>Ga0302226_10000172_pt1 | contig 60329 bp, 45 predicted proteins | sample II_Palsa_E3_3_FD_193524 | JGI IMG/M metagenome (GOLD analysis project Ga0302226, IMG submission 193524) | Peat permafrost microbial communities from Stordalen Mire near Abisko, Sweden - II_Palsa_E3_3 | ecosystem: Environmental > Terrestrial > Soil > Palsa > Peat permafrost | place: Sweden...
AACCGGCCACGCCCGACAAAGCTACCACCGCTACGCCCAACTATTTGCCGTACCCCACGCCTGCGTCGCAAGCTCAACCGAGATCGCCAGCCCCATCACCCTCGGCATCCGCCGCCCCACCCTCCTTCTCCCCGCGCACCTCGACACCACCCTCCTCAGCGAAGATCTCGACGCGGTCCTCGCCCACGAGTTCGCCCACATCCGCCGCCGCGACTTCGCCAAGAATCTCCTCTACCAACTCCTCTCCCTCCCCATCGCCTTCCATCCCTTCGCCTGGCTCACGCGCAGCCGCATGTCCGAAACCCGCGAGCTGATCTGCGACGACCTGGCCGCCAACGCAGTCGCCGGCCGCCAGCGCTACGCCCGCTCGCTACTACGTCTAGCGACCCAGTTCGCTCAACACCCCCACGCTGTCCCCGCACCCCACGCCATCGGAATCTTCGATGCCCACCCCTTCAACAATTTCGAGAGGAGAGTTATGAGCCTGACCAACCATTCCATCGAGCTGAAAGGTGCAGCCCGCTATGCCACCACCGCCCTCAGCGTCGCACTCATCGGAGGTGCCTGCACCTCCGCCCTGGCCTTCCGCCAACAGGTAGCCGCCCCACAAACGCAAACCACCACGGCGCCAACTACGGTGAACATCGGCACTCCACCCAGCGACCAGGGCGCACCCTCCACGGTCAACCTGGCGGCTCCTGCGCCCGACCTCAAGAACGCGCCGTCGGTCGTCAACATAGGCCCCGCCCCAACCGGCAACGGGCCGTCCACAGTGATCCTCGCCGTCCCTCGCCCAACCGTCGGTGAACCCGCACCCTCCATTAAGGTCGACATCGCCGACGCAGCCAGCCCTAACCCCGTCGTCAAAGTCCTCGCCAACGTAGTCGTCGAACCCGTCCAGACCAACATCCAAGCCAACATCGTAAGCACCGTCCAAATTCGCCCAGACGACATGACAGTCAATCGCGATAAGTACGTGGAGCCCGTCTATCCTCCCGACGCAAAGGCCGCCGGCATTCAAGGCAGCGTCGTCCTCGACGCAGTCATCGGCAAGGACGGCAGCATCTCCAGCTTGAAACTCGTCTCCGGCCCACCCGAGCTCACCAAGTCCGCCTGGGAAGCCGTCAAGCAATGGACCTACAAGCCCTATCTCCTCAACGGCAACCCCGTCGCCGTTGAAACCACCATCACCGTAAACTTCGCCCTAGCGAAGTAGCCACCCCACCGCAGAGGATGAGGCACCCATCGCTTCATCCTCCGCGCCCCGTTATAATCCGTCATCATCATGCCCTTGAGACGGACACGCTACACACCGATCAACGCGACGCTAATAGCCGTCGGGACCCTCCTTTGTTTATTAGCCAGTGCGTTTCTTTTAGCGGGCGGCTTCAAGTACGGATTTTCAAAACAAGGATTTGTCTCTCTCTTCCTCCCCGCTCTCGGTCTTCCGACATTCCTCATCACCTATCAATGGCCAGGCATTGGAGCGATGGCCATGGGTGTAATGACCTGCTGCTGTATTGTGTCGGCATATGTGGGTGGCCTACTCGGCCTCAGCATCATTCCGATCGGCCCCTTGGTCATCGCGTCTATCATCGCGGGTCTGGTCTATCTAAATAGCAGCCGGTTCGCTACTACAGTCATCCGATAGGCAATTCGAACAGCTCGGCGAGAAACGCGGGAAGACAGCCAGCATCGACTAACGCTTCTTCCGCTGCCGCGCCTTCGCCTTCCCACCAACCTTCTTCTCTTTCGCCTTAGCCTTCTTCGCCTCACTCTTCCCACCGCGCCCCGGCGCACCCGACCCTGCAACGACCTTCGGCTCGGTCCCCGGCAGCAGTGCAAACTGCAGCCGTCTCTGCTGTCGATCGATCCGATCCAGCAGCACATGCACCTTCTGCCCCAGCGCAAACACGTGCCCTGTGCGCGACCCTACAATCGTGCGATCTGTATCGCGATACGTATAGTAGTCGCCCACCAACGACCCCAACGGCACCAGCCCCTCGATGAACATGTCATCGAGCTCGACAAAAAATCCATACTTCGTGACCGACAAAATCACAGCAGGGAAGTCATCGCCGATCTTATCGGCCATAAACTTCATCTTCTTCCACTCAATCAGTTCCCGCTCCGCATCGGCCGCCCGCCGCTCCGCCTGCGAGCTCTCCACCGCAATATCACTCAACTCATCCGCCGCAATCGGCCCTTCAACCGCTCCTCCCACAGATCCGTCATCTCGACCGGACTTCGAACGCAGCGGAACAGATCCGTCATCTCGACCGGAGGCGCGCTTTTGCGCCGCAGTGGAGAGACCCCTGTATTGGTTCTCCTTTCCCCCGGCATGAATACCATGCTTCCCCCGCGACCGCGCCAACTCCGTACTCCAAGGCTGCGGATCATCACTCCGAATCGCCCCACCCCGCGGATCCGCCCCACCCCGTAGCATCGCCCGCACCAGCCGGTGCACAATCAAATCGGGATACCGCCGAATCGGCGAAGTGAAGTGGGTATACGACGGCGACGCCAGCGCAAAGTGCCCCTCATTCTTCTCAGCATACCGAGCCTGCTTCAACGACCGCAGCATCAGGTACGCCAGGATCCGCTCTTCCGGCGTCCCGCTAATCCGCCGCACCAGCTTCTGATACATCTGCGGCGTCACAGGAATGCTCTCCGGAATCTCATGCGTCTGCGCGCCCCTCGAATCCTTCCCCCGCGCCGACCTCTGCCGCGACTCCCGCCGGTCCGACTTCATCGTCAACTTCTTAACCGGAAGACTCCCCAACCCCAGCGAATGTCCAAACCCCGCGGCGGTCTCTTCAAAGTCCACAATCCTCTTCGGATCCGGCATCTCGTGGATCCGGTAGATCGAAGCAATCCCCTGCGCCTCCAGCCAATGCGCCACGCATTCATTCGCCGACAGCATAAACTCCTCAATCAGCCGATGAGCCCACCCCCGCTCCGATCGGACGATGGCCTTCATATTCCCGTCCGGGTCGAACTCGACGATCGGCTCCGGCAGATCAAAATCAATCGACCCCCGACGCACCCTCTTCTGGTTCAGCCGAAGCGCGAGGTCGAGCATCGCGTCAAAAGCTCGGGGAAGGCTAGGCGCTTCGAGATCCACCCGCTCCCGCTCCGTGATGTCCTCCAAACTAGGCTGTGTCACTCGATTTGCATCCCGAAACTGGGCTAAGTCATGCAAATTCTCGCCGGGAGTGCCCGCATTAATACAGTGCTGAACGCTCGTATACGTCATCCGCCGCACGCTGCGAATGATGCCCTCGGCCAGGCGATAGCCCACAATCTCGCCCCTGGGATCGATCTCCATAATGCAGCTAAGTACAAGCCTGTCTTCATTTGGCAGCAGGCTGCACATGCCGCTGGAGAGTGCATGCGGCAGCATCGGCACCGCCCGATCCGGGAAATAGACGCTCGTGCCCCGTAGCCGCGCCTCGGTATCCAGCGCCGCCCCCGGCCGCACATACCAGCTCACGTCCGCAATATGCACCTGCAACTCATTGTTACCATTGGCCATACGGCGAACCAGCACCGCGTCATCGAAGTCCCGAGCCGTCTCGCCGTCAATGGTGACAATGGATAAACCTCGAAAATCCTCCCTGTTTTCAAACACTTCCGGGTCAAGCGAAGCAACAGTTTCGAGCGCCCGATCTTCCGCCTCTGCCAGCACAGGCGCTGGGAAAGCGTGTGGAATGTGATGTTTACGGATCAAGATCTCCACATCCACACCGAACGCATCCGGTGGCCCCAGCACCTCAATCACCCGCCCAGTCGCCGGCCGCCCCGGTGTCGGGAAACTGATGATCTCGACGTCTACCGCCATACCCTCCAGAGGGTGTTTAGGATCTTTCGATTCAGCAGGTTGCAGTGCCTTCCGAGCTTCTTCCCCAAGCATCCGATGTGGCGAATTCGCCACATCCGGCAGGCTTTCCGCGCCGTCTGGAATCAGGATAGGCCCACCCAGGCGCTCATCCCATGGCGACATATAGTTCCCCTTAAGTGCTTCGTAATCATTACGATGGTGACGCTGCGCGTAGTGAAAGATCCCTACGATGGTGGGATTGCGCCGTGTCAGCACCCGCGCAATGCGCCCGGACCGGCGTCCGTCGCGCCCCGGAAGTGCCTCATCTACAAGGACTAAGTCCCCTTGCATGGCCCCGTGAATCTCGTTCGGCGGAATGAAGATATCGTCTTGTTTTTGGTGTGTATTTAGCCCGGTTTGGGGCTTCAAATCGCCTTCTTTAGCCTTGTTTCGCGACGCAATGACTTCCGGCCGCACAAACCCAAATCCATCCCGATGCAAATCCAGCCGCCCACTCACCAGCCGCTCACGTCCGCCACGAACCGCAGCCTCCATGCCATCCCACAGGCCCGCAGCCCCCGACCGGTCGGTCGGTGTATGTATCTCATTCTGAGATGGTTCCCGCTTAGGGATCGTCCACATATCGTCGCCCAGCCGGGCCAGTTCTCCACGGGCCACCAGGCGTGTGAGCTGCTCCACCAGCAGCCGCCGTTCGCGCCCACCGCCTAAACCAAGTTCACGAATGAGCTGCTTATACCCTGCCTTGCCGCCAGCCGAGCGGGTAATCCGGGCGAGCAGGTCGCGATCGCTTCGCCCGAGCGAATTTCTGTCAGTGCGTGGGGTTGGAGTGCGAGCCATGGCCTAGGACGAGCATACGCGGAGAGGCAAAAATGCGCATTTTCGGGGCAGGTTTACAACCAAAGAACGGGAAAGTAACCCGATTGCTGGCGAGGGAAGCCAGTAAGTAACTGATTTCAGTACCAAAATTTCGTTATGAATTCATTAACAGTAACGAATGACTTTAGTAACGTTAACTAAATAGTATATAGTTATGTTGTTGATAGGTATGGACTTACAGTATCTATGACTCTATGTTGTTCTCATCTGGTTTGTCCAGAGAAATCTTTAGAAATCTTTCTACCACTTTCATACTGCCAAGGAGAAATACCCTCATGAAAAACCTCGCCATCCGCACCTTCGTCGTCGCCCTCGCAGTAGCCGGTTTCACCGCCTCCTCTTACTCTGCGTCTACGGCCCGCGCCAATCAGGCGAAGGTTGTTGTGGCACACCCCGGTATCGTAAGCACACCGACGACGATGTGCTCGCCTGGCAGCACCTGTGGCCTCGACTAATCTCGGCCTAACTCTCTAAAAAATCAGAGAAAAATCGAATTTAGGTAGTGCAATGGCATCGCCTCCTGTGTACGATATTGGTTATCGCGCACCGGAGGCTTCGCCATGGACACCAAGCTGCTGTTGGAATATTCCATCTTCGCAGATCTGATCATCACCGTCGGAGTCCTGGTACTGATGGTGCGGAAGCGTGTAATGCCCGAGTTTTATTTCCTCGCGGCGTTTCTTTTTGTCAACGCTCTTGAAGATGGCACGTCCATCCCTATTCTTTTCTTCCGCAAATATCTAGGAATCTCCAAGGTCCGTGCGTACGAGATTTACCTTTACTCGCACTGGGCCTTCTACTTCCTTGAGTATGCCTTGTTGCTGCTTGTGATTTACGGCGTTTTCCGTCAAGCCATGAAGCCGCTGGAAGGATTGCATCGCGCGGGCAAGATTGTCTTTCGGTGGGTGGGCGGGGTCTCCCTCGCTTTGTCTCTTATCCTTGCGATGGGGCCGCACACTACAGGCTCGTACACGATGGCAAGCTTCTCCAGCCAAGTGCAGCAAGGCATCAGCATTTTGATCCTCTGCCTTCTGCTGTTTGTCTGTTTCTCAACGAGATACCTCGGCCTTACGTATAGAAGCCACATCTTCGGCGTCACTCTGGGACTTGGAGTATTTGCGACGGTGAGCCTCGTCGAGTCCGCATGGACCGTAACCGGAGCACCAACACTCTACTCGCCTATCTTTGTTTTGAGCACGCTGGGCAGCTGCGTAGCTCTTATGACATGGGGAACGTATTTCGCCCTGCCGCAGCCGGAACGCAAGATGATCCTGCTGCCGACGACCTCGCCCTTCTTCCTCTGGAATCGCATCTCGGAGGCGCTGGGGGATGAGCCGGGTTTTGTGGCCATCGCGGGGTTCAAGCCGGAGATGCTGGCACCTGCTGAGATGACTGCCTTCACGGCAGGTTCGAAGCGGGCGCGTGAGCGCGAGCTTGAGCAGGAGCGCACGGTTCGTGCCGAACGCGAGGTAGAGGCGACGCAAGCTACGCAGCAGGCCATGGGCATTCACTCGATCGCCATGCAACGGTAATCAACGCATGGAGCCGGTAACGCATCTGCTTACCGGCGCCTGTCTTTCGCGAACCGGACTGAATCGACGAGCGGCCTATGCCACGCTCACCATGGTTGTGGCGGCCGAGTTTCCCGACATCGATACCTTGTGGAGTTTGCGCGGACCGATCGAGGGATTTCAGCATCACCGCGGCGTCACGCATACCTTTCTGGGGCTGCCTTTCGAGGCGGCCCTGATTGTTGCGGGAGTTTATGCGTGGCATCGATGGCGGGTAAAACGCGCGGGCACGCATACAGGTGTCAGGGCAAAGCCGTTGACCGTTGCGCCTGTCCGCTGGGGTGTGTTGTACGGCCTGGCGCTGGTGGCGCTGCTGAGCCATCTGCTGCTGGACTACACCAACAACTATGGCCTCCGCCCCTTCTTTCCGTTCAATGACCGCTGGTATGCCGCGTCGATCGTGTTCATCGTTGACCCTTTAATGCTTGCGCTGCTGCTGGGCGCGCTGATTCTGCCTTGGATATTCGGCCTGGTAAGTGCGGAAGTAGGAGCGAAGAAGCAGCCGTTCAGGGGAAGAGGCTGGGCGATCGCTGCGCTGGTGGGCATTGTGGCATGGTGGAGTCTGCGCGCGGTAGAGCATCAGCGCGCGGTGCAGATGGCGATGACGCAGAGCATGGTCGCGCCGACGCCGGCGAGTGCGACGGACACACTGCAACCGCCGGATGTCCAGCAATCACAGGATGCTGCGCAGCCGCCGGCCGCTGACACCGCCTACGTCCCGACCTTTTTATCGGCGCGTGCAGCCTTGGCGAGCCCGGATCTGCTGAACCCCTTTCGCTGGTCCGCGGTGATGGACTTTGGGACGGTCTACCGGTTGGCGGAGATCGACACCTATGGCGGGACGCTGACGACCGGCGAGACTACGTATCCAAAGCCCGATCGAAGCCCCGCAGTATTGGCTGCGCAGCAGAGCAAGCTTGGGCGCGTGTACATGGACTGGTCGCCGATGCCGTTTGTCGAAGTGACGAAGGCAGACAGTGAGCTCGCGGCAGACGGAGGGCCCAGTGCCGCAGCGACCGTGGTCACGTTTCGCGATCCGCGATTTCTCGGTGGCCGGATGCGAGAGACAGGACGGCAGCCACTGACAGGGACGGTGGAGTTGGACGCGGCTGACCACGTGGTGCTCGAGACGATGGACGGCCACGTTGAGCCGTAGATCGCGACAGGGCAAGGTCTCCATTACTGCGCGGCCCGTTTGTTGATAGCGTGAAAGTCTTTTTGACAAGGGAGCACGCTACACAGGCTACAATCGAGTAGCGGCAGTCATGCCGCGAACCCACTCTGAAGGCCTGACTATTATGCTTGCCATTCTCGTACTCGTGCTCGCTGCGTTGAGCCGCCTTCTGCCGCACATCTTCCACAACATGGCGTTCAACTTCACGGCGGTTGGCGCCGGGCTGCTGTTTTTCGGCTCGCGGAGACCACGCTGGCAGACGGTGCTTGCCGTGGCCATCATGGCGCTGATGGACGTCTACCTGACGACGAAGGTGTACGGCTACGCGTTTCACGTGAAGGGTTACCTGGTGACGTGGGCGTGGTATGCAGCGGTTTGTTTGCTTGGCAGTGCGCTTCTGCGCAAGGTGACAGTGCTGCGCGTTACTGGCGGCGTGCTGGCTTCGGCTACGAGCTTCTTCCTGCTGAGCAACTTTGCGATGTGGGCGAACAGTGCATCGTTCGGAGCTGCGGCAATGTATCCGCATACCTTGAGCGGGTTGGCTGCATGCTATGTTGCGGCTCTGCCGTTCTATGGCAACGACTTGCTGTCGACAGGATTGTTTGCAACGGCGTTCTTCGGTCTGCCTGTGCTGGCGAAGCGGATGGCGGAGAGCACGCGATCTACGCCCGAGACAATCTAGCGCCAGAAAGAGTTAAGTGACAAGAGAAAGGCCGCGCTTATGCGCGGCCTTTGTTTTGTGCGTGTGCGTGGATCTAGAGATTCTCTTCGCTGGGAAGCGAGACGCCTTTGCGGCGATCGAATATCTTGCGGACGGCATAGAAGACGAGCCAGAGAGCCCCGGCTACCGCGACAGCAATCACCAGGCTGTGGTGTTCATGCACGACGTGGCGAAGCGAGTGTACCAGCGCAGGGCCGAACCAGATGGTGAGTAGCGAGCAGACCAGGAACTGGATGAGCTTGCCGCTGAAGATCGCCAGCAGGAAGGGAGTTGTCTTCATCTCGAAGACGCCGGCGGAGAACTCGAAAAGCTTGAGCGGGGTGGGCGGCGGGAGCATCGCCGGAATCATGATAGCGAGAAACTCCTGGCGCTCAAAGCGGTCGCGAATCTTTTCGTAGCGCTCGCGGTTGATGCGTTTGAGCAGGAAGAACTCGCCGCCGGCGCGGCCGATATAAAAGGGAACCAGCGAGCCGATGGTAGAAGCGGCCGCGGCCATGAGGCTGTACGCCAAGAATCGATGATGGTCGGCCGCGACATAGCCGATGACGACGCCGTCCATGGAGACGGGAATGGGGATGAGCGCGGAGTCAATGAGAGCCAGGCCGCCAACCCCCCAGATCCCAAGGGGCTTGAGGACGGCTAAAAGAACGGCAGAGAACTTATGTAGGAGAGCGATGGGTCCAAGTTTCACGGAATCTATATTCTACCGCCCATGGGGTAATTCTACCGCTGCGCCGGATGCTCGGTGTGCCCGGCGAGGAGGTCGAGGGCGTGGGGAAGCAGAGGAAGGACGGCGCGCAGAGAGCTTTCGGCACCGTTGGGATTGCCGGGCAGGTTGAGAATAAGGGAGTTAGCGGAGACCGCGCAGACGCCGCGGCCGAGGGCGGCGAACGGTGTCTGGCGGGCGCCGTCCTGGCGAATCAGCTCGGGGAGGCCGGGGACAAGCCGCGTGGAAACGGCGAGCGTGGCTTCGGGCGTGATGTCGCGCGGAGCCAGGCCCGTGCCCCCGGTGGTAAGGATGAGGCTGGCGCGGGAAGCAGCGGAGCGGAGCGCGGAGGTAAGCTGATCCAGCTCGTCCGGGAGGGTGGCGGCTTCCACGATCTGGGCGCCGGCGGCGGTCAGGATCCGCACGATGGCAGGGCCGGATAGGTCCGTCTGGTTGCCGGCGAAGCAGCGGTCGCTGACGGTCAGGACGATGGCGGTGCGGCCAGCTAGGCTTGTGGTGGACGACATATCTCAAGAATAGATGCGGATGCGCGGAATCGCACTGAAGATGAGAAAATAGAAGGGCCAGCGTCTTTTTGGTCTGGCGATTTGTCCCGGCGTACGCAACCTTCACTGGGGCACATCCGTCACAGACTAACGAGCTAATGCCGACAACACCCCCACAGATCGATCCAGAGCGCTCAGGGATGCAGCCTGAAGCACCGCAAGATCCCAGCGCCCAGAATTCCGGGGGCCAGGAGTCCGGGGCCCAGGTTCCCAATGACCCGTCGGCTCCGACACCCGACGCGGTCGCCCCGTCCGCCGGGACGCCGCACGGCCATGCGCCGTTGTCCGTGGTCCCGCACGAAGGCACAAGCAAAACCGTCTCCGCGCCAGTGCGGATCCGTACCAATCGGTTCGGTCACCTGGAAGAGCATGAGCTCATCAAGCTGCTGGACACGATTGAGGATGAGCGGGCGAGGGGCCGGTTCCGCGAATCCATTTATATTTCGCTGTTTGTCTGGCTCGCGATCGCCTGGGTTCTGTTTTACGGGCCGAAATATCTATGGCACTCCCCGCAGCTGATTACGCCGGCGGACGCGCTGCATCAGCAGGAAGTCGTGCAATTGAATGCGCCGGTTCTGCGGCACCATGCGGTTGCTCCAGCACCGAGGATCGACCGGGGAACCATCGCGAAGGTGAAAGCGATGGCGCCGAAGCCAGCTGTGGCGCCGCCCGCACCTGCCCCAACCGCGGCACCCGCGCCCGCACCTCCCACACAGACTCCGCCGGCAGCGCTGACGCAGCCCACCCCGCCGGTTCCTTCGCCTGCGTTGCCGCTGCCCTCGGCACCCAGGCCCGCCAACCATTCCGCGGAGCCGGAGGCACCCACGCCGCAGCCTTCCACACGGCCAAACTTCAACACCGGCCGGACCGCCAACGACGACATGCAGCAGGCGATGCAGGGCTCGCAGAGCGCGGGCGACGATCGTAGCGTGGGAATCAGGGGCAGCAATCGCGGCACGGGAGTGGGGTCCGGCGCCGAAATCCTCTCAGATACGCAGGGCGTGAATTTCCAGCCGTATCTGCAACGGATCATTCGCTTGATCTATGCACAGTGGATTCCGCTGCTGCCAGAAGAGGCGCGTCCGCCGCTGAACAAGCGAGGCACGTCGCAGATCCGCTTTACCATCAATCCGGATGGAACGATCGCGGCGATGCACCTCGATGGCTCGAGCCATGACGTTGCGCTGGACAAAGCGGCGTGGGGATCAATCACCGGCGTTGGACAGTTTCCGCCGTTGCCCAAACAGTTCCACGGACCCAACCTCGAGCTGCGCATTCATTACCTGGTCAATCAAGATACGGAGCAGTGACGATGCACGGTTCCGAGCGTGTAGACGAGCATCGTGCAGCATCCCCCAAGTTACCAGCGCTGTCCCCTGCATTCGCGCGCGATCGCCAGGCATTTGCGCGCTATCGAAGCGACAGAGAAAAGGCTGAGCGACGCAGCGTTGTGCGCGGTCTGATCCTGCTGGCCGTCGTGTTGCTGGTGGGAAGCATGGCGCGCGCGGGCCTCGACCGAGTCTTTGTGCACGGCTGGTGGCGGCCCTAGTGACGGCGTGCGGAGAGAACGAGTATCCGCTGCTGGTGGTGGCCGGCCCGACGGCGAGCGGAAAGTCTGCGTTGGCGCTGCGCCTGGCCGAGGAGCTTGGCGGCGAGATTGTCAGCTGCGATTCCGTTGCGGTGTATCGGCTCATGGAGATTGGCACGGCGAAACCAACCTTGGCGGAGCGGCAGCGCGTTCCGCATCATTGCATCGATCTCTACTGGCCCGACGAAGCCAGCACCGCCGGCGACTATGCGCGAGCGGCGCGCGAGGCTATCGCCGGAATTCGCTCGCGTGGTCTGATTCCAATCGTTGCCGGTGGAACGGGGCTGTATCTGCGTGCGCTACTGGAAGGCTTAGCCCCGGCTCCAAAGCGAGACGAAGCGTTGCGCGATCGACTGCGTACGCGTGTAGAGCAGCGTGGATCCGCATGGCTGCATCGCGTACTGCAACGCCTCGATCCCCAGGCAGCCGCATTAATCCATGCGAACGATGTGCCGAAACTGATTCGCAGCATCGAGGTAACGTTGGCCGCACGGCAGCCGCAGACCCAGCAGTGGCAGGCGGGGCGTGATGCGTTGCGCGGCTATCGCGTGCTGCAGATGGGCCTCGCACCGACGACCTCAAAGCCGATACGCGAGCGGCTCTACGCACGCATCAATGATCGTGCGTCGGAGATGTTTGAGCGCGGTTTGGTAGCCGAAACAGAGATGCTCCGCGAACGATACAGTGACGATTGCCGCGCGCTCGGCGCGCTGGGGTATACCCAGGCCATGCAAGTCTTGCGGGGCGAGAGCACACTTGATGCTGCGGTCGCGGCCGCGCAGCAGGGACATCGCAACTACGCGAAGCGGCAGGGCACGTGGTTTCGCAGAGTAGAAGCGATGCGCTGGCTAGAGGGTTTTGGCGATGAGTCTGCCGTGCAGGAGGAAGCGCTGCAGTGGTCGCGGAGCCTGATCGAAGGAGGGAAGCTGCAGTGAACGGTGTACGCATCGACAAGTGGTTGTGGGCGGCGCGGTTCTTCAAGACACGCGCGCTGGCCTCAAAGGCATGCGAACTGGGACGCGTGCAGTCAAACGGGGTACTCGCAAAGGCTGCGCGTGAAGTGCGCGTCGGGGATGCGCTGCAAGTGCGCAACGAGGCCGGCGACTTCGTGATCGAGGTCCTGACACTAAGCGAGGTTCGCGGCCCCGCGGCGGTTGCGCAGGCTCTCTATCGCGAGACCGAAGACAGCAAGCAAGCGCGGGCAAAGGCTGCCGAGGAGCGCAAGGCGATGTTTGCGTCCCAGCCAGCGCCATCGCGCCGCCCGACCAAGCGCGACCGCCGCTTAATCCATAAATTTTCCGGAGAGTGAAGTGTACGCACTCAGGGTTGCGGCGCTGATGAGCCGTCGTCGGCATTCACCCAGTAGCCATTGCGCGCTTCGACTGAGAGCTTCGAGCCGTCGCGTAACTTGAGCACGATGGAGTGGAAGCCGGGGGTGGGCGAGGTCGGCACGAAACTCAGCACATAGCGATTGGGAATATGGTTGGCGATGGTGAAGAGGTCGTGATCCAGCGTCTTCACGTTCTTGAAGTTGAACGATTCGCCACCGGTGAGATGCGCGACTGATTCAGAGATGTTTTTGCGCAGCGCGTTGCGCGCAGCGATCTCGGCAATATGGGCGAGGCGCAACGGAGGCAGAAGCTCTTCCACGCAGTTCAAATCCTGGGAGCCGGCGCTCTCGGTGGGCTGAATTTTCTTCCCATCACCGTCTGTGCCCATATCGCGGCTGAAGCAGCCATGCTGTGGTCCGGGCGTATCGTCATTGAACTTCGCGGCTTCCTTCTTTGACTCCGTTCCCGTGGTGTGAAAGCCGACGCTGTACATGACCGTGTTGGTGTCGCTGATCGCATGCAGCGCTTCCAGCTCCGTTACGTGGCTGCCGTTGTCCGTGGTCTGCGAGAGCAGAAGGATGGCACGACGGTAGGTGGCGGGTTGCTGGCGAAGCAGGTTCACCGCATACACAATCGCATCGAGTACAGCGGCGTGATTATCGCCCGGGTCGAGGATGTCGAGTGAGTGACTAATGAAGTCGAGGTTGGAGGTGAAGCCGTGCAGCAGGACGGGCGTGCTGTCGAAGCCGACCACAGCAACGCGATGATCGACGCCGCCGAGCATGTTGTCGAGCATGGGGCCGAGATGCTGGTACTGGTCCAGATGCGCGGAGGCGTCCCCACCTGTCTGCGCGATGATGACCATCGCCAGCGGCTCGCTGCCGGTGTCCTGTTCAAGCCGCAGCTTCTGGACGACGCCATTGTCGGTGAGAATGAAGTCGTCGGCCTTGAGCGTGTAGACAAGCTCGCCAGACTTCGTGCGGACCAACGCAGGAACAATGACCAGGTTGGATTTGACCGTGATCGATGCAGTCGGAAAATTGGTTTCGGAGGGTGATTGCGCGCCGGGTGCCGTGCTCTGCGCGTGCGCGCACGAAGCGGCGAGCAGCGCGAGGTAGCAGAGGATGGCGGCGACAGGCTTCATGATGTGCGGGCGGTACAGATGTTTCAGTGACGGTTCCATGCTCAGTGTAACGGGTGCGCGTATCTGGAAGGTTGGACGAACCGGAGCCGAGCAAGTTGCAGCGTGCGCTTCAGGAAAAACCAAACGGCCCATCGCGAGATGGGCCGTTTGGGCACGTGGGGCAAACTTAGGGGTTTTGCACGATGAGCGGATCGGCGAGCCGGAAGTGCACAACCGATTCAGCGGGAATGTCGAGGTTGTGATTGCCGGTGGCGCCTGCAATGGCCGTGCCACCGCCTGCGCCCGCCGCCGCTCCAATCGCCAGGCCAACGCCACCGGTGGCGAGGCCGCCGATCAGCATGCCGGCGCCGGTCATGCCACCGATGATGCCCGCCGAGCGACGTCCCTTGCCCTTCTGGCTGCGCACGGTATCATGCGTGTCGAGCGGATATTCGTAGCCGTTGAGGGTCATCGCGGTCAGCCGCAATTCGAGCACCGAGCGCCCCCGGAAATGTCCCCCATGATGCGCTTCGACGACGCGTCCACTAACCGGTGTGCCGTTCGGGATCACTACGGTACCGTTGGTGGACACTGGCTCAACGACATTGCCATTGAAATGGTCGCCGGCCTGGCTGGTCTTTACGCTGATGCGCTGATCGATGCGGATGGCTAGCTCCGTGCCCGCAGGAACTTGAACGGAGACCGAAGGCGGTTGGCCCGGCTGCGACGGCTGCGACGCAGGCGGAGCACCCGCCATAGCCATAGGTTGACCATCCGGCCCTTGCATTGCCGCGCCCTGTGCTGCCGAGTTCAGCGGCGTAATCACCGGGTCCGTGCTGTGCGGCTTCGGCCCCGACGGCGGCGGCGTGGTCAGCGTAGAAACAGCCGGCTGCTGGCCTTGAGCTGCGGGCGGCTCCACAGTCTTGGTGATCGTGTTGCCATCGCTGTCGATGTACTGAACTTGTTGCGGCGTATTGGTCGTCGTCGCTTGAGACTTGGCCTGGTCGACCGCTCGGTTTAACTTGCTGGAACAGCCTGCGACGAATGCGAGGGTCAAGATTCCGGCGCCGCTCAGAATGACACGGAACTTCCTCTGGATGGTCATAGATCTCCTTCCATGCCTGCGCATGGCTTGCGAAGAAGGGCTAACGCCACGATCTTGCATGCTCGGTAGGATGCCCTTTGACGCTGAGCGGACTGCCTAAAACGGCAGAAAGGTTTAACATCGAAACATTATGAGTATCGCGACAACCCTTCTCGAAGAGACATCGTCGAAGCGCCCGCAGTTGGCCCACCTAAGCGCGCAGTTAGAAGCCCTGCGGATTCAAGGCACCTACTTTAAGCTGCGCGTGCTGGACGACGCGCAGGCTCCGGTGTGCCACTACGATGGCCGCGAGGTCATCAACCTGGCCTCGAACAACTACCTTGGTCTATGCGATCACCCTAAGCTGCGTGAGGCCGCGACGGCTGCGATCGAGAAATACGGCGTTGGCTCAGGAGCCGTGCGCACCATCGCCGGAACCATGCGCATTCATATCGAGCTCGAAGAAAAGATTGCGCGGTTCAAGGGTGTGGAAGCGTGCGTCGTATTTCAGTCAGGATTTACGGCGAATGCGGGAACCGTTTCGAGCATCCTGGGCAAAGACGATTTCATCCTCTCCGACGAACTAAATCACGCCAGCATCATTGATGGCGCACGGCTCTCGCGCGCCAAGATCAAAGTCTTTCGCCACAAGGACGTCGAACACGCCGAAGAACTGTTGAAGGAGATTCAACATGAGCCCGGCCACAAACTCGTCATCACCGATGGTGTGTTCTCGATGGATGGCGACATTGGTCCGGTAGGATCGCTGGCCTATCTGTGCGAGAAGTACGGCGCGATCATGATGGTGGACGACGCGCACGCAAGCGGAGTGCTGGGGCGCAACGGCCGCGGCAGCGTGGACCACTTTGGCTGTACGCAGCGCGTGGATGTGCAGGTGGGCACGCTCTCCAAGGCGATCGGCGCGCTGGGCGGTTATGTGTGCGGATCCCGCGATCTCATCGACTATCTCTACCATCGCGCGCGGCCGTTCCTGTTCTCCACCTCGCATCCACCCAGCGTTGCCGCGAGCTGCATCGCTGCCTTCGACATCCTCGAGAATGAGCCAGAGCGCATCGAGCGGCTATGGTCGAACACCCGCTATTTCCAGGAGCAACTTACCCACGCCGGCTTCGACATCGGCGGGCGGACAACCCCGAAAAGCGAGACGCCGATCACGCCCATCCTCATCGGTGATGGCCGAAAGACGATGGAATTCAGCCGCGCTGTTTTCGAACAGGGCGTGATGGCGACCGGCATCGCGTTCCCGACGGTTCCCGAAGGCAAGGCACGCGTACGCTGCATCATGACCAGCGAGCACACGCAGGCGCAGATCGATAAGGCGCTGGAAGTTTTGACAGGGACAGCGAAGCGGATGGAGTTGCTGTCCTAAGCGCGAGCAGCATGCGCTTAAGTGAGAAGCATTTACCTCGAAGGCCGCCATCGACCACGCGGCGATGATGTCTTTTTTAATAAAATAATCAACTTTTTCTTGAAGAATTAGCATCCTCGAGACGTACAAACCGCATCTGGTGAGCTAGAAAGCTCATGGAGGGATGGATCGTATGGCTGACCTGAATGCACTGAAACAGAAGTATGCGCCCGTGCTGGATACAATCAACAGCTTTTCAGAGTACGGAGCCAAGCTGGACTCCGTCGATCTTGATGGCGAAAAACTGCACCTCAAGGGTGAGGTGCCGTCGACGGTGATCGCCAATCGTGTATGGGACGTGATCAAACAAGTTGACCCGACCTACAGCGATCTGGAGCACGAGATTGCGACGACCGGCGGCGCGGATCAGCCTTATACGATCAAGCCCGGCGACAACCTGAGCAAAGTGAGCAAGCTGTTCTACGGCAATCCGAATCACTATACAGAGATTGCCTCGGCGAACAGCATCAGCAATCCGGATCTCGTCAAGGTAGGTCAGCAGATTAACGTGCCCGTCCTGTCGTAGCTATCAGCGAAGTCGAAATCCGCGGTTTAAACCTTCTGCACGCGATGGACGTCGCGCACACCGGGAACTTTGCGCAGATTTTGCGTTAGCCGGGTGAGGTGTCGCAGGTCTAGGGTCTCAATGACGAAGTCGACGTATACGGCTTCGTCATCGGCCGGTCGCGTCTCGACAGACTTGATGTTGGTACCGTCCTCGGAGATGATCGCGGCGAACTCCTTGAGCAATCCCGATCGATCGTCGACGAGGATTACCAGCTTGACAGGATACGTAGTTGGCTTGGGGGCGCCCGGTGAAGTGTTGCTGGGGTTTTCGGCCCACGCCACGTCGATGCGGCGATCGGCCTCGTAGAGCAGGTTCTGCACATTGGGACAACTGCGGGCGTGGACCGCAACGCCCTTGCCGCGCGTCACGTAGCCAATAATTTCTTCGCCGCGAATCGGGTTACAACATCGAGCGCGATAGACGAGCAGATCGTCCTGGCCTTCCACCTGCAGCGAGTCCGAGCCTTTGCCGAAGAAGACGCGCTTGACCGCCTCCGACATGTGCGCAAGCGTATTGCCCGCAGTTCCAGGTTCGCTGGTGGCTGCCTCTGCAGGCATCGTGCTGCCGGGCTCAAGCTTGTTCAGTACCTGGCGCGCCGAGTATTTGCCGAAGCCGATGCCGGCGAGCAAATCGTCCACCGAGCTGAGACCGTACTCCGAAGAAATCCGCTCATAATCGGGGTTCTTGAACTTCTCCAGCGAGAGCTTGTACTTGCGAGCCTCGCGCTGCAGCAGCTTGTTGCCGATCTCGACGGCGCGGGCTCGCTGGTTCTCATTCAGCCAGTGCTTGATCTTGTTACGTGCGCGCGAACTCTTCGTAAAGCTCAGCCAGTCGCGCGAAGGCGCATGGCCGGCCTGCGTGGTGACTTCGACAATGTCGCCGTTGCGCAATTTTGTGCGCAGCGGAACGATGCGGCCATTCACCTTCGCGCCGATGGTGGCATGGCCGACGTCCGTGTGAATCGCATACGCGAAGTCGATCGGGCTCGCGTCCTTGGGCAACACGATGACCTTGCCCTTCGGTGTGAAGGTGTAGACCTCTTCCGGATACAAGTCGATGCGCAACGTCGACATGAACTCGTTGGGATCGGTCATCTCGCGCTGCCATTCCATCAACTGGCGAACCCACGCCAGGCGCTGCTCATCCTTCGCGCTGACGTTGTCCGTAGCCTTGTACTTCCAGTGCGCAGCGATGCCTTCTTCTGCGACGCGGTGCATGTCCTCGGTGCGAATCTGCACCTCAAACTGGTGCCCACCCTCGGCGATCAGCGTGGTGTGCAGCGACTGGTAAAGGTTAGGCCGCGGCATCGCGATAAAGTCCTTGAAGCGTCCCGGAACAGGACGCCACATGCTGTGCAGCAGGCCGAGTACGGCGTAGCAGTCGGACTCGGTTTCGGTGATCACGCGTACGGCAAAGAGATCGTAGACTTGCTCGACCGGAATACTGTGGGCGATAAGTTTCTGCTGAATAGAAAAAAGCCGCTTGATGCGCGACTCGACCCGCGCTGTCACGCCAACTTCTTTAAACTTCGTCTCGAGCGTGCTCACGATGCGCTGTAGAAACGCTTCACCCTCGCCGCGCAGGGAATCAACTTCGGACGAGAGCTGCGTGTACGTGAAGGGATCGATGTAGCGGAACGCGAGATCTTCGAGCTCGCCGCGTAGTTTGCCCATACCGAGACGATGTGCCAGCGGCGCATACACGTCGAGCGTCTCGCGAGCGATGCGGCGCTGTTTCTCAGGGTTCAGGTGCTCAAGCGTGCGCATGTTGTGCAGCCGATCGGCGAGCTTGATGATGACCACGCGCAGATCCGTGACCATGGCCAGCAGCATCTTGCGGATGTTCTCGGCCTGGTGGTCTTCGCGGTTCGCAAACTTGATCTTGTCGAGCTTGGTGACGCCCTCGACGATGTGCGCGACCTGTTCGCCGAAGCGTTTCGCGATATCGCTGGCGGTGACGTCGGTATCTTCGACAGCATCGTGCAACAGGCCGGCGGCGATGGCCGTCGCGTCCATCTTGAGCTCGGCAAGAACCTGTGCGACCTCCAGCGGATGGCCAATGTAGGCCTCGCCCGATGCGCGGCGCTGCCCTTCGTGTTTCTGGATGGAGAAGGCCCACGCGGAGCGGATGAGGTCGAGATCGTCGGCGGGGCGATTGGCTTTGACCGTCTCGATCAGATGCTCGAATCGCGTCTCTAAATCTGCGCGGTCGGATGAGGGAATTAGACCAGTGGGCGGCGCCTTCGGAAACACCGGCGCAAGCTTGCCGGCGGGCGCTTCCCGTGTGACGGAGGCCTTTGACACAGCCTGAGTATGCGGAATGGCGGGGAGCGCTGCTTCGAGCTCGATGCCGGTTTCGCTGGTTGGGGTCGCGCCGGAGGGAGCGGGCGCGCTAGATTCAGGAGCGCTGGAGTCCGAAGTCTCCGGCCGCACAAATTCCATACTCTATTATACGGGCCGCGTGCAGGGCTGTCGTGAAGGGGTAACGCGAGCGTCACGTGGGCTCTGGCAGCGGCAGAGCGCCGCATATTGAGCCAGCCCGCTCAGGGTTTAATCACCCCGGGTATAGGCCGCGGCCCGCCTTTTGCCCAGCGAACCATCGCGTCGAAGGCATCGCCAATCTCGTCCTGGGTAAAGTCGCAGTGACCCTCCCGGTCGACGATTTGTTGCACCAGATTCTGTTCCGCCCCCGCAACCTGGACCTCGTCCTGGTACAGCTCAAGCTGGCTCAACTGCACGATGGGATCGTAGATCGTGTGCAGGGCGAGCATGGGGCGGCCCAGCCGACCGGTCGGCGTGTAGTGGCGCAACAGGTAGGCGCGCGCCTGGGGGGACGCGGCGTAGCGCCTCACCTTGGCGTTTAGCTCGAAATCCTCGCCCGCGCTGCTCGGACTGGTGCCGTTGTATACAAAATTCCGATTGTCAAAGGGGTTGCCGCCCGCGCGCTGTTGCAAGTCTTTGACGATGAACGTCCAGTACGCAATATCGTGCGCCAGGTTCGCGTCCGTGTGCAGGCCGGTGAGGTTGCGCATGGTGGTCGCGGCGGCAGGATCCGCACGCAGCGCGTCCAGCACCTTGTCGCGGTCGGCGATCGTGTCCTCGAAGCTGGCAGGGACCGGCACCAGCGGCGGCATTACCCCAGGAAAGTAATAGTCGAACGCAGCGCGCATCGCAAAGCGGTGATCGAAGTTCACATACGTTGGGCCGACCGAGCCGCAGAGGTCGAGCCCGCCAAGGTAGGGCTTGGGATTGATCTCCAGCGTGACCGCGACCAGCTGGCCGCCCATGGAACCGCCGGCAACATAAGTCTCGCTGGGCTGGCCATACTTCTTGATGAAGTAACGCCGCAGCGCGTCGGTCTCCGGATAGGCCTGCTCCAGCGCCCATCCCGTCCTCGAGAAAGCGCTTTGAATGACGGCATAATGCCGCTCGAAGAACGGCTGCTCCTGGCCAGTCAGCCGCGCGGCAATGTGAAAGCTGATGGGCTGGAGCGCATAGCCGTGATAAAAGACCACCAGCGAATGGTTCCAGTGCATCGGTATGTCGATGCGATAGGCAGCGCCGTTGAGCAGGCCGACCTCGGTGATGCCTGCCGGCGACTGCAATACCTCGTGATGGCTGGGCGTCGGCGTAGCAGGCGCCCCGGCAGCCTCCAGCCCGGGCGCGGACGCTAGCAGCAGAATTGCCGGGAGGGCGATGGCGGCGAGTGTGGGTCGTCGTGCAGCCATGGGCATGAGGGGTTGGATCATTTTAGCGCGACCGCTTCAGCCGGTTCGTCGCGGAAGCCAAAAATTTGCAAAGTCCCCACTCCGGGCATCGAGGTGAGCGACGAAAAGCAGCCGCAAGTTTGCGGCCGCCAGGGAGCTCCTTGCTTGGCTTGACCCGATCAGCCTTGTGCGCTGGTCATCTTCTCAGGCCGCATGTAGCGATCGAACTCCTCTTCGGTCAGGTAGCCCAGCTCGCGATTTGCTTCCCGCAGCGACAAACCCTTGTGATGCGCCGTCTTGGCCAGCTTGGCGGCCTTGTCGTAGCCAATGTGCTGGTTGAGCGCGGTGACCAGCATCAGGCACTTTTCTACATATTCATTAATGCGCTGAAGATTGGCCTCCATGCCCTGAACGCAGAACTCGACAAACATGTGCGACGTGTCGGTCAGCAGCCGCACCGAGTGCATGAAGTTGTAGATCATGACCGGCTTGAAGACGTTCAGCTCGAAGTTGCCCTGGCTGCCGGCAAACGCAATCGCCGCGTTGTTGCCGTGCACCTGGACGGCCACCATGGTCATCGCCTCGCTCTGCGTGGGGTTCACCTTGCCCGGCATGATCGAGCTTCCCGGCTCATTCTCCGGGATGATGAGCTCGCCAATCCCGCAGCGAGGTCCCGAACTCAGCCAGCGCACATCGTTCGCGATCTTCATCATGGATGCCGAGAGTGTCACGAGCGCACCGCTCGCAAACACCAGCTCATCGTGAGCCGAGAGCGCCGCAAACTTGTTGGGATGCGAGCGGAAGGGAAGCCCGGTCAGTTCCGCAATCTTCGCCGCCGCGCGGTCCGCGAACTCCGGATGCGTGTTCAGCCCCGTGCCCACGGCCGTCCCGCCAATCGCCAACTCATACAGCCCATCCAGCGTCGATTCCATCCGCGCAATGTCGCGCTCGAGCAGGCTCGCCCATCCACCAATTTCCTGTCCCAGCGTCATCGGTACAGCATCCTGCAGATGCGTGCGCCCAATCTTGACGACGGGCTCAAACTCCTTTGCCTTGTCTGCCAGCGCGTCGTGCAGATGCTGCACTGCGGGAATCAGCCGCTCCTTCACCGACGTTGCCGCAGCGATATACATCGCGGTCGGAAAGGTGTCGTTGGATGACTGCGACATATTCACGTGGTCATTGGGATGCACGGGCTTCTTGCTACCCATCTCACCGCCGGCAATTTCGATTGCGCGGTTCGAGATCACCTCATTCACATTCATATTGGTCTGCGTGCCTGAGCCCGTCTGCCAGATGCTCAGAGGAAACTCGCCGTTGTGCTCGCCGGCAATCACCTCATCGGAGGCCTTCACGATCAGCTGCATCGTATCCTTCGGCAGCTTGCCAAGATCGAAGTTCACCAGTGCCGCAGCCTTCTTGAGGATCGCGAACGCGCGGATCAACTCCAGCGGCATGTGGTCGTCGCCGATAGCGAAGTGATGCAGCGAACGCTCCGTCTGCGCTCCCCAATAATGGTTGGCGGGCACGTCGATCTGCCCCATGCTGTCGGACTCGACACGTACGCCTTTTACGCTCTCTTCAATCATCTCGGGTGTCCTGTTCACGATCGTATGCGCCCCAATTCGCGCCGCTTGCGCAGAATCTTCTTGCAGATTCCTTTTTACTCTTCATTCCAACTTTACAAGTTCAAAGGGCAGGACCACGAGCTACTCGTTTCGGTAATCGATCAGCCTCGGTTCCCACCTAACCGTGGCCCTGTCCCCCTTGAATACAGTAACTTCAGGGGCTCGGAGCTATTAATCGGGCCTGTGATAAACATCACAGCCAACGATAATCGCGGAAGTGGATTGTTGACCCATCGAAAGGGAGTACCCATGGAGAACACCGTCACCGTCACCGACAACCGAACAGGGGAGCAATACACGTTTCCTGTTACGCACGACACGATCCGCGCGATGGATCTGCGCAAGATCAAGGTTGCCCCCGATGACTTCGGGATGATGTCCTACGATCCTGCCTTCATGAACACTGCGTCCTGCGAAAGCAAGATCACGTACATCGATGGCGACAAGGGAATTCTGCGCTACCGCGGCTATGACATCGCCGACCTGGCCGAACACTGCACCTTCCCGCAGGTAGCCTATCTCGTAATCCACGGCGAGCTCCCCGATCCCGAGCAGGAGACCGAGTGGCTGGCCGCCCTGCGCATCCACATGGGCATCTTCGAGAACATCAAGAAGTTCATGGAAGGCTTCCGCTACGACGCTCATCCCATGGGTATGCTGGTCAGCACTCTCGCCGCGCTCTCCACCTTCTATCCCGACGCCAAGGACGTGCGCAATCCCGAGGTCCAGATGCACTGCATCCGCCGCATCATCGGGAAAATCCCCATCATCGCGGCCTATGGATACCGTCACAGCAAGGGCCTCGACTACATCGCTCCGGAGCCGAAGCTTGGCTACGCGGAAAACTTCATGCACATGTTGTGGGACCGCAGCCCGCTCGAACACCTCAAGCATCCAGTGCTGGCGCGCGCCCTCGACGTGCTGTTCATCCTCCACATCGACCACGAGCAGAACTGTTCGACCAACGCGATGCGCGCGATAGGCAGTTCGGAAGCAGATCCGTTCCTCTCCATTGCCGGCGCCGCCGCCGCTCTGGCTGGTCCGCTGCACGGCGGCGCCAATGAAGAAGTGCTCAAGATGCTGGACAAGATTGGTGACAAGGAAAACATTCCTGAATTTATCAAGGGAGTGAAAGAGGGCAAGCACAAGCTCATGGGCTTCGGGCATCGGGTGTACAAGAACTACGATCCCCGCGCCCGCATTATCAAGCGGACGGCAGAGGAAGTCTTCGAGGTCACCGGGAGGAACAAGAAGATCGACCTGGCCATGGAACTTGAGCGGATTGCGCTGACCGACGAGTATTTTGTCTCGCGGAAGCTGTACCCGAACGTCGATTTCTACTCGGGCATCATCTACGAGGCGATGGGCCTTGAGCCCAAGATGTTTACCGTGCTGTTTGCCATTCCACGTGCGGTGGGTTGGCTGGCCCAATGGCAAGAGCTGATCAACGATCCGGCGCAGAAAATCGCCCGCCCGCGACAGATTTATACCGGCTATGAGCAAAGGAAGCTTCCTGATTCTTATACTTATGGAGCTCCATCGGAAGAGTCCCTGGCTTACACCCGATAGAATGATCGACGCCGGGGAATCCAGCCCGCCGGAACCTCCAGTGCGGCCTGCCTCATGAAATTTCATGGCGGGACGATGAGGAGTTCCCTAGGCCTGCGAGACTCATCCCGATTGAGCCCGGCAAAGATAACGAACAGAAAAGGGAAGGTATAAATTTCAATGGCCTCCACAAGTTCCACCATCCCCACGAGCTCAAGAATTCTGAACCCCGCTCTCGCTCAACGCGTGATGAGCGCCGACGAAGCAGCAGCCCTGATCCAGCCCGGGTCCATTCTTGGCATGAGCGGCTTTACTGGCTCTGGATATCCAAAGGCCGTCCCGACAGCCCTCGCGAAGCGAATTGTAGCCGCGCACGAGAATGGTGAGAGCTTCAAGGTTAGTGTCTTCACCGGGGCGTCCACCGGCCCCGAACTCGATGGCGCGCTCGCCAAGGCGGATGGCGTCAATTTGCGCCTCCCTTATAGCGGCGACCCCGAAATGCGTAAGCGCATCAACGGCGGCGAGACCGACTACATGGACATCCATCTCAGTCACGTTGCGCAGATGGTCGACTACGGCTTCCTCGGCAAGATGGATGTGGCCATCATCGAGGTCACGGCGATTCTCGAAGACGGCCGCATCGTTCCCAGCTCCTCGCTTGGTAACAACACCACCTGGATCAACCGCGCGGACAAGGTCATCCTCGAGGTCAACTCGGCGCAGCCTCTCGAGCTCGAGGGCATGCACGACATCTACTACGGCCTGGGTCTCCCACCGAACCGCCAGCCCCTCCCGCTACTCAAGTCCGACCAGCGCATCGGCACGCCCTACCTTAGGGTGCCAATGGAGAAGGTGATCGCGGTCGTGTCGACTGACATAGGAGACCGGGCAAGCCCCTTCAAGGCCCCCGACGAAGCGTCGAAAAAGATTGCGGGCCACATCATCAACTTTCTCGAGTGGGAGGTCAAAAAAGGTCGCCTGCCTTCGACCCTCTTCCCGCTGCAGTCCGGCGTAGGCAACATCGCGAACGCCGTGCTCTTTGGCCTGGAAGACGCGCCCTTCGAAGGCATGACGGCCTACACCGAGGTCATCCAGGACGGCATGGTGCAGCTGCTCGACAAGGGCAAGATTTGCAGCCTCTCCGCGACCGCCTTCTCGCTCAGCCCCGACGGCATCGCCAACATCATGCCGAAGATTGGCAGCTATCGCAACCAGGTTGTGATTCGCCAGCAGGAGATCTCCAATAACCCGGAGATCATCCGTCGCCTCGGCGTCATAGCGATGAACGCCATGATCGAGGGCGACATCTACGGCAACGTGAACTCCACCCACATCATGGGCTCGAGCATGCAGAACGGCATTGGCGGCTCAGGCGACTTCACGCGCAACGGATATCTCTCGTTCATGATGGCGCCCTCGACAGCCGCCAAGGGAAACATCTCCACCATCGTCCCCATGGTCTCGCACGTGGACCACACCGAGCATGATCTGCAAGTGATGGTCACCGACCAGGGCCTCGCCGATCTAAGAGGCCTTTCCCCGAAGAAGCGCGCGCGGCTCATCATCGAAAACTGCTCGCATCCCGACTTCCGTCCCGCGCTGCGCGATTATCTCGATCGTGCGGAGAGACTGGCGCCCGGCAAACACACTCCCCACCTCCTCGACGAATCGTTGTCCTGGCACAGCCGCTTCCTAAAGACCGGGAGCATGCTGCCACAATAACAACCGAAACCTCCCTCGAGGGCAGCTTCCGACAACGCAGCAGTCGCCATCGAGCCTCTGCTGCGTCGTTGCGTGATCCCTTGCTTGACCCTCACTCCCAATGAGTTTACGGTCGAATCAAGCGGCGCTTTCGCGATATCGCTGCGCATTTCCTGTCGATATCGCATCTTCGCCGCAGCAGCCCTGTGATTCAAGTCACAGTGCGCCCGTTCATCCGCCGCTAACCTTAAGGGCGATGACGAACTCGCGGGCTCGCCAACAACGAGCCCTCTCCCAGGAGTAACAATGCTCACCGAAAGTGAACCAGCGTGATGCCAAAAACTATCGTCATCGGTGGTGGGATCTCTGGCCTCGCGGCCGCGTACGCTCTTCAAAAACTAGAGGGCGAGCATGCCAACTATCTTCTCTTGGAAGCCTCCGACCACCTCGGCGGCAAGATCGTCACCTACGCCGGCGACGGCTTCCTCATCGAAGGCGGCCCGGATTCTTTCCTCACCCAAAAACGCGCGGCCCTCGATCTCTGCCGCGAGCTTGGACTCGGCGACCAGCTCATCGGCTCCAACCACACCGCCACACCCTCCACCTACGTCTTGAGCAAGGGCAAGCTTCACCCCATGCCCGAAGGCATGATGCTCATGGCGCCCACGATGATCCTTCCCATCCTGCGCTCCAAGCTCATCTCCTGGCCCGGGAAGCTGCGCATGGGCCTCGAGATTTTCATCGGCCGCAACACCACCGTCGCCGACGAAAGCCTCGGCAGCTTCGTTCGCCGCCGCATGGGGTCCGAACTGCTCGCGAAAATCGCGGGCCCGCTAATGGCTGGTATCCACGCCGGCGATCCAGAAGCCCTCAGCCTGCGCAGCACCTTCCCCATGTTTACCGACATGGAAAAGAAGCATCGCAGCCTGGTGCTCGGCATGATGAATCGCAAAAAGGAGCAGGCGGCGCAGCCGTCCACCGGCTCACGTCCTTCCATGTTCACAACGCTCTCCGGCGGCCTCCAACAGCTCCCCGACGCCATCGCCGCACGCCTCAATCCGCGGCAGGTCAAGCTCAACACCCGCGTGCAATCCATCGCCGCCCAAGCGGATCAGTACAAGCTGACCCTTGCCGACGGAACCTTCCTCGTCGCCGACAACGTGATCTTCACGACGCCCGCCTACGTGACAGCAGAGATCGTGCAGCAGCTAGATCCCGCGCTCGCCGAAAACCTTCGCCGCATCCGCTACGTCTCCACCTCCACCGTCTCGCTCGCCTTCCGTCGCAGCGAAATCACCTGCGACCTCAACGGGTTCGGCTTCATCGTGCCCGCTACCGAAGGTCGCAAGATCAATGCCTGTTCCTGGTCCTCAACCAAGTTTAGCCACCGCGCACCCGACGACTTCGTTCTCATGCGCGTATTCATCGGCGGCGCCTTCTCAGAAGACCTAGCCGAGCAGGACGACGCCACGCTCATCGACATCGCCCGCAATGAGCTGCGCGAGATCATGGGCATCACCGCAACGCCGGTGCTCGCCCGCGCCTACCGCTGGACGAAATCAAACCCGCAATACAACGTCGGCCACAGCGCGTTAATCAATGAAATAGACCAACGAGTCTCCGCGCATCCCGGCCTCTATCTCGCCGGCGCGGCGTACCGCGGCTCGGGCATCCCCGACTGCATTCAAAGCGGCGTTGATACCGCCACCAAGATTGAAAGGCTGCAATCTACCGCGCCCTCTAGCACTACCGCGCAACCTGTTCCTGTTGCCACTTAGGAGAACCACCCGATGTCGTCCCCAACCTCGATCAAAGATATTCGTTCGATCCCGATCCCCACCCCCACCAAGCATGGACATCCGTCCACGCACCCGCAGCACTCCTCCACCCACAGCTATTCAGATCAGCCCATGCTGGTCTACTGGGAGATGACGCAGGCGTGCGGCCTCGCCTGCCGCCATTGTCGCGCCGAGGCTGTCTCCACGCCTCACCCGAACGAGCTCTCCACCGAGGAAGGAATGAATCTGCTGCACCAGATCGCAGCCTTCAACCACCCCACGCCGCACCTGGTCTTCACCGGTGGCGACCCGCTGCGCCGTAAAGATCTCTTTGAACTCATCGACGAAGCGCGCTCGCTCGGCATCAACGTCTCCATCACGCCCAGCGCTACCACGGATCTCACCTACGATGTCCTCGCCAAGCTGAAGGAGCACGGCGTCGACAGCTTCGGCCTCAGCCTCGACGGCTCCAACGCAGCGCGCCACGAAGCCGTTCGCGGCGTCGAGGGCTGCTTCGACTGGACTATCGCCGCTGCAAAAGCCGCCGCCAACCTCGGCGTCCCCATCCAGATCAACACCCTCGTCTCCCAGGAGACGGTCGACGACATTCCCGCAATCTACGACCTGCTAACGTCGTCATTCCCCGTCATGCGCTGGAGCCTCTTCTTCCTCATCGAAGTCGGCCGCGGCAAAGTCCTGCAGCCCATCTCGAGCGAGCGTGGCGAACAGCTGATGAACTGGATCTACGATCAGTCGAAGATCGCACCCTTCGCCATGGCGACCACCGAAGCGCCGTCCTATCGTCGCGTTGCTCTCACTCGCATGCGCGAGGCCGGCATGGTCGCCGCCGAGATCGAGCGTACCCCCGTCTATCGTGGCTTCGGCATCCGCGACGGCCACGGCATCATGTTCATCTCCAACCAGGGAGACATCTGCCCCGCCGGCTTCCTCCCGCTCACCATCGGCAACGTCCGCCACGATCAGCTGCAGGACGTCTACCGTAACGCCCCCATGTTCCAGGCGTTGCACGATCCCAATCTATTCAAGGGCAAGTGCGGTTACTGCGAATTCCGCGCGCTGTGCGGCGGCTCCCGAGCTCGAGCCTTCGCCGCCACCGGCGATGCGCTGGCCAGCGATCCCTTCTGCCACTACGAGCCAGCGGTTCACTAGTCGCGCGCTCAGCCGCCAGTAAATCGCGATCGCTCGCGGCCTACGCGCGCCGCCGATTCACTGCAGAAATGACTGCGGCACCGCAGACTTCGAGGGCACGGGATGGCTCGTCAGCTCTGGGTCAGCCTCGGCGTCACAAAGAACGGTGACCACGGGGCATGAAGCCTCGGTGATGACACGAAACACAATCGGCAGCGGGTCGTCCGGAGAAAAGATGCTGTTGCGCCGGACGCCGAGAAAGATCAAACTTGCCCCCTGCTGGCGGCAATAGTCGACGATCGCATTCGAAATCTCGCTGCCATAGATCACACTGCAAAGTGGCTTCTCGATCAGAACCTCACTGGTTGCGACCAGGTGTTTCAGCGCGGCGGTCAGGACCTCAGGCAGCGTATTGTCATGGCTGGATTGCAGCGCGCGCGGAAGAACATGCAGGCAGTGCAGCTGCAGTCCAAGGCTCTTGCAGTAGCAAACCGCATCCTTAATAGCTTGCCGCGTGACCGAATGAAAATCCGTCGCAAACACCACTGGCCCTTCGGACGGATGCGTCGAAACGAGATCAGCAGCCACCGGACCGACCGTCATAATAAGGCAATTGGACTCGCGCATCACCTGTTCGGCAGTGGGCCCGAAGGCGCCGCGCTTCGATCCGCGTAGTTCGCTGGTCCCGAGAATCAAAAAATCGATCTGCCCCTCTTCAATCGCCGCCAGAATTTTCTCTGCAGGAACTCCGGACTCAAGCTGGGTTGTGCAGCTGATTCCCAACCCCATGGCGCGCTCCTTCATTTGCCTAAGAATTAAAGCCGCACCTCGATCCGTGGATGCGCGGATATTCTCAGCCGGCGATCTCTGCGTTTTGAGAACATACAGAATGCGCAGGCTGGCTTTATTCGCCCGGCAGAAATTGAAGGCTGCCTCGAGAGCACCTTCGTAATCTACCGAGCAGTTGGTTGCGAACAACACTCGTTGAAAGGGAGACCGTAGCTTGCTGGATAGTTGTTTCATCGCCGCCCTCACTCAACATTCGAGTCTTGCACGCGCACCTTCGCTGGTCTCGGAAAGGAACTCTGATGCTTGCACTTCGATCATCCGGTCACACTGGACATTTCGTAGCGCCGCGTTGTGCTTGATTCAATGCGGTTCGAGAGCCGATGGCTGTGACAAAAGTCACAACCAGGTCGTATGAATAAGTCGTTAGCCGACTAGGATACGAAGCCTCTGTTCGCTTACGAACACAACGTCTCCAGTCCCAGCGGCGAGACAACGCGAAACGATGAGCCATGAATCTCGATCAGGCCTTCCTTCTGAAACTTCCCCAGCGCCCGCGTCACTGTCTCTCGCGATGTTCCCGCCAGGTTCGCCAGCTCCTCATGCGTCAACGCCATCGTGAACCGCATGTCGGTTCCATTGCATCCTGCTGCAGCGCGTCCCCAATCCAGCAGGACGCCAGCCAGCCGGCCCGCTGTAGATCCCGATAGCGCCAGCCGCCGCGCATCGAAGAACGCCGACTTGTACTCTTCGGAGAGCGCCTTCGCCGCCAGCATGCTCGCCTGCCCATACTTCTCCAAAAACGCTAGCAGCTCGCTACGCCGAATCTTCTTCACCACGCACGGCTCGATCGTCTCTGCCGTCACCTCGAAGTGAGTGCCGGAGATCGCCGCACCCATTCCAAGTACGTCCCCCGGAACCGCGATCTTAAGAATATGTGTCTTGCCTTCGCGCGAGGTGCACGACAGCTTTACTTGGCCCATGCAGACAATCGTCGCCGCATCGCAGACATCATCTTCCTGGAAGATGATCGCGCGCTTGGGCAGCTTCATCTGCATGCCCAGCGCTTCGAAGTCAATGCGTGCCTGCCCGGAAAGGTCGCACATAATTCGCAGCGAACGGTCCGAACAGTTCTTACAGCCCGTGGTCGTGCCTGGGTGAGAATACGTCATGCAAACCTTCTCTCTTGAAATGTGTGTCGGGAAATACCTGCGAATTGAGTGCGCCTCTGCGCCAGCGAGGGGCAAGGGAGTCTTCCTGTGATCTTGGTCACTGCAATCATCGGTGAGGGCTGTAAAGTTGCTCATGAGGACAAGAGTGATGACAGGTAAGCAGGAGTTGCTGGCACGCAATAGTTCAGATCTTTGGGAACGGCTGACCGTTGGCGGTGTCGTTGTGATCCTTGTCGCCTTCCTCGTCTTGTTCGTTGCCAACCTCGCGACCACCCTCTGCTCTGCCCAGCTTCCCCGGTAAACTCTTCCCTCGCCATGGCTCATGGTTTCGTCTTCGCATGGGCGTGAAGCTTCAAACGGCGCAAAGCGATTCGATCGGCACAAGATCTCGACCCGAGCTGCCGGGCCTTCCGACACTCTCATCGCTCTTCCTCGCCGAAGCTGCAGTGGCATACAGGCCCCCAGTGAATTCGTGTCGCGCAGATGAACTCGCATACCCCATAAAATGCCAAGCCTGAACATGACGCGGTGATTTGTATCACACGATTCGTTTATCGCGCTGTTTCACCGTATACCGCACCAATTCCATCTCAACCAAGAACCCAGCAACCCCCTCCTTTTCAGCGGTTTGCGATCTCTTGTCAAATCCACGCAGGGAGGGACGGATTTCTTTTGCCCTCCCTGTGATGAAGGTCACCGTATGCGGCCGGGGGCAAGACTATGGTTGCGATGTTGATGATGTGGCCGACTTCAATCAGTAAGTGGAACAAAACTTAACGCGCCAAATAGAGGTGTTTTCACATGGGACAATTGCCCCGCAAGATAACGAAGTATTTCCTTCTGGTTGCAGTGGTCGGAATGCTGACCGCATGTGGCGCGGGCATGGCGGCCGCGCAGACGCAGACCCAGACCGTGAAGCAGGCCACGACGGCGGCGGAGGCAACACCGGCGCCTGGTTACGTAGGCAGTGAGACCTGCGCGACGTGCCACCAGAAGAACGCAGACAGTATGGTGGACAATCCGCATGCCAAGCTGGCGCTCCAGCATGGTGGAGCGGGAGCAAGCTGCGAGAGCTGCCACGGACCAGGCCAGGCGCACGTAGAGGGTGGCGGCGATGTAACCAAGATCGTGCGCTTCAACAAGTTGACGCCGACCGAGGTCGACAAGACCTGCCTGGGCTGCCACGCGAACACTCATCCGAACTTCCTGCGTTCGCCGCATGCGAAGGCCGGCGTGAACTGCCTCAGCTGCCACAGCATTCATGAGTCGGTGCCGGACACGAAGCTGTTAGTCGCGACGCAACCGACCCTGTGCTATAGCTGCCACACCAGCATCAAGCCTGCGTTCTCGATGCCCTTCCACCACAAGGTGAATGAGGGCCTACTGTCGTGCAGCGATTGCCATGACGTGCACGGCACGTTCCAGGCCAGCAATCTCAGGGTAACGGCAGATCAGAATGCGATCTGCACCAAGTGCCACACCGAGACGCGCGGACCGTTTGTGTATGAGCATGCGGCTGTCAAGGGCGAAGGTTGCCTGGCTTGCCACACGCCGCACGGCTCGCAGAACGCTCGCCTACTGAACATGCCCAACATCAACACCCTTTGCAACCAGTGCCACAGCCCCGTGGGCGCCGGCGCAGTGCATGGCATCAATGCGGGATCTGCAGAGATCATTCCCTGCACTGACTGCCACACGATGATCCACGGCTCGAATCTGAACCAGGCCTTCCTCAAGTAAGAGGTCAAGCCGCGCTGTCGGCCAAACGACAGCGCGGCCAGGTTCCACCCGTGAATCAACACCCGACGATAGGGTTCAACGCTAGCAACAGTTTCGATCAAGTGAGGCATGAGATGACGAAGACAAACTTTTACCGGCTGCCCAAAGAGCGCCCCGCACATATGCTGACCCAACGGGTCGCCGGGGGCCTTGGAATGGCCGTGCTACTGCTGACGACGGGCTTTGCGGCCGCCCAGGCAGCACCTGCAACCAACCCCAACGCTCCTTTACCCACCCCGCCGGTAGTCAATAGCGGCTTCTTCGTCCATCAGACCGTGGACTTGGGCGGGCACATGGTCGGCATCTCCGGCTCAGGCTCCATGTACGACACGCTGGTCAATATCCAGTCCGGACCGCGGGTGCTGGGTGAAACCATCACGCTGCGCTCTGTTCCGGGCATAAAGCATCCGCTGCTGGACACCCTGACGGGCTACACCAATGGCTTCGGCGGCGACCCGCTCAATGTCGTCAAGCTGGACTTCTCCAAAGGCAAGCTCTATGAGTTCGGCGGGTTGTGGCGTCGCGACCGCCAGTACTTCGACTACGACCTTCTGGGCAATCCCAACATCCCCGGCGGCCAGTCGATCCCGATTGGCCCCTCGAATGCCCCGGTTGGCCAGCTGCCGTGGCCACAGGTGGAGCAGTCGCCGTTCATGTTCAACACCGTGCGCCACATGCTCGACACCAACCTGACCATCTTCCCGCTCTCCAAATTGACCTTCCGCGTTGGCTACTCGCAGAACAGCCTGCAGGGACCGAGTCTGAGCCCCAGCGGCTATGGAAACGTTGCCGGAGCCACTCAGCTGCTCGAGGAGTATCAGCGCAACAGCACCGATGACTTCATGGGAGCGGTTGACTGGAAGCCGCTGCCGCAGACCAAGTTCACCTTCGAGGAGCAGGTTGACCACTACAAGGCCGACTCCTATTTCGTCCTGGCTCCCAGCCAGTACATCGCGCAGGAGGCTGACGGCACGCCCGTCTCGCTCGGCAGCTATGACAGCACGACGCCTTACGGCATTTCCAGTTGCAACAAGACAAGCATGGGCAGCGGCTACACCAGCCCGACCGTCTACACCATCCTGTCGCCCGCGCAGGTTCCGGGCGCCCTGCCAGTCGTCAATCCGGCATGCAATGTGGCGATCAGCTATCTCCGCTCGCAACCCACCCGCGTGCTTTTTCCCACCGAGATCTTCCGGTTCCAGAGCTCCAGCATCAAGAACATCGCTATGAACGGCGACTTCCGCTACACCAAGGCCAATTCCCACCTGCCCAACTATTACGAGAACTGGAACGGTCTGGATGGAGCCATCCGCAACGCCACCTTCACCGGCGTCGCAACGGCCAGCCGTCAGGAAGTTGGTTTTGATTACGGCATCACCTGGGAAGCCACGAAGAAGTTGAGTTTCTCCGACCAGATCAATTTCTCCAACGTTCACCAGCCCGGAACGACCACCATCAACGAGGTCAACTACAACACCCCAACGACGGTCGTGCCTGGCAACAACGGCTACGAGACCGTCAACTACACGGGCACGCTGACCAAGGTCATCAACGGCAGCACGACCGAGGGCGGCAGCGCCGGAACACCACTTCCCGGCTACTTCGGCCAGAAGTTCGTCACCAACAACGCCAGCGCCACCTGGGATGTAGCCCCGTGGGCCACGCTCTCGGTCACCTACCGCTATATCGCCCATGACATCGTCCAGGGCGCGGGTGCCGGCGGGACTGTTACGAACCCAACGGGGACCCTGACGCTGAGCACTGTCTCAGTCGACACCAATGGCGGCGTCTTCAACGCAGCTCTCCGGCCGACCGAGCACTGGACCATCAACGGCACCTTCGAGGCCTATTACGCCAACAACGCATTCACCCCAGTAAGCCCGCGCCAGACCAAGATCTATCGCGTGCACACCACCTATAAACCCAAAACCTGGGCCTCGATCGCCGCGTCCTACCTGGATACCGAGCGCCACAATAACACCAGCAACGTTACCCCCGGCGCGGTCCTCGTACAGGGTCCTCTCCAGCACGTGGATCACAACCGGGCCGGCAGCATCTCGGCCGACCTGGCGCCCAGCGAGCACTATAGCTTCGACTTCACCTATGGCTACACCGACGTCTATACCTCCACCAACATCTGCTACCTGAACGGCGCTAGCCCGACGCTGCCCGGCACGGCATCGTTGAACAGCGCCGGCGGACCCAACATCTGCCCGGGTGTCCTCGGCCGCGGGACCACCACCCTCTCGGACTGGGGTCCAAGCAAGGACTTCATGGATGCTCCCACCCAGTACGCCAACGCCTCTCTCACTGTGACCCCGACCAGGCACCTTCAGGGCAGCCTCGGCTACATCATCAGCGCGGTCAGCGGCAACCAGTTCTTCAACGACGCGCGTTCGGTAAACGGCAGCCTGCAGTCAGCCTACCAGTCTCCCTACGTGCACCTGGCCTATACGGTTCACCCCGGCTGGGTCTTCAGAGCGGACTATAACTACTACGGCTATGGCGAAGGCGGTCCCTCCGGATCTCCTCTCTGCAGCACCTCTACCTCGCTCACCTCGGTCGTGGTCCCCTGCAACTCCCCAACCCTCGCCGGCCTTCCCACCGGCCTCACCGAGCCCTCCTCCGGACTCACCGCTCCTAGAAACTTCCACGCCAACCTCGTCACACTGTCCATGCACTACGAGTTCTAAGCGAAGGATCGAACCAGAAGCAAATTCATAACCAAGAAGGAGATCGGCCATGAAAACACAACTACGACTCGCAATGGTATTCGCAATAGCAGCCTGCACGCTTCCTGCCTTCGCCCAGAACACCGGCGCGGCAACCTACTCCTCCAAATGCCAGATGTGTCATGGCGCAGATGGAGCAGGCAGCACTCCCGCCGGAAAGGCCATGAAGGCTCCGTCTTTCCTCTCTCCGGCTACCGTGAAGGAGTCAAATGCAGATCTCATCGCGATAACAAAAAACGGTAAGGGGAAAATGCCTGCGTATGCTGGCAAACTCACCGACGCAGAGATCAAAGATGTCGTTGCTCATGTACGAACCTTGCAAAAATAGTAGGAGCATAAGTGCCAGGCAGACCTATCTCCCCGACGGAGATAGGTCTGTTTGGTACAGTGCCGCGTGATTGTATTCGTTACTATGGAGCGCACGACGGGCACAGATCTTGAGTCCCGAGCGCTTCAAAAATACGAAACAGGAGTAACCATGAAAGTCCTTCTGACGATCGCAGCAGCTTCACTTCTTGCCGTATCCGTTGCTACGCCTGCCCTGGCTCAGGGAGCAGGCGCCGCAACCTACAAGGCAAAGTGTCAGATGTGTCACGGTGCCGACGGCCAGCCGACCGCGGCTGGCAAGTCCATGAAAGCGTTGCCCCTCAACTCGCCCGAGTTGAAGAAAGCGTCTACCGCTTCGTTAATCGCTTCGGTTACGAATGGCAAAGGCAAAATGCCAGCGTATGCAGGTAAACTCACCGACGCCCAGATCAAGGAAGTCGTGGAGTACACCCGCACGCTGCAGTAGGGACAGTGTGAAGACATAGCCACGTTGGTATCGCCCGGAGAGAAGGAATACAACCGCCTCCTTTCCAGCAGGAACTCTCCAACCCGCGCCCGGATCGCTCACCCCCGGACTTGCGTCTCCACGGCTGTGCCTCGCTCCACTTAGCGCCGTGCCGGCCGGCACGAACGGCGCCGCCGCAATCTGAAAAGTAAACGGGAAGCTGGAGCAACCACTTGCTCCCGGGCAACCTCATGACCTCCCAAGATCAGTGCAGTGACCAGCCTCACAGCTTTGCTCCTCTTCACCGTGTTACTGCTATGGACAGTGAATGCATCTCCCCGGGACTCACAAGGTTTTTCCCCGGGTTCCGGCCCCCGTACACCCCGTGCAAACTGCCAGGAATCAGGGCCCGGAAGAACAAAAATTCAGCGATGAGGCGTCCTTCGTGTCCGTATTCAACAACTTCAAAGAGCAGTGGCTGCAACCCTTCTTCTACCTGGGCAAGAACCCTCTCAGCCTCATCGGCGGCGCCATCACAACCGCTTCCGCCTTCGTCCTGGTCGGCTTCTGGATGGTCGACGTACTTGGGCATGGCGGCTCGTCGAACCCCTACATCGGCCTGATTCTGTTCCTGTTCCTGCCCGCCTTCTTCCTCATCGGCCTCATCCTCATCCCGATTGGAATTTTCTTCCAACGGCGGAAACTACTCTCCCAGGGCGCCCTCCCCTCGATCTATCCCGAGATCAACCTCAACGAGCCCGTCTTTCGCCATGCGCTCAACTTCGTCATTATCGCCACCTTCGTCAACTTCGTGATCGTCGGCGTCGCCAGCTACCGTGGCGTCGCCTACATGGACACTCCGGGCTTCTGCGGCACCGCCTGCCACGTGCCCATGCAGCCCCAATGGGCCGCCTATTCGCACTCGCCGCACTCTAACGTCGAATGCACGGAGTGCCACATAGGCAGCGGTGCCAAAAACTTCATCCACGCCAAGATGGCTGGTACCAGGCAGCTCTACGCCGTCGCCTTCAACACCTTCCCGCGTCCCATCGTCGCGACCCTTTCTGAGCTTAATCCCGCCAGCGAAACCTGCGAGCAGTGCCACGCCCCCGCTCGGTTCATCGGCGATCGCCTTCTCGTGAAGACGACTTTCGGTGAGGACGATAAGAACTCGGCGACCAAGACCATCCTCTCCCTCCACGTCGGAGGCGTCGACTCTCTCTCCCGCATCAGCGGCATCCACGGTGCGCACCTCGCCAACATCGAGTTTGTCGCCACCGATGCCACCAACCAGACCATCATCGCCGTTGACGCCACAGGCTCCGACGGCAAGAAGGTCGAGTACCTCAGCTCCGACTGGAAGGGTCCCGTCAAGGGCGTCCGTCGCACCATGGATTGCATGGACTGCCATAACCAGGCCGCCCACTCCCATAAAACGGCGGAGGCTGCGCTCGATCAATCGATGGCCACCGGCGCCCCCGATCCCTCGCTGCCCTTCGTCCATAAGCAAGGCATGCTACTGATTCAAGCCAAGTATGGTTCGCAAGCCGAAGCGGCCACCAAAATCAAAGCGGGTCTCGAAGACTTCTATCGCTCGCAGTACCCCGCAATCTGGAGCGGCCAACACGACAAAATCGAACAAGCCGCCACAACCCTCACCGCCATATACGCGCAAAATGTCTCCCCGGAGATGAAGGTCGCCTGGGGCACCTACCCGAACAACATCGGCCATAATGACTCTCCGGGTTGTTTCCGCTGTCATGACGGAAACCATACGTCGAAAGGCGCAAAGACCATCACCAACGACTGCGCCGCCTGCCACAACCTTCTGGCCGTCGACGAAGCCAACCCCAAGCTGCTGAGCGAACTCAGCCCGCAGTAGCCCCCATGCTCCAAAAAAGCGGCATCCTTCCCTCAGGATGCCGCTTTTGCTTGCCCGTCCTCTTCAGCTCTTGTGCCCCAGCAACTCCGCCCCTTTATGGAGTTCCGGCAACCTGCTTCACCGCTCCATTGGTGTTCACCTTGTTCGCCGCCGGAAGCTGCGTGGTATCCCATCCTCCGCCCAGCGCCTGCACCAGTTCCACCGCCGCTGTCATCTCGCTAACGCGCAGCGTAACCTGCGTCTGCTGATAACTCAGCAACGTTGTCTGCGCGCTCATTACGTTCAGATACGGATCTAGACCAGTCTCGTAGCGAGCGTTCGCAATATCCAGATACCGCTGCGCCGACTTCACCGCTATATCTTCCTGTTGAATCTGTTGCGACGTCACGCGCAGCGTGGCAATATAGTCTTCCGTTTGCTGGAATGCTGTCAGCACCGTCTGCCGGTACGTCGCGACATCCGCGTTATACGTCGCGGTGTATTGCGCGACCGTCGCCTTGCGCAAACCTGCATCGAAGATCGTCTCCGCCGCCGAAGCGCCCACCGACCAGGCCAGCGCCGGCGCCGAGAACAGCGACATGATCGTCGACGATTCCAGCCCGCCTCCGCCGGTCAAACTCAGCGTCGGATAGTACGCCGCCTTCTCCACGCCGATCAGCGCATTCGCCTCCGCCATCGTGCGTTCCGCGCCCGCAATATCCGGCCGCCGCTCCAGCAATTGCGAGGGCACCCCCACGGGTATCTCCGGCACGGGCGTCGTCAGCGACTTCACCGGCATCGAGAAGCTCGAAGCGGGTTTGCCGATCAGCGTCGCCATGGCATGCTCGTAGATTGCGCGATTCGTCGCAATGCCCGTCGCGATCTCCTGCGCGCCTTGCAGCGTCACCTCTGCCTGTGCAACCGCCTCGTCGTTGTCGATGCCCGTCTCGTATAGCGACCTCGTCAACTTCAGTGATTCCTTATCGGCCTTCACCGTCTGGTTGTACAAATCCTGCAGCGCATCCTGTCCGCGCAGCTCGAAATAAAACTCCGCCAACGCCGCCTGCTCGGTCAGCCGCTCATTCTCCAGGTCCGCCGCACTCACCTGCGTGGCGTACTGGTACTCCCGCACCGTGTTCCGAATCTTGCCCCACAAATCCGGCTCCCACGACACATCGAACGGCAGCGAGATATCCGTGGATGTTGTCCCGCCCGTGCTTGCCACCCCATTTCCCGTAGTGCCCGTGCCAGAACCCGTCGACGTCGTCGCGACAGCATTGCGCAGCGTGCCCGGCGTTCGCTGCCGCGTGTAGGAGGGGTCTGTCGTCAGCGTCGGATAGAACTGCGACTTCGCCTCCCGCACCTGCGCGCGCGCAGCCATGAAGTTCTGAAAGTACACCGCGATGTTCTGGTTATTAATATTGAGCTGCTCTTCCAGCGCATTCAACTCCGGCTCGTTGAAGACCTCCCACCACTTGCCCTTGAGCGCCGCGTCCTGTGGTTGCGCAGGCCGCCACGTTCCGTCAGGCGTAGTTCCCTCAGGCGGATTTGTATACGCGGCTGGCGCCGACTCCTTGAACTCTGGCGCGGTCGCCGGCGCGGTCGGCTTCACATACTTCGGTCCAACATTGCATCCGCTCAACAACACCGTCGCGCATGCAGCCGCACACACAAAGCTCTTCGCGCCAGCGAAGCCTGAAGCGCCTGCCGTCGTCTCTTCCAACGTATTCCTTCTCATCATTCCCATTCTCATTGGGCCTGCTTTCATCGCGCCGTTGCCGGAGTAGCGGTAAAGAGCCTTGCCCGCTTATCTCCCTGGATCTTCAAACGCAAATTATCCATGAACAGGTAAATCACAGGTGTCGTATACAGCGTCAGCACCTGGCTCACCAGCAATCCGCCGATGATCGTAATACCTAGCGGCCGCCGCAGTTCCGATCCCATACCGGTTCCCAGCGCCAGTGGCACCGCGCCAAACAGCGCCGCCATGGTTGTCATCAAAATCGGACGGAACCGCAACATCGACGCCTCAAAAATCGAGTCCCGCGTATTCTTGCCCTCAATCCGCTCGGCATTCAGCGCGAAGTCGATCATCATAATCGCGTTCTTCTTCACAATCCCGATCAGCAGAATGATCCCGATGATCGACATCACGTCCAACTCTGTTCCTGTCAGCTTCAGCGCCAGCAGCGCTCCCAAACTCGCCGAAGGCAGCGTCGACAGAATGGTTATAGGATGCACCAGGCTCTCGTACAGTACCCCCAGAACGATATACACCGCCAAAATCGCTGTCAGGATCAGCCACTTTTCGTTGCTCAGCGATTGCTTGAATGCCTGCAGCGTTCCCGCATACTCTCCACGTACCGTCGGCGGCACACCCAGCTTCTCTTGTATATCGCTGATCTCCTTGGTCGCCTGTCCCAGCGACACGCCCGGCGCCAGGTTGAAGCTCACCGTCACCGACGGGAACAACTCGGTATGGTTCACAGACAGCGGCGCCGTCGATGGAGCATAGCTCATCAGCGCATCCAGCGGGATCGCCCCTCCGCCGCTCTTCTGGATCAGGTACACGTCCTTCAGCCCCTGTGGAGACTGCCAATACTTCGGCGCAACCTCCATCACCACGTAATACTGGTTCAGCTCAGTATTAATGACCGACGCCTCCTGCTGCCCAAACGCGCTATACAACGTCGAGTCGATCGTCTGCGGCGTAAGCCCCAGCCGCGCTGCCGTGGGCCGGTCATACGTCAGCAGCGCCTGCAATCCATTATTCTGCTGATCCGTATTCGCATCCTGAAATCCTGGCGCTTTTCGTAGCGCGGCCAGCAGCGCCGGACCATATTGTTGCAACTGCGCCGTCGTGTCTGCCTGCAGCGTGTACTGATACTGCGCGCTCGATTGCCTTCCACCAATGCGAATATCCTGCACCGCTTGCAGATACGTTGCGGCCCCCGGAACCTGGGCCAGCTTTGGCCGCAGCCCATCGATGATCTCCGCGGCACTCTGCTTTCGCTCATTCAATGGCTTCAACGCGATAAACGTAAACCCCGCATTGGTCGCACCCTGGCCGCCCGTAAATGCAATCGCGTTCTGCACCCCCGGATAGCTTTTGATAATTTCATTCGCCCGCTTCACTGCCTTATTCATCGCGGCAAACGAGCTGTCCTGCGGCCCTTGCATGCCGCCGTTCAAAACCCCCGTGTCCTGCTGCGGGAAGAATCCAAGCGCCGCCGTATACCCCAGGTAAAGGGTCGCCCCCACCGTCGCCACAAACACCAGCAGCATCAGCGCCGGGCGGTCCAGTACCCACGTCAGCGACCTCCGATACCCGTACAGTAAGCCGTCAAAAAACTCCTCGCTCCACCGGTACATTCGCCCATGCTTCACCTCCCCTTCAGCACGCATCACCCGCGAACACATCATCGGCGTCGTGGTCAGCGAGATCACCATGGACACCAAAATCGCCGTTGCCAGCGTGATCGCAAACTCACGGAACAGTCGGCCGATAATTCCGCCCATCATCAGCAGTGGAATGAAAACCGCAATCAGCGAGATGCTGATCGAAAACACCGTGAACCCAATCTCCTGCGCGCCCTTGAGCGACGCCTGCATCGGCGTCAACCCTTGCTCAATGTGGCGCGAGATATTCTCCATCACCACAATGGCATCGTCCACCACGAATCCGCTTGCAATCGCCAGCGCCATCAGCGACAGGTTATCCAGCGAGAACCCGCACAGATACATCACTGCGCACGTCCCAATCAACGACACAGGAACCGCCACCGCCGGCACCAGCGTCGCCGGAATATTGCGCAGGAAAAGGAACACTACCAAAATCACCAGGACCACAGAGATGATCAGCGTCATCTCGATGTCATGCACCGACGCCCTGATCGTCAGCGTCCGATCCAGTACCGTGAAAAGATGTTCGCCCACCGGAATGGAAGCCTGCAGCGACGGCAGCGCCGCCTTGATCGCATCCACGGTCGTGATAATGTTGGCCCCCGGCTGCCGGAAGACGATCAGGTCCACCGACGGTTTGCCGTTTAGATATCCCGCCTGTCGCACCGACTGCTGGGAGTCGACGACATCCGCGACATCCTGCAACCTCACCGCGGCGCCATTGTGATACCCCACCACCAGCGGCCTATACAGCACCGCCTTGGAGATCTGATCATTCGCGAGAATGTCCGCGGACACACCGCCGCTCGACAACTGGCCCTTGGCAATGTCGGCGTTCTGGCCCGCGATCACCTGCTGCACTGCCGGCAGCCCGATGCCGTAGCTGTTCAGTTGTTGTGGATTCAGCTCCACGCGAACCGCCGGCAGGGAAGCGCCCACCGCCGTTACCTGGCCCACGCCTGTGATCTGCGAGATCCTCTGCTCGATCACCGTCGAGGCCTCGTCATACATCGCCGGGACATCGTAAACATCCGACTGAAGACCAATCACCATGATCGGCGAATCCGCCGGATTCACCTTGCGGTACGTAGGGTTCGACGGCAGGTTCGCCGGTAGATACGTGCGCGCCGCATTGATGCCTGCCTCCACATCGCGCGCCGCTCCGTTAATGTCCCGGTTCAAATCGAACTGCAGTGTGACACTCGTCGTACTCAGCGAACTCGACGACGTCATCTCCGTCACGCCCGCAATATGTGAAAACTGGCGCTCCAGCGGTGTCGCTACCGACGACGCCATGATGTCCGGGCTCGCTCCAGGCAGCCCTGCCCCCACCGTGATCGTCGGGAAATCCACCTGCGGCAGCGGCGATACCGGCAACACCCCAAACGCAATCACGCCCGCAATCGCCACCGCGATCGTCAGCAGCGTCGTCGCTACTGGCCGCTCAATAAAGACGCGCGAAGGGTTCATGCTTCTGCTGCCTCGTGGCTTCCATCGGTCTCAGGTCCGCCGTTCGGCGCATGATGGCCGCGCCGCGAAAACCAACCGCCCAGGTTATCGAAGAAGATATAGATCACCGGCGTCGTGTACAACGTCAGCACCTGGCTAAACAACAGTCCGCCCACCATCGACACACCCAGCGGCTTGCGCAGCTCCGATCCAATCCCGCTTCCAAACGCTAGCGGAATGCCGCTCAGCAGCGCGCATAGCGTCGTCATCAAAATTGGACGGAAGCGCAGCAGCGACGCCTGGTAAATCGCCTCCGTTGCGTCCAGTCCATGATGCCGCTCCGCGTCCAGCGCAAAGTCCACCATCATGATGCCGTTTTTCTTAACGATACCAATCAGCAAAATGATGCCAATGATCGCGACAATATCTAAGTCAAGATGGAACAGTTCCAGCGCCAGCAACGCGCCCACACCCGCCGACGGCAGCGTCGAAAGAATCGTTACCGGATGAACAAAGCTCTCATACAGCACGCCGAGCACGATATACACCGTCACCAGCGCCGCCAGGATCAACAGCCCTTGATTCGAGAGCGACCCCTCAAACGCCGCCGCCGTGCCCTGGTAATTCGAAACCACGCTGGTCGGCAGTTTGTCGTCGTTGATCACCTTGTTGATCGCGGTCAGCGCCTGCCCCAACGAGTAGCCCGTATTCAAATTGAACGAAATCGTCACAGCAGGGAACTGGCCCATGTGATTGATCGAGAGTGCTTCGCTCGTCGGCACAAAGTGTGCGAACGCGCTCAATGGCACCGGCGTCTGCAGCGCCGAGCTGCTGCTCGTGCTGCTCGATCCGCCCCCGCCTCCGCCGCTCCCCGTAGACGTTGGTCGCGACGTTCCACTCGTCGACGTCGTCGCACTCGACGATGTCCCTGTGCTTGTACTCGTAGTAGAAAGCACAGTCGAACTCGTTCCCGTCGTCGACGAAGAGGACAACGCCGAGCTCGAATTCACAGGCGACGCCGCCGACGTAGACGTCGTATTACCCGAGGCCAACGCAGACGTTGACGACGACGCCGAGGAAACCCCACTCGACGACGTCGGCGTCAGCAGCGACGCACTAGCCCCGCCCCCGCCCGACCCCGCACCCGACGACGATCCTGCCGTATTGGAGGCTTGCGCCCCCACCGTCCCCGTCGTCGTCGCCTGCACATAAATATCGTTCAACTTGTGCGGGTCCCTCTGGAACTTCGGATCCGCTTCCAGAATCACGTGGTATTGATTCACCTGCGTGTACATCGTGTTGACCTGCCGCTGTCCAAACGCGTCGTACAGCGTGTTGTCGATCGTCGACGTCGTCACCCCAAAACGAGATGCCGTTGCGCGATCAATCTCTATTTGCTCCGCCGCCGCACCCAGTTGCTGATCCGTCACCACGTCCGCCAGCTGCGGCAGCTTCTTCAGCTTCGCCACCAGTTGCGCCGCCGTCTGGTTCAGCTCCGCCTGGTTAGGATCTTCCAGCGTGTACTGGTATTCCGTCCGGCTCACCATGTCATCGACCGTCAAATCCTGCACCGGCTGCATGTACAACTTGATCCCGGCAACCTTCTCCAGCTTGGGCGAGAGTCGGTCAATGACCTCGGTAGCAGACAGCCCACGGTCCTTCAGGTCCTTCAGATTGATCTCGATACGCCCACTGTTGAGCGTCGTGTTCGTTCCATCCGCGCCGATGAACGAAGAGATTCCCGCCACCGCCGGATCCGCCAGCAGCACCTTCGCAATCTCCTGCTGCCGCTGCTCCATTTCAGCAAACGAAGTCGAAGGCGACGCCTGCGTGATGCCCTGGATAATTCCCGTATCCTGCGTCGGGAAAAATCCCTTCGGAATTTCGCTGTACAGGAAGACCGTCAGCACCAGTGTTGCCACGGCAACCAGCAGCGTGATCGTCTGGTAGCCCAGCACCCAGCGCAGCGTGCGTCCGTAGAACGCGATGATATCTTCGAAGACCTTCTCGCTCTTCTTGTAAAACCATCCCTGCTGGCTCACCGGCGTATGCTTCAACATCCTCGCCGACATCATCGGTGTAAGCGTCAGCGACACGACCGCCGAGAACACAATCGTCACTGCCAGCGTCACCGCAAACTGCCGGAACAGCCGCCCCGCCACGTCTCCCATGAACAGCAGCGGAATCAGCACGGCAATCAGCGAAACCGTCAGCGACAGAATCGTGAACCCAATCTGCTCCGCGCCGATCAGCGCCGCTTCCATCGGCGCCATTCCTTCTTCGATATAGCGCGAGATGTTTTCGATCATCACGATCGCGTCGTCCACTACGAATCCCGTGGAGATCGTCAGCGCCATCATCGTCAAGTTGTTCAGACTGTACCCGGCCAGGTACATCACCCCAAACGTCCCGATCAGCGAAAGCGGTACCGCAACGAATGGAATGATCGTCGCCAGCAGGCTGCGCAGAAACAGGAAGATCACCATGATGACCAATCCGATGACCAGCATCAGTTCGAACTCAACGTCCGCCACCGACGCGCGAATGTCCGTCGTCCGGTCCGTAATGATCTGCACGTGCACCGACTGCGGCAGCGACGCTTCCAGCTGCGGCAGCAGCTTCTCAATCGTGTCCACCACCTGGATCGTGTTGGCTCCCGGCTGGCGCTGAATATTCAAAATCACCGACGGCGTCTCGTTACTCCACGCAGCCAGCTTGTTGTTCTCCACCCCATCCACAATTTGCGCAACGTCCGTCAGCATTACCGGCGCGCCATTGCGATAGGCCACCACCACCGACTTGTAATCTGCGCTGCTTTCCAGCTGGTCGTTCGCGTTGATCGTGTAGTCCTGCGACGGCCCGTCGAAGTTTCCCTTCGCCGCGTCCAAACTATTCGCCGTCAGCGCATTGCGCACATCTTCCAGATTCACGCCATACGCCGAAAGCGCCGTCGGATTCGCCTGGATGCGCACCGCCGGCTTCTGTCCGCCCGAGATGCTCACCAGCCCCACGCCCGACACCTGCGAGATCTTCGGCGACAACTGCGTGTCCGCCAGATCTTCCACCTTCGACAATGGCATCGTCGACGACTGCAGCGCCAGCGTCAGCACCGGCGCATCCGCAGGATTCGATTTGCTGTATACCGGCGGCGCCGGCAGATCAGCCGGCAGATAGCTCTGCCCCGCATTGATGGCCGCCTGCACCTCCTGCTCGGCAATATCAATATTCAGGCTGAGCTGGAATTGCATCACGATGATCGACGACCCGCCCGAGCTCGTCGACGTCATCTGGCTCAGTCCCGCCACCTGCCCAAACTGCCGTTCCAGCGGCGCCGTCACCGCAGACGCAACTACGTCCGGACTCGCACCCGGATAGAACGTCTGCACCTCGATCGTCGGGTAATCCACCTCCGGCAGCGCCGAAACCGGCAGCTGAAAGTAGGCGACCCCGCCCGCCAGAAAGATTGCCGCCATTAGTAGTGCCGTCGCAACCGGACGAAGAATAAATGGGCGCGAAGGACTCATTAGTTTGTGCTACCGCCGCTGGGGCCCATGCCCGTTGACTGTGTGGTCGACTTCGGCTTGCTCTGGTGTACCTGCACGTGCGCACCATTCTCCAGCCGATCGAAGCCGCTGGTCGCAACCGTTACTCCGTTGTTCACACCCGTTACCGCGGTGACCTTTTCATTGCCCGTCACCACCGTTACCGGTTGAACCCCCACCGTATTGTTCGCGTTCACGATGTACACAAACGCAGCCGTGCCGTTATATTGAACCGCCGCCGTCGGCGCCAGCGTCGCGTTGGTCAGCGTCCGTTCCAGCAGCCGCGCGTTTACAAACTGGTTGGGGAACAAATCGAAGTTCTTGTTCTGAAAGCTCGCCCGAAACTTCACCGTGCCGGTCGTCGTGTCAATCTGGTTGTCCAGCGAGGTCAGCTTGCCGGCCTCCAGCATCTTCTCGTCCGAGCGATCGAACGCGTCCACGTCCATCGCCTTGTTGCCCTTCAGCTCCGTCTGCACGCCCGGCAGATCGTCCTCGGACACATTGAAGACCACCGTGATTGGCTGCAACTGCGTGATCACTACCAGCGTCGAACTGCTGCCGGAAAACACCGTGTTCCCCGGATCCACCAGCCGCAGTCCCACCCGCCCGTTGATCGGCGAAACAATGTGGCAGTAGCCCAGCTGCACCTTGTCATAGGCCACTGTTCCTTCATCGGACTTCACCGTCCCCTGGTACTGGAGGACGGCTTTCTCCTGATCGTCAAGAATTTGTTTCGCGATGGCGTTGCGCGCCCACGCTGCCTCGTAACGCTTCAGGTCCATCTCCGCCTGGGCCAACACACCCTGGTCGTGCTCCAGGGCTCCTTCTGCCTGCGTCAGGTTTGCCTGGTACGGACGCGGATCGATGTCCACCAGCGGATCGCCCCTGCGCACAATCTGACCCTCGCGATAGTGCACGGAATTCACCACGCCCGTAATCTGGCTGTAGAGCGTCACCGTCGCCACCGGCGTCACCGTGCCCAGCGCACTCACATACACATTGATGTTGCCTGCCGCGGTCTTGCCCACCGTGATGGCCGCCGGCCCATTCTGTCCCCGGCCCTTCCCGCTCGCCTCCGCCCCGCCCGTCTTCGGCTTGGTGAAGTAATACACCAGGAACACCGCCAGCAGCACCGCCACAATCACGATCACCCACACCACCGCGTGCGACTTCTTGTGTACCAGCAGCTCGGGCGAAGCGTTGCGCTCCTCAAATGCCGACCCAACATTTCCGCTATGCGCTTCAAACGATTGCCCCAGATCATCAGCGTGCGGTCGCTTATCGCGGCTATCTTCCAGAGCCATTCTTGTCCTCTTCGATCAATTCGTCTTAAATGTCTGATGTTGGGGGCGCTGGACGCGCCAATGGAATATCTACATCTATGGATGGTTAACTACGAAAAAAAGTTTCGATTGCCCTGCTACACAAACTCAATCGTTCATAAACTCAATAAACCTTGGTGAATCAATAACTCAGCCTTGACTATGTCGTCTTGCGACTTCTCCACGTACGCAGCGCAGATCTCTTTGATTATCTGTTAGCGTTGGCAGCGGTGCCAAGATCTCGCAGCGTTTCTTAACCTCGCCGCGACGACCAACACAACTGGGTGTCCCATTCCTACGCGCACTTGCGGATGGGTGGGGTGAGGGTGCCCGCTCAATCGCGACAACACCCGTTTGCAGCAGACACTCCCTGTATTTCGCCCCTGCGGTTGCCTACAATCAAAGACCGCGCATCAACTCGCCCTCCAGGAAAGCAAACACCATGCCCGATCTCGCCACCCTCACCACGCTCCACTGCACCCTCGAAGGCCCCGTCGCCACCCTCACCCTCGACCGCCCCGAGGTCCTCCACGCCCTCAACAACGTCATGTTCGACGAGCTAGAGTTCGCCTTCACCGCCCTCGCCGCCGACCCCGCCATCCGTGTCCTGATCCTCACCGGCAGTGGCGAGCGCGCCTTCGCCGCCGGAGCCGACATCCGTGCCCTCGCCGAAACCGACGCCGCCACCGGCCTCGCCGCCTCGCAGCGCGGCCAGGAAGTCTTCGCCCTCATCAGCTCCCATCTCGAAGCTGCAGGCAAGCCCGTCATCGCGGCTATTAACGGTGTGGCGCTAGGCGGCGGCTGCGAGCTCGCCCTCGCCTGCACCCTCCGCATCGCCAGCGACAAAGCCCGCCTGGGCTTTCCCGAGGTCAAGCTAGGCCTCATCCCCGGCTACGGCGGAACCCAGCGCCTCACCCGCCTCATCGGCCGTAGCGCCGCCCTCCGCCTCATGCTCTCTGCCCAGATCGTCGACGCCCTCGAAGCTCTCGGCCTCGGCCTCGTCGACGACCTCGCCCCCGCCGCCGAGCTCCTCCCCCGCGCCCTCGCCCTCGCCCAGACCATCGCCTCCATGGCCCCCCTCGCCATCGCCGGTGTCCTCGAAGCCGTTGCCCGCGGCGAAGACCAACCCCTCTCCGAAGCCCTATCCGTCGAAGCCCACATCTTCGGCCGCCTCTGCGCCACCGCCGACAAACAAGAAGGCGTCACGGCCTTCCTAGCCAAGCGTCCCCCCACCTGGCAAGGCCGTTAGCCCCCAACCCTGCAAGAATCCTGGGTGCCCCATTCATGCGCGCCTTTGCGCATGGGTGGGGAAGCAAGATCCCAACCCTCGCCGTCCGCGCAAGACCTATGGCTGCACCACCGGAGCCGTCGCCTTCACCTTCACCCCGGTACTGAGCTTCTTCAACAAAAACTCCTGCAACAAATTCGTCGCTGCATCCGACGCGATCGACAGAAACCCATTCGCAATCGTCAGCCCCGCGCCATTCCGATCCGCAGCCGGATAATACAAATTCGAGATCGCCCCCGAAGTAAAATCCCCTAGCACGCTCGCATACGCAGGCTGCCACTTGCCGTTATCTCCGCGCGCCACCACCGACGTTGAAATCGCATACAGCGCCCGATGCCATTTCGTTCCCGTCCCCTTGTAGAAGTACCGCGGATCCTGGTGAAACAGCACTGGGAACACCGCTCCCCCCAGCATCCCGCCGATAGCCCCATCGGCCAGCAGCGCGCCATACCGCTTGCCATAGCCCTCCCATCCCGGGCCAAAGCCGCTGTACTCATTGCTCGCCTGCTCAATTCCTGCAAACCCGGCCGCAATCACAAACGTTGCCGGATCAATGAGCGTCCGCGCCGCAAGCTTATACTTCTGCTTCGCCGTCAGCGGCGCCGCATGCCACACGTAGCTTACGTAGAAGTTCGGCACCAGCCCTGCCAGCCGCTGCTTCTCTTCCTGCTTCATCTGTACTTCCGCAATTTCCTCCTGCGTCAGCCCCGACACTTCCACCTCATCGCTCGCTGCCACCCCCAGCGCAATCGGTGGCAGCTCCACCGACTCATCCGGATTCAACGTCCCCCGCTGCGTCTTCGGCTGCATCCCCTTGGCGATAATCGTCAGCACATACGGCCCCGCCGCCACATTGTCGAAGCTGAAGTGACCGTTCGCATCGGCCACCACACTCCGCCCCTTCACCGAGAAGTTCTCCAGCAACGTCACCGTCGCTCCCGGAACCAGCGCCCCATCCACATCCGTCACCACGCCGCTCAGCGTCCGCATCGCCGTTGCATCGGCCTGCACCTGCGTTCCAACGGACATAGGCGCATCCGGAATCGCGCCCGGAGTCTGTTGTGCCCCCGCTGAAGAGATTAAGCAAACAGGAAAGCAGCAAAGCAGGGTTAGAACCAATCGCATCCTTCGAGCATATCTGTTTCATCCGAGGTTTTCTGCTGCCCGTATCACAGCGCCTGCCCTTATGGACAAACAGGCCGCGTCCGTATGCTTGCCATGCGACAATCATCACCTCTGACGTACGCATGCCAGACAAGTACTTGCACCGCGCAACTTGTAGAACACAAGCGTGTCTGATGCAATAGGCTTGCATGGGTTGCTCATTCTGCATCCTATGCACATCACCGGTTTTCCACGGCACACTGAACTTCGCCCCTACCTGGTAGCTGTGCAGTGCGCTAAACCGAATACAGCTTCAAGTACGTTCAATAAGCGAGGCATCAAAATGCGTGGATTCAAATGGATGGTTTGTGCAGGCGCACTCCTAACCTGTCTGGCACTCGCGCCGACAATGGCTAGCGCGCAAATCGGAGTCGGCGTTAACATCGGCGGTCCCCAGGTTGGAGTTGGCTATGGCGGACCCCCGCCTGCGTGTTCATGGGGCTACTATGACTACGCTCCGTATGCCTGCGCCCCCTACGGGTACTACGGTTCCGGCTACTTCTACAACGGCATCTTCCTCGGCGTAGGCCCTTGGGCCTATTGGGGCTACCACCACGGCTGGGGCGGTTATCGCTTCCGCGGGGGCGGCGGCGGCTACTACCGTGGCGACATCTACGGTCGTAACGGCGGCTGGCACGGTGGCGATGGCTATCGCGGTAGGCCCGGCGGCGGTGGTAGGCCCGGCGGCAGACCCGGCGGCGGCGGCAGGCCCGGCGGTGGCGGCAGGCCCGGCGGTGGTGGCAGACCCGGCGGCGGTGGCTTCCATGGCGGCGGCGGCCACGGCGGCGGCGGCGGACACCACTAGACCGCGAACCACACAATACAACGCAACACCAGCGGCGAAGCTTCAGCTTCGCCGCTCCCTTTTTAATCAGCCCTCAGACCAGACGCTTTCAAGGCTTTCCCCGTGACATTCGCAACTGAACCCAACGCCCACCTACTTGGAACCTCGTGTGCCGATACTGCTGGTCCCTCTCGGATGTATAATCCGCATCTAACCGAAGACTGCCAGACTCGCAGCCTTCTCGAGGCCCCTAATCCGAGTAACTATCCGCATTCTCCAATCAGCCAGCAGCTACTGTAAGTGAGGTTCCAAAATGCGTGGATTCAAATGGAAGTTATGTGCAGGCGCGTTGCTAATCGGGTTGGCGCTTGCGCCAATTGCGACGAGTGCGCAAGTCAGTATTGGCGTAAACCTCGGCGGCGGACCTCCGCCCGCATGCGACTGGGGCTACTATGACTACGCTCCGTATGCCTGCGCCCCGTACGGGTACTACGGTTCCGGCTACTTTTACAACGGCATCTTCCTCGGCGTAGGCCCCTGGGCCTACTGGGGCTACAACCACGGCTGGGGCGGTTATCGCTTCCGCGGCGCCGGCGGCGGCCACTATCGCGGCGATATCTACGGCCGCAACGGCGGCTACCGCGGTGGCGACCGCTACCGCTTCAACGGTCGTCCTCCCGTCCGTCCCGGCGGTGGTGGTCGTCCGGGCGTCGGTCGCCCCAATCCCGGTCGTCCTGGCAACGCTCGTCCTCCCGCCGGCGGCGGTCGTCCCCCGAACAACGGCGGTCGTCCCCCCAGCGGCGGTGGCAACGGTCGTCCCCCCAGTGGCGGCGGCGGTAAACCTCCCAGTGGCGGCGGTGGTCGTCCCCCCAATGGCGGCGGTAAGCCTCCCAGCGGTGGTGGTGGCCGTCCTCCCAGCGGTGGCGGCGGTCGTCCCGGCGGCGGTGGCGGTCGTCCCGGCGGCGGCAAGCCCGGCGGGCCCAAGTAGTCGTTCACGCAGCATTCTTCAGCGGCGGAGCCACCCGGCTCCGTCATTGTCGTTTTAGACAGCAATGCGCCATAGCGCTTGGTATCCTGATCCCGTGTTGAACCCGCGCAGCCTCTCCAGGCCCTTTCTCATCCCCGCTCTTCTCGTCGTCCTCTCGGGTTGTCACACCCAGCCCTCGCCGGTCTCCTCGCAGCAGGCCCGCGCCCAGCTTGAGACTCAACGCGCCCAGCTCGAAACCCAACGCGAGCAGCTCGATCAGATCCCGCCGCCCACCAAGAGCACCTTCATGACCGTCCACACCTACGACAGCTGGCAGAATCCCGTTCTCACCATTCAGCCCAGCATGCTCGAGCTCCACGTCCTGCTTGCCGACGCCAACACCACCCCCATCGGCGCCGGCGGCATGTTCCGCCCCGTCAACGCCCGCCGCCAGGAGCTCAACATCAGCATGTCCACGCTAGGCGACGCCATCAGCTCCATCCCCCACTCCTCCTGGCCCTACGGCCGCGTCGTCGCCATCGAAGAAGCCAACAAGACGCCAGCCTCAGCCGAACCCGCCGTTCGCCGCAACATGGAAGTCACCATCAGCAAGCTCAACGACCTCGGCATCGTCGTCTATGACCTCGGCAGCGGCAAAATCCAATAGCAAGCTTCTAGCCCTTGCCTCTGAGATAGGTCCGAGAGTCGACAAGCAAGAAACACCGCCCCGTTCCAGGCTCCGTGCCACCCCTGCATCCGTCATCTCGACCGGAGGCGGCGTTCTTTGCCGCCGTAGTGGAGAGACCCCTGTATTTCGCTCTTGCATTTGTCTCTGCCTCTGTACTTGCCTAAACCAGAATCCAATCCACTAAACGTCCGCGAACGTCCAATAATCGGACAACGCATTCGCCCAGAGGCATCCCCGCGCCGATTCTATACATCGAGTCAATAACAAACTGTCCCTTGGTGACCTTCAATGCGAGACAAGCAAGACGCCACAAAGCAATCTGCTCCGGTGCCTCCTCCTCCTCCTCCTCCCGACGAAGTAGTCCTTCTTCCCGAGGAGAAAGACTTGCCTGCCATCCCGCCCGCTCACTCCAACGTCCAGGTAGGCAGCGACGCGGTTGAATCTCTCATCGCCGAGAAACGCATCGGCCTGCGCATCCGCGCCCTCCGCCAGAAATCCTCCCTCGGCCTCGCCGAGCTCGGCCGCCACACCGGCCTCTCCTCCAGCTTTCTCTCGCAGCTCGAGACCGGGCGCGTCGTTCCCACCCTGCGCAACCTCGCCCGCATCGCCATGGTCTTCAGCAAGGACCTCAACTACTTCTTCAGCCCCATCCCTCTCTCCCTCTTTCGCGTTCACCGTGCCGCCGACCGCGTCCGCCTCCCGCAGTCCGGCGTCGAGCATCCCCGCTACTACTTCGAGAGCCTCGGCTACCTCGTCCCTGAACGCCAGCTCGACCCTTACCTCGCCGAGTTTCAACCCGGCAAATTCCCCGACGATAACTTCCACCAGCACGCCGGCTATGAGTTCCTCTACGTAATGGCAGGCACCCTCAGCGTTCAGCACGGCGAAGTCGTTCACGAGCTCCGCACCGGCGACTCCGTCTACTTCGACTCCTCCACCATCCATAGCTACGCCTGCGTCGGAGACCAGCCCGCTACCGCCCTCATCGTCACCCTCCTCCAGCCCCTCAACCTCGCCTCGGCTCGCCTCGCCGGAAGCCGCCCCTCCGGCAGCCTGCGTGCCGAGAACGTCGCCACCAGAAAGAAGCTTCAGTAACGGCCTCCACGGCCCCCCATCTCGACCGAAGCGCCGATCCACACTTCGTTCTCTCGACTGAAGCGCCGACCCACACGTCGTCATCTCGACCGGAGCGCGTAGCGCAGTGGAGAGACCCCTGTATTGGCTCTTGTATTTCCCCCACCACCCGGCGAACCCCATCGAAGCCAAATAAGACGTCCGTCGTGCTCCTGTCAAGCACACTTGTCACGTGTGTCAAGGAGACTTGTCTTTAGCCTTCAAAATTCCTGAGAATGTCTCGGAATGCGCTACCCGAAACCAGGCTAAAGCACTCGATTTGAGACCCGAAACCCACCTAAACCTACACCAAACACGCCGGCGTCGCAGCGCTGGCGATACAATCAACTCATGATCAAGGGATTGACAACCGTGGCGCGCGTGGCCTCGGAAGAAGCCTTCACCCAGCTCGCCGAACTGTTCCAAACACTAGGGTTCGAGCCCGGCAAAGGCTGGACCGATAGCACCGGAAAGGGCGCGGCCTTCCTCGCTCCGCTCGGAAACCTGGAGCTAGCCATCGGCTACCCGCCGACGCAACCTGCTCTGCTGGTTGAAGTTACCCAGCTCGACGAAGCTCACGTCGCAGTTAAGGCCTGGGTCTCAGCCCATCAACACTCCGCCACCGAACTCTCCGAGCCAGCCCTCACCCACTGGAACTCCCGCCTCTTTACCATTCAGTTAACAGGCGACTTAACCGTCGGCTTCTGGCAGTCAGAGAACCCCCTGCACAATCGCCCCCTGGCGGTCGAAGGCGACCTATCTGCTGCAGGCAAACGGTTTGCGATCGTAGTAGCACGCTGGAATGCAGTCATCACGGACCGCCTCCTGCAAGGCTCACTCGACGCCCTGACCCGCAGCGGCTGCCCCCTCAAAGACATCCGAATCGTCCGCGTCCCGGGCGCCTGGGAGATCCCCTCAGCCGCTCGCACCCTCGCGCAAACCAAAGATTACGCAGCAGTTATCACGCTTGGCGTCCTCCTCCGCGGCGAGACCGCACACTACGAAGCCATCTACAACGAGGTAGCCCGCGGCATCGGCCAGTCGCAACAAGAAACCGGCATCCCTCACGCCTTCGGCGTTCTCACCTGCGAGACGCTCGAACAAGCGCTCGACCGTGCCGGCCTAAAGGCTGGAAACAAAGGCTTTGAGGCCGCCACCGCGGCCATCGAGATGGCCTCCATCCAGGAGAAACTCGTCCAGCCAGCAGAGCTCGTAGGAAGGAAATCCTGATGGGAACCCGCCGGAAATCACGCGAATTAGCCATGCAAATGCTCTTCCAGGGCGACCTGGGGAAGCAAAACCCCGAAGAAGTTGAACGCCTCTTCTGGGATGCTCGTGAGGACGTAGATGAAGAAACCAAAGGGTTTGCGGACGACCTTCACCGCGTCGCCACGCAGCGTGAAGACGAAGTAGACGCTCTCATTGAGAAGCACGCCCAGAACTGGCGCCTGGAACGCATGCCGGTTGTCGATCGCAACCTTTTACGCGCAGCCATAGCGGAAATGCTGGGCTATCCAAAGACGCCAGCCGCCGTTATCATCAATGAAACATTAGAGATAGCCCGCCGTTACGCCGCGCCGGAAAGCATCCATTTCCTGAACGGTGTCCTCGACGCCGTAGGCCGCGAACTTCTGGAAACACGCCTAAAACAGTAGCCAATCAACAGAATTCAACACAAAGGCCCTCGATTTTCGAGGGCCTTTGTGTTGCCTAAACTGCACAAAACACTAGGTAGTCGTCTTCTTCGGATGCTGTGCGATCAGGTTCACCGGCGCGTAGCCCGTTCCGGTTGACAGCGGAAGTTGAGGAGTGATTTCGCTTCCTGTAGCTTCGGTCGCAGTCGGCAGTCCACTTGTGGGGTAAGTCATTGTAAACAAATGGACATCATTGTTGGCTGAGGTTCCGTCAGCGGCACCCGTACCGACGTAAAAGGTGAAGTTATCGGTGCTGAACACTCCAGCAACCGGCGCCGCCGCCACAGTAGCGCCATTGCCCAACGTCAACAGTTGAACCGTTCCGCTACCGCTGGCAGGGGGAAAGTAAACCGGAATCGATCCACCCCCAGAGGCCGCACCCGCGGGCAAAGTATAGGTAACAAAGGCCGCCGCCGAGTTGCTCGCTGGCTCAACGCCAGTGATGGAAGCAGCATTGATGCCGGCCAGCGTCAGCGGACCATTGACCGTACTCGTGAAGTACCCAGGCCCCGGCTGTGTCGCTGGAGGAATCGGGCAGCCCGCGTTCGTAGGAAGTACGACCTCAATATCGCTCAGAGTTGAGGCGGCGCCTGCAGCATGTGCGCCAAGGATGTGCTTTCCATCCGTTGTCGCCGCGACCTGATCAGTAATGGCGGCCTTCTCGTCGACCAACGGAATAAACTGATTGTCGACGTTCGGTGGGGTGCCGGGGATGGTAACGGCGCCAACAGTGCTCGCCGGGCAATAGCTGCGACCATCCGTGAATTTGGGTCCAGCGAAGTACGCTCCTACACTGGGCACTGTCACCGTGACGCCCGAATAGACCTCATCGGCCGTTGAAGTCTGCCAGTCGGTAAAGGTGGAATGGGTCAGAACCGTATCTGTGGTGGTCGTGATGTAGACAGCCTGGTCATCCGGTGACCACGAAGCGCTGGTGCCAACGCCTCCATAGCTTGTCGTAACCGTGTTGCTCGCGGTGGATACCAGGGAAATCGTCTGCCGGGTTGGGTCTGTGACTACCAGGGTGCTTCCGTCTGGCGAGACAGACAACACGGTGCCGGGGATCAACTGGTTTGCGGCCGAAACCGTATTGGTGGCCGTGGCAACCGATATCAGGCCCTGGGGGCTTCCCAGATAGATCGCGGTGCCATCCTGCTTCATCACCATGGAGTTCGGAACGAAGGGGAGCTTGATCAGGGTGCTGGTCTGGTTGGTGGTGAAGTCCCGGAAGGCCAGATAATCCGAAGACGTGCTTCCCATATAGAGCACGGTGCTGCTGGTTCCCGGAGTATTGATCGTGATGGGATTCGAGGTGATCGCCTTGCCGTTTCCATACAGCCCAATCTGATTGAAGGGCGACGGATTGCACGTAGCCGGCTGGCAAACGGCGGTAATGTCCGCTGCACCTGGATAGGCGGGCTGTACGTACCCCACGGACGCAGGAATAGTTTGCGGGGTGGTCGAGTTGAACTCGAGGGTAAGGCCGGTGATGACGTTGCCGTTGGTGTCGGTTACGATGGCGTTCAAGGGCTGCAGCGTATTGACGGCGACGTTGATGCTGTTCGAGCCAGGAGAGCTAGGATCCTGGAGTTGGATAGAAGCTGGCGGGCAGGTGGAGAAGTAGCCTGCGTTGGTTGCTGTCGAGGACTGAGAGATCGTCGCGGTAATCGTCGTGGAACCGGGTTGTTGCGCAGTCGCCGCGCCGTTCTGGTCAATGGATACGATGCCCGTGGTCTGGGCGCCGAAGGTCAGGTGGCCGACCTGGCAGGTGATGTTCTGGGCGAGATTGCCGGTGGTGCCACCGCCTTGATAGACCCGTGCCACGAGCTGGCCAACCTTATTCTGAGACAGGCAGGCGCTGCCGTCGTAAGGCGGCGCGATGATAGGGGTTCCGACGGTGTCGTTGGGGCAGCAATCACTGCCGGGATCGACGGTGCCGGCAGGGCAGGAGCCATTCAGTGCACCCGGTGTAGCCGCGCCAAGGACGACCCCTGTGACGACGGGATGCACGAAGACGGGAATCGCGTTGCTGGTAGCGCCGTTGGCAGATGCAGTGACGTAGGCGAGATAGTACGCGGTGCTGTCAACCAGCGCGGTGCCCGTGGTGTTAAGGGTATTGGCCACACCAGCGGGACCGGTGATCGTGAGGTACTGCGTCTGGCCGGTGGTGACAGTGGCGTGGATTCCCTGGAGGGTCGGATTGGCCTGGATAAAGGCATTGATCGAGGCGGCAAGTGCGGTGAGCGTGGTATTCGTCGGCACGGTAAGGGGAATCGGCTCGGCAGATGTGCCGAGGCCAAGGTATAGGGTGCCGGAGACGGTATCGGTTGCTTGCCCGAGCACCAACGTAGCCGTTGCACCGGAACCGGTCGTAGGGTTGGTAACACTGAGGGCGACAGCAGAGGTGCTCACAGGTGTCGCAGACGGCGCGTTGCAGGTGGTGTAATCTGCGATGCCGCCGCCGGTGTTACGGTTCCAGGTGCCACCGCAGACCTGACCGGTGCCTGGATTGATGTCGGCGAAGATAGCGCCGCCGTTGGTGTTGGCTCCGAAGCTGCTGGTGCTGGCGTAGGTGAACGACTTGACCGAGACCGCGTTGCCTTTGCAGTCAGTCGCAGTGGCGGAGAGCGCCTGTCCCATCTGCCCGTAGTTGAGGCTTTCGCCTGTTGTAGCAAGGCTTGACGATAGGGTGATCGTGGCTACCTGGCCGACTACTGGACCGGAGTCACCGGCAAAGCAATACACGACAGGGGCCGCGTGATGTCCGCAACCGGTCACCGACAGACCCAAAGGAAGCGCGAAGAACAGAAGAACAACCAGACCAACGAACCGACGCGCCTTATTCAAAAAAACCAACCGCACTAAGAACCTCCCCGTTCAACTAGAACGAAAGCTGAACGGTAATACCGTCAACTGCGAAAACTTTCGAGTCTCCAGTTTAGGGGTTGGACGGTCCGCGAGCAAATAGGGAGTACAGGAATCGTCAGATGCGGAGCAGGAAAACTGGAAAAGCAAAGCGGCCAGCTTCCGAATGTGAGAGCTGGCCGCAGTTCGTTTGTGCTTCAGGTGGCGTTATTGGCTGGGAGGCATATTCTCCGCAAACCAGCGCACCTCACGCTCCATGCGGTCGCGAATGTGTTCGGGGTTGCGGAAGCCATGGCCTTCGTTGGGGTAGACGACGAGTTGGGTTTTGACGCCGAGATCGCGTAGAGCGTGCCAGAACTCGAAGGATTGCGGTGCGGGGCATTCGCCGTCGCGATCGCCGACGATGACCAGGGTGGGCGTGGTGACGTTCTTGATGAAGTTGATGGCGGAGGACTTGGCGTAGACGGCGGGATCGTCGTAGACGCTGGCGCCGAAGAACGGGGTCATCCACTGGTCGATGGAGTTTTCGCCGTAATAGGAGAGCCAGTCAGACAGACCGGCGCCGGCGACGGCAGCACGGAAGCGATGGGTTTGCGTGACGGCGAACATGGTCATGAAGCCGCCGTAGCTCCAGCCGGTGAGGCCTTCGCGGTTCTTGTCGATGGAGACTTTGGCTTCGACGGCGTCCATGCCTTTGAGGATGTCGCGAAGGTCGCCGTAGCCGAAGTCCTTACGGTTGGCCTGAACGAACTTCTCGCCCTGGCCGTAGGAACCGCGCGGGTTAGGCGCGAGAACGAAATAGCCTTGCTCGGACCACATGGTACTCGGGCGCGGGCCGGCGGAGGCGGAGGGGCCGCCGTGGACTTCGACGATGAGCGGATACTTTTTGGCAGGGTCATAGTTCTTGGGATAGGTTAGCCAGCCCTGGACGTGGAAGCCTTCGTTCTGCCACTCAATGGATTCGAATTTAGGCGCGGTGTTTTTGACCGCGTCGTTGAGGTGGGTGAGTTGGGTGAGCTTGTCGTTGACGGCAACGTAGATTTCGGGTGATTCGTTGAAGCTGCTTTTTGCGAAGGCTACGGCACGATCTTTTGAATCGCCGATGCGGTCCGATACGGAAACGGCGTCTTTGATGGAACCGCCGCTGATGGAGACTTCGCCGAGGTCAACAGGGGCGCCTGGTACGGGGGCTTTGGTGTTGATGTTGTAGGCGCTGATGAGAGTGTGGCCGCTGCGATCCTCTACGAAGCTGATCGTGTGGTCACTGATCCAGGCTTCGAAGGCGGGTGTTCCGTCGATATTGGGGGTGATGTCGGTTGGCTCGCCGCCTTTGGCATCGATGACCCAAACATCGCCGCCGGTGGAGCCTTGGTCGGACATCAGGCCGCCGATGAAGGCGATGTGTTTTCCGTCGGGAGAGTAGCGGGGGACGGCGATTTGCAGGCCATGGAGAGCGCCGGCGATTGTCGTGGGGTCGAGGATGACGGTGGGCTTTTCGGGGCCGGTTGTGTCGCCGTTCCAGGTGGGAGTTTTGACAGTGTAGAGCTTGGCGATCCACCAGTTGTTTTCTCCTGGAGGCGCGGCGCCGACGAAGGCGAGGTGCTTCGAGTCCGGAGCCCAGGAAAACTCATAGACGTGAATGGCTGGATGCAACGGGGAGGTTGTGAGGGAGATGCCAGTGTTTCCGCCGTTGTCGACGCCGCCGATCATGTAGATGGTTTGAACCTCTACGCCGTCTTCGCCGATGACACCGTTCCAGGGGGGCATGGCGTCGAGTGCGCCGGCGTGGCGGGTGGCGTTTTCTACGAAGAGGAACGCGATCGATTTGCCGTCAGGCGACCATGCGGGTTGCGCGATGTTGCCGATGAGGTGGGTGAGCTGCTTGACCTCGCCGGAAGCTTTGGACCAGAGGAAGATCTGGTCCTGGTCGGGCTTGGATTTGTCTCCTGTGCAGGTGGAGCGAAAGGCAAGGGTCTGTCCGTTGGGAGCCCAGGTGGGGTTGTCGACCGAGCAGTTGGTGGCGCCGTCGATCTTGACCAGCTTGTCGTTGGCAGGGTTGGCGACTTCGGTCAGATGAAGGACGGAACTATCGTGGTTGCGCAGCGTCCAGGCAACAGTGGTGCCGTCGGGTGAGATGGCAACGCCGCCGGGCTGGGCGGAGCGGGAGAACTCCTGATTGGGATTGGCAGTGTCGGGCGCGGCCGTTAGCGTGGGCTTGGCGGGCGTTTGAGCGGTGAGGGCGGAAGCGAAGAGCAGGAAACACGCGGCGACGAATAGCGGTTGGAAGGCAGGTCGAACACGAAATGTCATGTCAGAAAGCGTATCAGTCGTTGCGGACGGGTCCTGCGTGGACGGCGAGCGATGGAGGTGTACCCCTCCCCCCCCCCCCCTTAGGGGTACTTTTGGTCTAAAGTATTCTCGTGAAATGAGTTAGAGGCTAAAGTATGACTTGGAGAGGGTGTTCGTGACTGCAAAGTAGTCTGATCAAACGGTTTAAGGGTCAAAGTATCGCCAGTGTGGGCGGAGGGGCCTTCGACCCCCTTGGGTATATTTCGGGCCGTTGGCCCTTTTGGTGTCGGCTTTTGACCCTGCTGTGTTGGGCTAATTGAACGTGGGGTGCTTCAATTTTTTCGGGGCTATTTCTATTGTAGTGGGTTGGCGGGGGTAAGTATGCCAACGTTGACGGAGAGAAATCCCCAGTATTGACGGGGGTTTTGTGGGTTTTGGGGGTGGATGGGGGGTTGACACGCGGATTATAGGCTGTTTTTGAGGGTGTTTGGATGAGATTTCTTTTTGGGTCTTGTGGCCGATGTTAATCGGGACGCTTGAGGCGGTGGAGATGAACTTCGCGGAGGGTCTGG
>Ga0302226_10000176_pt1 | contig 59239 bp, 59 predicted proteins | sample II_Palsa_E3_3_FD_193524 | JGI IMG/M metagenome (GOLD analysis project Ga0302226, IMG submission 193524) | Peat permafrost microbial communities from Stordalen Mire near Abisko, Sweden - II_Palsa_E3_3 | ecosystem: Environmental > Terrestrial > Soil > Palsa > Peat permafrost | place: Sweden...
CCCGCCGCGGTCGCCGTCCCGCGGCTGCGGCTGCCGCTGGCCGCGCTGATCCTCGCGCCGCCCGTGCTCGGCTGGCGGGAGCGGCGCCCGCCCATGGACCCGGTGCGTTACGTGTCCGCCCGGCTGCTCGACGACGTGGCGTACAGCCTCGGCTTGTGGCAGGGCTGCGTGCGGCACCGCACCGCCCGCCCGCTGCTGCCGTCCCTCACCTGGCTGACCGGCCCGGCCAGCCCAGTCCGCCCGGGCCGGCCCGGTGCGCCCGGCGGCGCCCGGGCACCGGGCCCGCGGCGGCTCGCCCGGGCGGGCGCGGCTATCTACGGCCGCGCAGGGCGAGCAGCGCGAAGATCCCGCCCTGCACCGGCCGGGCCTGGAAGCTCACCTGATCACCGCTGATCGTGTCGTACAGGTCGCTGAACGGCACCCGGCTCGGCGTCGTGTTCGCGTAGGTGTACACCTGCTCGATGAGCTGGCGGCCGACCGGGTAGCCGGACAGCCAGGCGGCGGTGAACATCTCCCAGTCGGACTTGGCGTAGCTGTGCGGAACCTGCAGCGGCAGCCCGAACAGGTTGCTGACCTGCGGGTACCACGCCGCCTGCTCGGCCAGCACCGAGGCCGGGACCAGGCCGGTGCCGAGCGGCCGGTCCGCGAACCCGTTGTAGGTGGTGCCCCACGTCCCGTCGCCGCCCCCGGAGCCGCTGTAGGTGAGGTCCAGGTGCGCGGCAGAGGGGTCCTGCGCGTGGCTGGCCCAGTAGGAGATGAACGTCCTGGCGTCAGGAGCTCGTGAGGATGACGAGTTGCTGGGTCGCCCGGGTCATCGCGACGTAGCGGTCGACCGCTCCTTCGATGCCCGAGCCGAACGCCTCTGGGTCGATGAGGACGACCAGGTCGAACTCGAGCCCCTTCGACAGCTCCGGGGTCAGCGACCGGACGCGGGACGTCGCCTGGAACGTGGGATCGCCGATGACGCAGGCGATCCCGTCAGCATGCGCGGCGAGCCAGGTGTCGAGGATCGAGCCCAGCTCCGAGGCGGCTCCGTGGACGACGGGGACGCCGCTGCTGCGGATCGAGGTGGGCACGTTGGCGTCCGGGAGCACGGCCCGGATGACCGGCTCGGCCTCCGCCATGACCTCTTCCGGCGTCCGGTAGTTGATGCTCAGGGTGGCCCGGCGGATCTGGTCGAACCCGATCCGCTCGAGCCGTTCCGGCCACGACTCCGTGAACCCGTGCCGGGCCTGCGCGCGGTCCCCGACGATGGTGAAGCTCCGGGACGGGCAGCGGAGCAGCAGCATCTGCCACTCCGCGTCGGTCAGTTCCTGCGCCTCGTCCACGACGATGTGCGCGAACGGGCCGGCGAGCAGATCCGGATCGGTACTGGGCAGTGCGGCCACATTGACCAGGACGTCCTGGAAGTCCTCGCCGCGTAGCATCGTCACCAGGCCGACGCCGTATTCGTCGTCCGCGGCCTCGATCAGGTTGTCGACGACCCGAGCCATCTGCTCGCGTTCAGCGGCGACCGCGGCGTCATGCCGGCGCTTACGTCGTGCCGCCTGCGGGTCGCCGAGCCGCTGCCGTGCTGCGTCCAGGAGCGGCAGGTCGGACACCGTCCAGGCCTGGGCGTCCTCGCGCTGCAGCTTCGCAGCGTCGTCCGGGCTGAGCCAGGGCGCGCACAGCCGCAGGTAGGCGGGTACCGACCACAGGTCTCCGACGAGGTCAGCCGCTTCGAGCAGCGGCCACGCCCGGTTGAGGGCCGTGCGGAGCTCCGTGTTCTGCAGAAGCGACTTGCGGAACAGGTCTTCGGGAACGTTGTCGTCGCGGGAGTCCATCAGGATCGTCAGCAGCTCGGCCCAGATCTGGTCGCGTGCCTCGTTGTGCGGGGTTCCGGGTTCCGGTGCGTCAAATGCCTCGGCCCAGTCGTCGGCGCTGAGCCAGATGTTGGACCAGTGAGTCTGGACCGTCATCCCCTTGGCGGGCGGGTTCTCGTAGAACCTGACGCCTTTCTCGATCGCCTGCACCAGGTCCGCGGACGACTTCAGGCGGGCCACGTCCGGGTCGGTCTCCAACGTGGCCGTGGCTCCCTCGGCGACGAGGTCCCGCAGGGTGCAGGTCTGCACGCCCTCCTCGCCGAGGCTGGGCAGCACGTCGCCGACGTAGGCCAGGTAGGGCTGGTGCGGGCCGACGAACAGCACGCCGCCCCGGCGGTGACCGAGGCGGGGATCGGAGTACAGGAGGTAGGCGGAGCGGTGCAGGGCGACGACGGTCTTGCCCGTACCCGGGCCGCCGTCGACGACCAGGGCACCGCGAGATCCGGCGCGGATGACGGCGTCCTGGTCGGCCGCGATGGTGCCGAGCACGTCCCGCATCCGGGCCGACCGGCTGCCACCCAGGCTGGCGATGAAGGCGGACTGGTCGTCGAGCGCGGCGTGCCCTTCCAGCCCGTCCGCGGTGAACACCTCGTCCCAGTAGTCGCTGATGCGGCCACGGGTCCAGCGGTACCTGCGGCGGCTGGCCAGGCCCATCGGGTTGGCGTGGGTCGCTCCGAAGAACGGCTCGGCCGCGGGGGAACGCCAGTCGAGCAGCAGCCGGCGGCCCGCGCTGTCGGTGAGGCCAAGCCGTCCGACGTACACGGGCTCGGGGGCGTCTGCGCGGACCATGTGCCCGAGGCAGAGGTCCAGGCCGAAGCGACGTAGGACGCGGAGGCGAGCGGCCAGCCGGTGGATCTCCATGTCCCGGTCCATCGCCTCCTGGCCGATGCCGCCGGGCGCCTGGAGCTCGGCATCGAGGCGGTCGGACAGGTCGGCGATCGACTGCACGAGGCTCTCCGCGATGGCCGCGAAGTGCTGCTCGTCGCCGGCGATCAGCGCTGGGTCAGCCTTGGCGGATCGGCGGTCGGGAAGGTCAAACGCGCTGCTGGTCAGCGGGTTCACGGCATCAGCTCCGAGCTGCGTCCCACCATCGGTTCGACGTCCCCGCGCGACCCATCCGCCGGCAACAACACACGCACTTGGTGACTCCCATTTCCGCAGATTCTGGCCTCGGCCAGCGATTATGCGCCATGACCCGGGTCTTGCCGCAAGCCCCCCGGTGCGCTATAAGTTGAAAATGGAGGGGAGTACGTAGTCCCCTTTCCCTTCATCGTCCGTTGCGGACGGGCAACCCCCTCGCGAAGCTGCGTTGCGTTGCGTTGCGCCGGGCTAAATTGGTCTGCAGGCGGCGGGGTTGCCCCCGGCTGAGAAGTCCTGCAGGCCGCAGGCCAGCACGGTGTGGTCGGGGTGATCTGAGCCGCCCATGGTGAAGGTGAGCAGCGGCCCGGACACTGCACTAGCCGAAGCCGCGCGCGGTCCAGGTGCCCGGCGGCCCGGCCGGGGTGAACGCGAGCAGGACCCGGTGCTCCGCCGCCAGGCCCGCGAGCAGCTCGCTGTCGGACGGGACCTCCCGGCCGTACTTCGGCCGGATGGCCCGGAAGTGCGGCAGCTCGGCCGCCAGGTCCTCGCGCACGTCCACCGTTCCGTAGACCATGAGGTAGCGGAAACCGGTGGGGTCGTCGACCAGGATCTGCGCGCGCGGGTCGCGGGTGAAGATCCGGTACTTGACCCGGTCCTTGGTTGTGGATACGTAGAACAGCTGGCCGTCCCAGGCGAACCAGCTGGGCGTGGCGTGCGGGCGCCCGTCGGCGCGCGTGCCCACGACGACCGCGTTCCGGGGCTCAGCCAGGAACGCGGCGATCTTGTCATCCGGCGTCATGGGGCCACGCTACCGGCGCCTCCGCGCGCGGCCGGAGTCACGGAGCGATGGACAGGCCCGCGAGCGTCTGATCTTCGGCCCCGGGCCGCTGTAATTGCCGCCGGGCGCGGCGATCGCAGACACAGCCATCGGAAAATACGGCGTCTCCCGTTACGCTGCCGGTAACGGGGGCGCACGCGGCAGCCCACCGGGCAGGAGGAATGGCGATGGCCAAGGCGAACGGCAACCGGCCGGTCAAGAAGCAAACGGCACGGCTTCCTCGCGATGTGTACGAGAAGGAGCTGTACCGGCTGCAGGCCGAGCTGGTCAAGATGCAGGAGTGGCTGCGCTCCGAGGGCGCCCGCATCGTGGTCATCTTCGAGGGCCGCGACGCGGCGGGCAAGGGCAGCACGATCAAGCGCGTCGCCGAGTACCTCAACCCCAGGCTGGCCAGCATCGTGGCCCTGCCCGCTCCCACCGAGCGCGAGCGCACCGAGTGGTACTTCCAGCGGTACGTCAGCCACCTGCCCGCCGCGGGGCAGCTGGTCCTGTTCGACCGGAGCTGGTACAACCGCGCTGGCGTCGAGCACGTCATGGGTTTCTGCACCAAGGAGGAGTACAGCCGGTTCCTGCACCAGTGCCCCATCTTCGAGCGGCTGCTGGTCGAGGAAGGCATCCTGCTGCGCAAGTACTGGTTCTCCGTCAGCGACGAGGAGCAGCAGCGCCGGTTCAAGTCGCGGCTGGAGGACCCGATGCGCCGCTGGAAGCTGTCTCCCATGGACTTCGAGTCCGTCACCCGGTGGGAGGACTACTCCCGGGCCAAGGATGAGATGTTCGTGCACACCGACATCCCGGAGGCGCCCTGGAACGTCGTGGAGAGCGACGACAAGCGCCGGGCGCGGATCAACATGATCGCGCACCTGCTCAGCACGATCCCGTACCACGACGTGAAGCTCGCCCCGCTGCGGCTTCCGTCCCGGCCGGCGTCCCGGGGGTACATCCGGCCGGCGCGGGACCCCCAGGCGTACGTGCCGGATCACGCCGCCGAGCTGGTCTAGGGTCGGGACAACCGGGCCTGCGGGCTCATCCGGCCCCGATTCCCTCCGCCGGGCGGCCATCTTCCAGGTAGACCAGCCCGCGTCCGCTGCACGCGGCCCGGACTCGCCGCCGGATCGGGCCCCGCAGCAGGGTCAGCGCCTCGGCCAGGCTGGCCAGCCGGTACTCGGCGATCTCCGCCGGCTGCAGCACGATCGCGGCCAGGCGCTTGCGGCTCAGCGCGCCGCAGTCGAACAGGAACCGGATGCCGCCCGGGCGGCCGGGCCGGGGGCGGCGGAAGTCCATGCAGGCCAGCCGGCCACGGCGGACCTCGAGGCCGCATTCCTCGCGCACCTCGCGCTGGCACGCCTGCCAGGGTGTTTCGCCGTCGTCCTCCATCACCCCGCCCGGGATCGTCCAGCCTGATTTGTAGGTCGGCTTGAGGATGAGCAGCCGGCCCGCGCGGTCAAAGATGACCGCCCCGGCCGATACCGGGATCCTCGGCAGCGCGAACTCCGCCGGAGCCGCCGCATCTTCCGTGCTCACGGCGCCCACCCTACGGGCCCGCGCGAAGGACTGGACGCGTGCCCCGGGCCGCCTCACGCTGTGCGCGTTGAGAGATCATGCGAATTCGTGGCGTTAGAGCGCCCGGCCGGTCACCGCGGCCCTGCTGGGCACGACGGGGGCGGTCCCGGCCCTCGCCGGGTACGACAGCGTGGTCGCCGCAGCGGCCGCCGCGGTACCTGCGTGACGGCTCCGCCGGCAGGCAGCGGCACGAACAGCGACAGCGAAACGTGACCTTTGCCTGGGGCGACAAGCCCGTCGGCAGGTGTATAAGGATTGCTGTGGGCCTGCTGAGAGCGTCGGTGACGGTCCCCGAGACGACGGGGGCCGCGTATACGGTCGTCGTGCTGACCGGTGAAGTGGACGCGACGAACAGCGAGGAACTGTACAACATCCTGGAGTCGGTCGTCCTGCAGCGGCCGAGGCTGCTGATCGTCGACCTGTCTGACCTGAGCTTCATGGATTCAACCGGGCTGCGGATGCTGCTGCGCGCCACCCGGGAACTCGACCAGCAGGGCGGCGTGCTCAGCCTGGCGTCGCCACAGGCTTCCGTGGCCCGGGTCCTGCAGTTGACCCGCGCCGATCAGCTGATCCCGGTCTACGACAGCGTCGCGGACGCAATCGCCGACGCGTAGCGTGCCGGATGCCGCACACTTGTACCGTGCAATCCGACAACCGGGCGGCGCGGCGGCACCCCGCGGGTGCGTCTGCGCCGCCAGCAACAGACAGCGCGAAACGCGATATCGGGCGGCTGCTGGTTTCCTGCCCGGACCGGCCTGGCATCGTCGCGGCCGTGTCCCGTTTCCTTTTTGACGCCGGGGCCAACATCCTGGAGTCCCAGCAGCATTCGACGGACCCCTCCGGGGGCACGTTCTATCTGCTGATCGAGTTCCATTTGCCCGGTCTGAGCAGCCGTTACGCGGAATTGGCCGATGGATTCGGCGTCGCGATGGAATCGTTTTCCATGCGGTGGAAAATGACCCAGGCCGCGGAACTCAAGCGGCTGGCCATCTTCGTCTCGAAGGCCGACCACGCCCTGCAGGAACTACTGTGGCGCGCGCATTCCGGCGAGCTGAACGCCGATATCCGGATGGTCATCTCCAACCATCCCGATCTCGCCGAAACCGTCGCCAGCTGGGATATCCCGTTCCATTACGTACCGACCTCCCGGGAGACCAGGGATGAGGCCGAGGCGGTCCAGCTGAAGCTGCTGGCCGCCGAGGACGTCGACGTGGTGGTCCTCGCCCGGTACATGCAGATCCTGTCGGCCGGGTTCCTGGACGGCTGCGCCGCCCCCGTCATCAACATCCACCACAGTTTCCTGCCGGCGTTTGCCGGGGCGAACCCGTATCAGGCGGCCGCCGACCGCGGCGTCAAGCTCATCGGCGCCACCGCGCACTATGTGACCGCCGAGCTGGACGCGGGGCCGATCATCGAGCAGGACACGGTCCGGGTCGACCACCGGTACTCCGTGGCCGAGCTGCGCAAGCTCGGGCGGCACGTGGAGCGCTCGGTACTGGCCCGGGCTGTCGCGTGGCACCTGGACGACCGGGTCATCGTGCACCAGAACAAGACGATCGTCTTCGCCTGAGCCGCTGCGGCCGGAGCCTCCCGGGCACGGCCGGTAGCTGCCGGGTTGCCGTGCGCGGGCCAGCAGAGGATAAAGGGAAGAGTGGATGGCGATTCCGGTGAGCTGAGCAGCAGGGTTCAGGCTCGCCTGGAGCAGCTGGGTGAGCGGATGGCTGAGCTGCGGGAGCGGCTCCGGGAACTCGCCAGCCAGCCGGTCCAGCACGGGTCGACGGCCGAGCAGGCCGAGCGGGCCCAGCAGCACGCGGCGGAGGCGCTGGCCCGCGCCCGGAAGGCACGCCAGCACGCCTCCGCCGCCTATGAGCATTCGGCCGCTGCCCATGACGCCGCGGCCGTGCAGCACGAACTGCTCGCGGGCGGCGAGCCCAGCGATGCTGCCGAGCATCGCCGCCGGGCCCGCGAACACCGGGACCTGTCCAGCGCGGACCGTGCGCTTTCCGATAGAGAGCACGTGTGACCCGCGGGCACGCGGGCAAAGTGATGGATTATGGGACGCCATCCCGGCAGGGACATTGTGGTGGTTGCGGCTTCGGCCGGAGGCCTGATCCCGCTGCGCAGGTTCCTTTCCCTGCTGCCTGCTGACCTGCCGGCCTCGATCCTGGTGGTGCTGCACATACCGGCCACCGGCGGGCGGGCGCTGCCCCGCATCCTGGACCGTTCCGGCCCGCTGGCCGCCTCAGTTCCCGCGGACGGTGAAAAGCTCGCGCATGGCCGGGTCTTCGTGGCGCCCCTGACCGGCACGTGCTCGTGGTCAACGGTGCCGTGCGGCTTTCGCGCGGTCCCCGGCAGAACGGGGTGCGGCCCGCCGCGGACCCGCTGTTCCGCAGCGCGGCCCGCTACGGCGGGCCGCGGACTGTGGCCGTGGTGCTGAGCGGCACGCTGGACGACGCCGCGCTGGGCTCTGCCGTGGTCGAGCAGTGTGGCGGCCGCGTGCTGGTCCAGGACCCGGAAGAAGCCGCCTGGCCGGGCATCCCTACAGCGGCTTCATCTGCCCTGACTGCGGTGGCCCGCTGTATTTCGGCCGGGAGGACGACGCCTCGACCTACGACTGCGTGGTCGGTCACAGCTGGTCACCACAAAGCCTGCTCCAAGGGCAGTCGGTCGCGGTGGAACGGGCGCTGTGGCTGGCCATCCGCAGTCTGGACGAACGGGCCCGGCTGACCATCCGGCTGTCGGACGACGCGCTGGATCGTGGTCAGCGGATCTCGGCCGGCCACTTCCGTGCGGCGGCGGACGAAGCGTGCCAGGCCGCCGACCAGATCCGCAAGGTCGTCAACGGGCTGCAGGCCATGGGCACCGAACTCGACGACCCAGCCGGGTCCGGGGACTCCGTGCCCATCGAATAACCGGCCCCGGCGCGTACGCTTTCGTGCGTGACATCGCCTGACATGGAGCCGGGTTTTGACGACCTCCTCCTGATGCTCAAGGAGACGCGCGGGTTCGACTTCACCGGATACAAGCCGTCAACCCTGCAGCGGCGCATACGCCGCCGGATGGCCGGCCTCAACCTGGCCACCTTCGGCGAATACGGGGACTACCTCGAGCTGGAGCCGGATGAGTTCACCGTGCTGTTCGACAGCATGCTGATCAACGTCACCGGCTTTTTCCGTGATCCGGCCGCCTGGCAGACGCTGAGCGACAGGGTGATCCCGGAACTGCTCTCGGCCAAGAACGACCGGGCGCCCATCCGGGTCTGGAGCGCGGGGTGCGCGACCGGCGAAGAGGCCTACACGCTGGCCATCATCCTGGCCGAGGCGCTCGGGCCCGAGCAGTTCCGGGAACGGCTGAAGATCTACGCCACGGATCTGGACGAGGAGGCGCTGCAGCAGGCGCGCATCGGGGCCTATGACCAGCATGGGCTGGCCGATTTGCCGGGCAATTTCCGCGAGGCGTACTTCGAGCCGTCCGGGACCAGGCACGCGTTCCGGCGTGACCTGCGGCGTCAGGTCATTTTCGGCCGCAACGACCTGACGCATGACGCGCCGATCTCCCGGGTTGACCTGCTGGTCTCGCGCAACACGCTGATGTACTTCAACGCGGAGACGTAGGCCAGCATCATCCGGCGGTTTCATTTCGCGCTGTCCTACCCCGGCTACCTGTTCCTCGGTAAAGCCGAGATGCTGCTCAATCACTCCGAGCACTTCCAGCCGGTCGACCTGCGTACCCGCATCTTCCGCAAGGTATCGCCGACCACCCGGCTCCCCGGTGAGCCGGCCAAATGGGCCGAGTCTGGCGGCCGTGAGCCAGCCACGAGACGCCTGGAAGCTGCCGCCCTGGCCTCGGTGCCGATCGTCCAGCTCGCGATCGACCTGGCCGGGGACCTGCGGGTGGCCAACGCCGCCGCGGAGTCTCTGTTCAACCTGCGTCCCCGCGACCTGGGCCGCCCGTTCCAGGACCTGGAGGTCTCCTACCGTCCGGTTGAGCTGCGCTCCCTTATCGAGCAGGCGCGCACCGACCTGCGCCCGGCGGAGCTGCACGACGTGGAATGGCAGCGGCCGGGTGTTTCGCGGCCGAGCTATTACGACGTCTCCATCACCCCGCTGTTCTCCGGGCCAGGAAACCTCGTCGGCATGGGGATCAGCTTCCTCGACGTCACCCGGTACCGGGTGGTGCGCGACGAGCTCGAGCACGCAAATTCCGAGCTGGAGCGCGCCTACGAGGAGCTCCAGTCGCTCAATGAGGAGCTGAAGACCACCAACGAGGAGCTCCAGTCCACCAACGAGGAGCTGGAGACCACCAACGAGGAACTCCAGTCCACCAACGAGGAACTGGAGACGATGAACGAGGAGCTCCAGTCCACCAACGACGAACTGCAGACGATCAACGATGAGCTTCGGCGCCGTACCGACGATCTCGATCAGACCAACGATTTCCTCGGCGCGGTGCTGCGCAGCCTCGGCAGCGCGGTGATCGTCCTGACCGACGACCTGCGGGTCGAGGTCTGGAGCCCGGGGGCGCAGGACATGTGGGGGCTCCGGGCCGACGAGGCCGAGGGCAAGAGCCTGCTGACCCTCGACATCGGGCTGCCCGCGGAGGTCCTCGCGCCGCATCTGCGCCGCGTGCTCGGCCAGGACAGCGACGGCACCGCGAGGCTGGAACTCGCCGCCGTCAACCGGCGCGGTAAGACGGTGGACCTGCGGATCGCCGCCTGCCCGTTGCGCACGGAAGAGGGCGCGGCCAGCGGCGTCATTCTGGTGATCGACCACGCATCCGCGCCAGGCCCGCTCCCGGCGCCGCATACCGCCGGATAGCAGGCCGCGATATGCTTGAAGCGTCCTGCAACGTTTATGCGTCACTCGGACTGACAAGCAATGCGGTTTCAATCACCGGGTGACGGCGCTGCGCGCGGCCCGCGAGGACTCACCGGACGTGCTGGACGCGGTCTTCCTCGAACTTGAGCTGGCCCAGGAAGAGCTGCGGGTCATGCACGAGGAGGTGACCGAGCAGAGCCAGGAGGTATCCCGGCACAGCGACGCCGTCGACCGCGAGCGCACGCTGCTCCGGGCCGTGTTCGGTGAGCTGCCGGTCCCGGTGTTCGTGCTCGACGACGGCGGGTTCATCCGGCGCGCGAACGGTGCCGCGGCCGAACTGCTCGGCACGTCGACCGCCTACATGGCAGGTAAGCCGTTCCCGGTCTTCGTGGACCTGGCCGCCAGGCCGCCTTCCGGTCACAGCTGTCGGCCGTCCTGCGCGGCGCAGGCCCGGTGGCCCTCAGTTCAGTGGTCCTGGCCGCCCGGCGACGGCTGCGGTCGCGCCTGATGCTGGGCCGGGTGAGCCTTCCCTCGGAAGTCCGCCCACTGGTCACGGTGGCTGTCGTGCCGCCGGCAACCCAGCCGGCTGCGCCTCCCGGCGTCTCGGCTGCGGTCCCGCAGCGTCACACCGGGACCGGGCCGACCAGTTCGGTGGCCGGTACCGCCACGCTGCGCGAGCAGGTGGCCGGCGGCCGGGCCAGCGGGTCCGGCCGGGTTCGCGATGCTGACGGTTCGGCGCGGCGCGGTCTGGCGCCGGCCGCGGCTGAACCAGCTACCAGGCGGCCGCCCGGTTCCGTGCCGGAAGAGGATGCCCTGGCCGCCGCGACGCGCCGGGTGGACCTGCTGTCTCAGGTCACCCGGCTGCTACTGGACGAGCAGTCACTGAGCGAGCCGGTCACCCTGCACCGGGTCGCCTGGCTGCTGCAGGCCGACGCGGCGGAGTGGGTCATCATCGACCTGGTCCGGGGCGCAGGGATCACCCGGGCCGTGGTGGCCGGCCCGGACCTGCCGCCCCAGCCGCTGGTCGCTGGGGAGAAGGCCGAGCCCGCGCCGCTGCACACCCAGGTACTGGCCAGCGGCAGGGCCGTCCTGCAGCCGATGATCGAGGACGAGAACGCGCTGGGCCTGGCGAGGACAGGAAGCCCGGTGCTCACCGCCCTGGGCGCCGGCTCGGTGCTCTGCGTCCCGATGCGGGCCAACGGGACGACCGCGGGCGTGCTGACCATGGTTCGGCCACCCGAGCAGCGGCCGTTCAGCCTGTCCGACCTGCGGATCTTCGAGGAGATCGGCGAGCACCTGGCGCTGGCGCTGCACAACGGGCGCCGGTACCAGCGGCGCTCGGACTCGGCCACCGCCCTGCGGGCCAGCGTGCTGCCGCGGGGCCCGGTGCAGATCCCGGGCCTGGACTGGGCCGCCGCTTACCGCGTAGGCACCGAAGGTGCCGAGGTCGGCGGCGACTTCTACGACCTGTTCCGCAGCCCCGGCGGCTGGGGCGTGGTCCTCGGTGACGTCTGCGGCAAGGGCGAGGAGGCGGCGGCGGTCACGGCCATGGTCCGGCACGGCATCCGGCTGCTCAGCCTGTGGGACGCCGCGTCGGCCCAGGTACTGGCCAAGGTGAACACCGCCATGCTGGCCCAGCAGGAGACCGACCGTTTCGTCACCGCGGTGGCGGCCCACCTGAGCTGGCAGGAAGAGGGCCTCGCCGTCGAGCTGGCCAGCGCCGGGCACCCGGCGGCGGCGGTGCTCCGGGCCGGCGGCACCGTCTCTTTCTCATCCGGGGGCGGCCTGCCGCTCGGCCTGTTCGAGGACGGGAGGACCCGGACCGAACGGCTGCTGCTGCAGCCCGGGGACACGCTCGTGCTCTACTCCGACGGGGTTACCGAACGGCACGCGGCCGACGGCGCGCTGTACGGGACGATCCGGCTGGCGGATGTGCTCACCCGGAGCCTGGGCGAGCCCGCCGCCGCCGTGGTCCGGGCCATCGAAGACGATCTGAACGCGTTCAGCCAGGGGGCCCCGTACCGCGACGACGTGGCCATCCTCGCGGTCCGGGTCGAGGGCGTCCCCGACGAGGGCCCGGCGGCCGGCTGACCCGCTGCGCCCTGGCCCGGCCGGGAAGGAAAGGGGAGGGAAGGGTCAGGCTCCGGGCACGTGGCCGAGCAGGTGCCGCAGGGCCGGTTCAAGCCGCGCGTAACGGAACGTGTGCCCGGCGGCGAGCAGGGCGTCCGGGCGGACCCGCTGGCTCGCCTCGGCCAGCTCGCGGGCACCTTCGGCGCCCAGCAGCAGCCGCGGCCCGAAGCCGGGGACCGGGACGATTGTCGGGCGGCGCAGCACCTTGCCGAGAGCCCGGGTGTAGTCGAGGTTCCGGACCGGGTCCGGGGCGACCGCGTTGACCGGCCCGGACAGGGCGGGATCGACCAGCGCGCGCAGGTAGACGTCGGCCAGGTCGTCGATGCCGATCCAGGACAGCCACTGCCGCCCGGAGCCCAGGCGCCCACCGAGGCCCACCTCGAACAGCGGGAACAGCAGCTTGAGCGTGCCGCCGCGCGGGGTCTGCGCGATGCCGGTGCGTACCTGGACGACCCGCAGGCCCGCATCCGCGGCGGGGGCGGTGGCCGCCTCCCAGTCCACGACGAGGCTGGCCAGGAAGTCGTTACCCGGGGCGCTGTCCTCGCCGAGGATCTCATCGCCCCGGTCGGCGCCGTAGTACCCGATCGCGGAGGCGCTGATGAAGGTCCGCGGGCCGTCGGCGGTGGCGGCGGCCAGTTCGGCCAGCCGCCGGGTCGGGCCGACCCGGCTGTCCCAGACGGCCCGTTTGTGCGCGGGCGTGAACCGGCCCGCGATGCTGGTCCCGGCCAGGTGCACCACGGCGTCCACGCCGGCCAGCAGTTCCGGGTCCGGCTGGTCCGGCTGCCATTGGCGCTCGCCGTCCGTTTTGGCCGGGTGCCGGACCAGCCTGATCACCTGGTGGCCGCCGGTGGTGAGCAGCGCGGTCAGCGCGGTCCCGACGACGCCGCTGGCCCCGGTGACCGCGACGGTCAGCGGCTCGCTGCGGTGCAGCGCCGCCCAGCGCTGGGCGGCCAGGTCGGCGGCGAGCTGGCGGTGCCGGTAGGCGAACATCTGCCGCAGCGCCGACGCGGGCACCGGGGTCTGCACGTCGTCGCTGACCCGGGTCTCGTTCTCGGCTTCGGCCTCACCCTCCGCGCTGAACATGTGCGTGTGCCGCCAGGACAGCACGGAGGACAATCCGGCCGACACGAGCTGGTCAACGAACTGGTGCGGCGGGTTGTAGCCATCGGGCTGGTGGGCGGCCACCCAGCGCACCCCGCCGGGCAGCAGCAGGACCGCGCGGCCGTCGCGCAGGGAGCTGGCTTCCTGCCCGACGCGCACTGGCTGCCAGGGCGGCGTCAGCCGGGTGATCGCGCCGGGCCGGGCGTGCCAGCCGAATACCTCGCTAATCGGCGCGTCGACCACGCTGGAGTAGGTAATGCCCATCGCCTGATGTCCCCCTTCGGTATTCCTGCCCCAGCGTCCTGGCGCGGTTGTCATGCTGCTGTGTTGTCATGGTGCTGGGCGGTCACGGCGCTGCGTTTGTCATGTCCCCGGTCGCGCTGATCCCCCGCAGGCGAGCGCCGCTCCCGCCACGTCATGTTCGGCGGTCGAGGTCTGTGCGCCCGCCGACCAGGTCCGCCAGCCGGCCGAGCGACCTTTCGATCCCGCGGGCGTTACGCCGGGGGAAGGGGCTGAGCGTGATCAACAGCGGGATCCGGGCCGTTGACCAGTCAAAGGTCTCGGTCACCTCGGTCGTGCCGTCCTCGAGCGGCCGGAGCTGCCAGCGCCAGCGGTGCCCGTTGAAGTGACGCCAGGCGATCAGCCGGTCCTGATCATACTCGACCACTTCATTGAGGATCTTGTATGGCGCGCCGATCTTCATGTCCATGCCGAACCGGGCGCCGAGGGTCAGCCGTTCCGGGCCGCCGGGCTGCACCGCCAGGACGCTGCCGGTGCCGTCGATGAGCGGATGCTGGCCCGGGTCGGTCAGCAGCGTGAAGATCCTTTCGGGGCTGGCGCTGATGACCTTCGTCGCGGACACCCGCATGTGCTTCACTCTTCAACCGTAGGCCACTGCTTCGCGAAGCTGACGTAGGCCTCCAGGGAAGCGGGATTGGCCATCGCGTCGCGGTTGGCCGCCGCCTCGGGAGGCGCACCGAGCAGGATGCGCTGCACCGGGACTTCCATCTTCTTGCCGGTCAGGGTGACGGGAATGTCCGGCACCTGGACGATGGCGTCCGGGACGTGCCGCGGCGTGTACTCCTTGCGCAAGCGGCTGCGGATCTCCTCGCGCAGCCGGCCGTCGAGCACCCGGCCGGTGGCCAGCTTCACGAACAGCGGCATAAAGAACCCGCCGCCGGGCCGGTCCAGGTTGACGATCAGCGCGTCCTCCACCTCGGGAACCGAAGCGAGCACGGTGTAGATCTCAGCCGTGCCGATCCGGACGCCGTCGCGGTTGAGCGTCGCGTCGGAGCGGCCGAGGACGAAGCACCCGCCCCGCGCGTTGACCCGGAAGAAGTCACCCTGCCGCCACCGGCCGGGGAATCCGGTGAAGTAGGAGGCGCGGTAGCGGCGGCCGTCGTCGTCGCCCCAGAACCGGACCGGCATCGACGGCATCGGCTCGGTGACGACCAGCTCGCCGACCTCGTCCGTCACGGGCTGGCCGTGGGCGTTCAACGCGTAGGCGGCTACGCCGAGGTGACGCGCCTGGATCTCGCCCGCGTAGACGGGCAGGGTGGGGGTACCGCCGACCAGCCCGCAGCAGGTATCGGTACCGCCGCTGCCGGTAGCCAGCCACAGGTCGCGTTTGACGTTGCGGTAGAACCAGGCGCTGCACTCGGCCGACACGGGCGACCCGGCCAGCATGACGGCCCGCAGCGCGGACAGGTCGAAGTCCCGGCCCGGGACGACCCCGGCCCGGTTCAGCACGTCGACGTAGGCGGGGGAGGCGCCGAAGAAGGTGACCCGGGCGTCCTGCACCAGCCGCCACAGCACGTCGGGCGCCGGGTAGCCCGGGTTCCCGTCGTACAGCACCGGCTGGACGCCGAGCAGCAGCGCGCTGACCAGGAAGTTCCACATCATCCAGCCGGTGGTGGTGTAGAAGAGCATCCGGTCCCCGGCGCTGAGGTCCATGTGGAAGGTCTGCAGCTTGAGCTGCTCGATCAGGATTCCGCCGTGGCTGTGCGTGATCGCCTTGGGCAGGCCGGTGGTGCCTGAGGAGAACAAGATCCAGAGCGGGTGCCCGAAAGGGACCTGCTCGAACTCGAACCCCGCGGCGGGGATCGCGGGCTGATCCATGACCTCCTCCCAGCGCAGCGCGCCCCCGGCCGGCGGGCGCGGGTCGCCAGGATGCAGGAGGGACAGGCAGATCACGTGCTCCAGGCCCGGCAGGCCGGCCGCGATCTGCGCGGTCTCGGCGCGGCGGTCGAATTCCCGGCCGCCGTAGCGGTACCCGTCGGTGCAGATCAGCACCTTGGGGCTGACCTGGCGAAACCGGTCGAGGACGCCGCGCCAGCCGAAGTCGGGCGAGCAGCTGGTCCAGACCGCTCCGACGCTGGCCGCCGCGAGCATGGCGATCACCGTCTGCGGGATGTTCGGCAGGTAGGAGGCAACCCGGTCGCCGGGCCGGACACCCATGTCGCGCAGCCGGGTGGCCAGGATGCGCACCTGGCCGGCGAAGACAGGCCAGGCCAGCCCCTGCAGGGGGACGGCTTCGCCGGCGAACAGCAGCGCGTCCCCGCCGGGCCCCTCGCGCTGCCCGGTCCGGGCGCGCCGCTCGTGCCGCAGGACGTGCTCGGCGTAGTTGAGCCGGGCGCCCGGGAACCACTCGGCGCCGGGCATGGTGCGGCGGCCGAGCACCGCGGTGGGCGGCGCGGACGCCCCGACGCCGCAGTAGTCCCAGACGGCCTGCCAGAAGCCGTCCAGATCGGTGACCGACCACCGCCACAAGGCGTCGTAGCCGGCGAATTCGTGGCCGCGGGTCTCGCCGAGCCAGCGGGTGAAGCCGGTGACGTTCGCGCGGGCCACCTGCGTGGGGCCCGGGGTCCACAGCAGGTCACCTTCGCGCACGCTGACGTCGGGAGGCAGCAGGTCGGGGCCGTGATGCGGTGGGGGTGCCACGGGAGAATCGCCGCCGGTTTGCACATCGCCGACCTTGGCACATGGCGGCGGATGAGGCAATGCGGACCGCGGGGCCGCTACCAGCGGCGGAACTGGCCTTGCACGGTCCAGACGGTGGGCGCCGTCACGCACGCCAGGCCGGCCACGGCCACCAGGAGGCGCTGGGCGGGACGGCCAGCGGAAAGGCCGCCCGTGCGGGACGGGCGGCCTTTCCGTCCTGCTGTGCAAACCCCTCCCGTTGCACAGCAAGCCTGTGATGTGATCCGGCCAGGTACTACCAGCCGAACGAGTTGCCGCTGAAGTCGCCGTTCAGGGCGGAGACGTTGATCAGCCCCACCTGGTTCGTGTGGCCGATGCCGTAGTTGAGCTGGCGACGTTGCCCGGCGTGGTGAGCTTCCTCGTTCCACCGTCTACACGCTCTCGACGACCCGGAACCTGTCCCGGCCGCCTCGGCCGGCCACGCTCGACGCGCTGGCCAAAGGCCTCGACGTGCCAGTATCCGTAGTCCGCGCCGCCGCGGCGGAGTCCACCGGGCTGCATTACTACGACGACGTCCAGACCGGGCCGGAGCACCCCGGCGATCCCGAGCGCGACCTCCTGATCGCCAGCATCGATGAACTGACGGCCGAAGACCGCCGTCACGTGGCCGCGCTCGTTGAATCGCTGCGGAAAAAGGCGCCGCCCGAGTCGACGGACTCTTAGCACCGCTCCCGGGACCAGCTGCGGAAAAAGGCGCCGCCCGAGTCGACGGACTCTTAGCACCGCTCCCGGGACCAGCTGCGGAAAAGCCGCCGCCCGAGTCGACGGACTCTTAGCACCGCTCCCGGGACCATGCGGATTCTTGCGCAACCAGCCCTGCCGCTGCGGCCCGGTGAATGGCATCATTAGGCCGCGCACGAGGGCGCACGTAGATCAGGAGGCGCTGGTGAGGCCGGTAGGCACCGCGGTTATACCGACGGCTTGCATCCAGGGGCGGTCCCGGTGACGACGCCGACCGACCCGGGGTCAGTCGTGGCCATAGACGTCCATGTGCATGTCGAGGGAGACGGGCACGGCCACTACTCGATGGACAACGAGCTGCTTGCCGCGTCCTCGGCGTACTTCAGGACGGGGGGCGAGCGCACCCCGACCGTGGAGCAGATCGCCGCGCTGTACCGGGAGCAGCAGATGATGGCGGTGATCTTCACCGTCGACGCGACCACCGCCATGGGGCATCCGGCGCTGTCCAGCGAGGAAATCGCCGACCGGGCGGCCAAGTTCGCCGACGTGCTGATTCCGTTCGGATCCGTGGACCCGCTCGTGCCGGACGAGGCCGTGCGCCGCGCGCGGCAGCTGGTGGCCGAGCACGGAGTCCGCGGCTTCAAGTTTCACCCCAGCATGCAGGGCTTCGCCCCGAACGATCCTGCGGTGTATCCGCTGTACGAAGCGATCGAGGAGATGGGCGTCCCAGCGGTCTTCCATACTGGCCAGACGGGCATCGGTGCCGGGCTGCCGGGCGGCCGGGGCATCAAGCTGCGACTGTCGGACCCGATGCTGATCGATGACGTCGCAGCCGATTTTCCGGGGCTGACGGTGATCCTCGCGCACCCATCCGTGCCGTGGCAGGATTCCGCGATCTCGATCGCCACCCACAAGGTCAACGTCTACATCGACCTGTCCGGCTGGTCGCCGAAGTACTTCCCGCCGCAACTGGTCCGCACGATGAACTCGCTGCTGCAGGACAAGATGCTGTTCGGCACCGACTACCCGCTGCTGACGCCGGAACGCTGGCTGAGGGACTTCGGGCAGCTGGACATCAAACCAGAGATCCGGCCCAAGATCCTCAAGCAGAACGCGATCCGCATGCTCGGCCTGGAGGGCTGATCCCGGGTCATCCCGGCCGGACGGCGCGGACTACCCGCATGCTCGGCCGGGAGGGCTGATCCCGGGTCATCCGCGCCGGGCGGCGCGGACTACTGCGTCCCGGATGACGATCACGGTCCCGTCGGAATCGGTGGCCTGCCGCTCCGGGTCGCCGGTCTCGATGGCCCATTCTGCCGGATCGAGCACCGCGGCCATGTTCTCGCCGGTGGGGAACATACCGGGCAGGCAGGGCCGGTGCATGGTGGCCATATCCGCGGGATGATGGCCGACCACCAGGAAGGTCCCGCCGGGCCGGACCGCCGCGGCGAGGCGGCGGTGCACAGCCTCCCGGTTATCCCCGGGCGGGTGCAGGAACTGCACGGAGACCAGGTCGAAGCGGCGCTCTGGGGGCTGCCAGCTGAGCACGTCAGCCTGCTGCCAGGAGATGCGCGCCGCGATTTCGTGGCCCGCCCGCTCCGCTAGCCCGGCCGAGCGGCGCAGCGCAACGGGAGAAACATCCGCCCCGACGACGGTCCAGCCGCGCGAGGCCAGCCACAGCACGTCGGCCCCCTCACCGCTGCCCACGTCCAGCGCGATGCCGGGCGCCAGCTCAGCGGCGTAGCGGACGAGCAAGGGGTTGGGATTGCCCGACCATATCGGCTCCCCGCCGTACCGCTGGTCCCAGAACTCCTGGCCCCACTGGCCCGGATCCAGGCCCGGGTCGTCACCGTGCTGCCCGTGCTGGTGCTCGCTCTGCTCGGGCCTGCCGTGCGGGGGCTCCGAGGGCTGATTCCCGACTGAGTGGCGGGGCTGGCCGGTGGGTGCGGTTCCGGTGTAGTCCATGGTCTGACTTTGGGCCGGGACCGGTTTGAGAAGCAAATTCCCTTGCCGCACTGGTAAAGTCTGGCGATCCGGCCGCCCGCCGGCCCGACGCCGGATCCCGGCCCCGATGCCCTGTCCAGCCAGGCCTGACGAGTGACGTGGCCCGTGAGCGGGGGCCCGCCAGGTAGTTCTGGATGGTCCGGTCACCGATCGTCCAGGACGAGGATGGCCGGTCGCGGCGGCATGCGCCGGATTTCTTTGCGCGGCGGGCTGATGGCGGCGGGGTGGTGGTGGACGTGCGGCCGGATGACCGGATTCCGCCGGAGGACGCCGAGGTATTCCGCATGACGGCCATCGCTTGCGGGCAGGCCGGCTGGGAGTTCCGGCGGGCAGGCACGATCGATCCGCCGCGACGCCCGCGAGCGCGGGCTGTCGGCACGGGCGCTCGCCGACCGGCACGGTACCGCCATGCGGACCGTCCGCCAGGCGCTCCGGTCACCTCAGCCGGCCCCGTGCAAACCGCAGCCGCTCCGCGGATCACGTCTCGACCCGTTCACCGCCGCCATCGATGACTTGCTCCAGGCTGAATTTCAGGCATACCCGCCGCAACGCCAGCCCGCCAAGGAAATCCACCGCGAGCTCGTCACAAGGCATGAGGCAGAAGGAATCTCCTACCAGATGGTGCGCGCCTACGTCGGACGCCGCCGCACAGTAATGCAGCAGCAGCCGCTCTCCCCGGCTCACCAGGCAGTCGCAGAACACGACCTGGCCCGCCTGCGCGACCTGCTCGACGCCGGACACGACATCGAAGATGACAGCGGCGACGGATGGACCCTCCTCCGCCGCGCGATCCACGCCGAAGCCGCCCGCCTTCCCGCCGCAGGCGACCCGCTGCACGCCGACATGATCACGTTCCTGCTCGTCCGGGGCGCTAACCCGCAGGCGCCAGGCAAGCCCGCTGAGGCCGAAGCAGAACTCCTCGAGCACTGGCTTGCAGCCGAGATCATCCGCGCCTGGACCCAACGGCCGCGATGACGGAGATCTCCAATGTCTATAACGGGAGGTAACGGGCGGCCGGTCCGCCCATGGCTCCGCTGAGCTGCAGAGGCCAGATGGAGCGGTACTACCGGCTGCGACCTGTCGGCTGAATCTGGTCCACGGGTCATTGCTGTTGCTGGCGACTCGGTGAATCTGATCCACCAGAGCCGTTGCCCGTCGATCCGCACAGCAAGCTGGGGATCGGTTGGAGAGCTGGGCCGAATGTGCGGCGAACCAGACAAAACCGGGTAGCGATGCGTGACTTACGTGTATAGAGTCCCCGGCTATGCCTTCGATCGACAGCATCGCCGCGGAGTACGTGGAGCGCACGGTCGCCTTGGACCCGTCCTTCGCCACCTACGCCGGGCTCGCCGGGCACGACCATGAGCTGCCGGACCTGAGCGCGGACGGGTTCGCCGAACGCGCCGAACTGGACCGCTCGACCCTCGTGGCTCTTGAGGCGGCGGAGGCGCCCGGCCTGCGCGAGCAGGTGGCGCGGGCCGCGATGCGGGAGCGGCTGGCCCTCGCGGTGGAGCGCTACGACGCCGGGGACACCACCACCGAGCTCAACGTGATTGATAGCTGGGTGCAGTATGTGCGCCAACTCTTCGACCTAATGCCGACCGAGGGTGAGGAAGGCGCCGTCAACATCACCAGGCGCATGGCCGCGGTCCCGGAGGCCTATCGCCAGTTCTCGCGGACCCTGCTCGACGCGGCGCGGAACGGCCGGCCCCCGGCTCGGCTGCAGGTCGAGGAGGTCGCCAAACAGTGCGCCGACTGGTCCAAGCCGGAAGACTCCTTCTACTCCGGGCTGGCGGAGCGGCTGACCGGGGTTCCGGACTCGCTGCGCGGGGAGCTGGACGCAGCCGCCCGCGCGGCGACGGCCGCCACCGCCGGGCTCGGCTCCTTCCTTACCCGCGAGTTGCTGCCGCTGGCCCGGGAAAAGGACGCCTGCGGGCCCGAGGTCTACGCCCGGGCCTCGCGCTTCTTCCTCGGCGCCGCCGTGGACCTGCAGGAGGCCTACGCCTGGAGCTGGGAGGAGATCGCCCGGTTGCGCGCCGAACAGGCGCGGGTCAGCAACCTGATCAAGTCGGGAGCCACCCGGGAAGAGGCCGTGGCGATCCTGGACGAGGACCCAGCCCGGCGCATCGAAGGGCGGGAGAACTTCCGCGCCTGGATGCAGGAACTTGCCGACCGCGCCATCTTGGAGCTGAACGGCAAGCACTTCGACATCCCCAGCCGGCGCGTCGGATCGAGGCCCTGATCGCCCCCACCAACGACGGAGGGATCTACTACACCGTGCCATCCGAGGACTGGTCCCGGCCCGGCCGGGTGTGGTGGTCGGTGCCGGACGGTATTGACACCTTCGCCACCTGGAAGGAGGTCACGACCGTCTACCACGAGGGCGCTCCCGGTCACCACCTGCAGATCTCACACACCTTGGCCGAGCAGGAGAACCTGAACCGCTGGCAGCGGCTGATGTGCTGGGTCTCGGGCCACGGCGAGGGCTGGGCGACCTACGCGGAGCGGCTGATGGGCGAGCTCGGCTACCTGGACGACCCGGGGGCGCACCTGGGGATGCTCGACATGCAGCTGATGTCCGCCGCCAACGTGGCCCTGGACATCGGGGTGCACCTTGAGCTGGAGATCCCCGCGGGCACGGGCTGGCGGGAGGGCGAGCGCTGGAACGCTGAGATCGCCTGGGAGTTCCTGCGGGCCCACTCCAGCTGGGACAAAAAGCGGCTGCGCTTCGAGTTGCACCGCTACCTGGGCTGGCCCGGGCAGGTTCTGTCCTACAAGCTCGGCGAGCGGATCTGGCTGCAGGCCAGGGACGAGGCCAAGGCCAGGGGCGGAGACACCTTCAGCCTCAAAGACTTCCACACCAAGGCGCTCAGCCTGGGCGCCATGGGCCTAGACCCGCTGCGTGAGGCCCTGGCCCGCTTCTAGAGGAACTCTCACAACCTAAGTTGCGGGGTCAGCGCCAGCCGATGATGTCCTCGACAGGGCTGCCATCACTGAGACTCGAACTGCAATGGGCCGGAATCAGTGAGACAGGGCCGATTTGTCGGAGACGGGACATCCCCGCAAACATCGATCAGGCTTCCGCCTCCCGTGTGCGGTCAGAACGCACGAACACTCGCGGTCACTTTCCGGCTCTGGCACACATAACGTGAAGGTAACGCTTCGATCTTGAAGTCAGAGCCCAGAACTCATTCGAGAAGCCATTACGGGTCTGATCGGCGCCTGGCTGGTCTGCAGCGCGAAGTATGTAGCTCTCACTGGCGGCAGTTACCCACCGCTGGCGACACCATAAAGCTCGTATCGGGTACACGTATGGCTCCGGTGGCTGCCTCTTAAGTGGCCGGATGCCAGGGCAGGCGGTAGGCGCGGTAGGTGATGTCATTGCCTGGCAACTGGGCGTTGAACAGCAGCTGCCCAGACGGGCTGAACTCGGAGATATAGGCTAGGTTGCCCCAACTGATGAACAAGTCGCCGTTGCGGGTGGTCTGCGCGTTTCCCTCTTCTGTGGCCAGCAGGTCTTCGGGTTGCTTGACCGATTTCACCAGTGTGGCCACTTTGGTTGCCAGATCCAGCCGGATGGTGACTACCCTGCTGTAGCGAAGCAGGTAGCCGATGCTGCCGCTGCCGGACTCGTCGTCGAAAAGCGTGTACTCGTTGTTCCCGATGGCCTCGGGGTCGTGCTGGTAGGCGAAGATCTCGCCCGCCATATCGAGGACCTGCCCGGGCGCGGCCTTGAGCCTGAATGTGCTGTGCTTGCCGCCGAGCACCCAGATAATCTTCCCGGTGCGCAGGCTGACCTTGTAGACGGCCCAGGCGTAGCGGGCGCTGATCAGCAGGTTGCCGTCGGTGTCCAGGTGGACGGCGTTGATGTAGAACCAGTCCCACGGGGTGGCGGCCGACGCGGGCCGCGGCTGCTCGCTGTCGGTGTAGGGGACGTGGTCCGCGGCGTTCCACTGGAAGAGCACCTGGCCGGTGCTGATGTCGATCTCCTGCACGATGCTGTCGACGACCTTCTGGTTGGCGGGGCCGCCGATGGAGGTCAGGTTCGCGGTGGTGATGGTGTCGGCGATGATCAGCGCCGTGTTCCAGGGCGTGATGAGGAATTCCTGGCCGTCGACCGAGTAGCCGTTGCCGCCCTTGACCTCGGCGATCTTCTGGTAGCGGTCGTTATAGATGTAGTCGGTGCCGCCTGAGACGGCGCCTAGGTTGGGAGGACCCTGCCACCAGGTGAGCACCGGCTTGTGCTGGTAGGTCTGCGGGCGGAAGTCGGCGGTCAGCTCGTGCGCCGGAAGAGGGTGAAACCAGATCACCTTGCCGGTGTTGCTGATGATCTCGGTGCCACTCACGCTGCCCCCGCCGGGGGTGATGAAGATGTCGCCATTGCCGTTACTCGCGCCCTGCTTCAGCACAGAGACCACAGGCGCCTTGGCCAGGGACGACGTGCCAGAGGTCACCGTGCTGCAGGCTGCCCCGGTCAAGGCGATCACCGCGCCGACCGCGGCAGCGGTGACCGCGTGTGGCGCTTTGCCCCTCCACCAGCCCGCAGCCCGGCATGAGACGGCATTGTCTCCCATCGCGCAGCTCCGCCCCTTCAGGCAGTCATCACTACGATAGGCCGCTACCCTCCCAGGGCTGACCTATTCTCAGCTGCCTGCTTTGCCCATGTCTCTCGGGCGCCAAATCTGTCGGCGGCGGGTGAATACTTGGGATCTGGCTCATATTTTGTGATGGTCTCGGCCACCAGATCCTCGATCGCTCTCGCTCAGGCCTTCATCTGCTCTACCCGCTGCTCGGGGGACGGCGCGAAGCCGCCGTCTTGAGTCTCATGGCGGATGGCTGGCATCCCATGGCGGATCAACCGCCGCTGGCTTGCCGTCGGTCCATAACCGGTCAGCATGTGGCGCAAAGCCGAATGGCACCACCACCTGGTGGCCGCAGTCGACACCGGATTGACTGCTGCGCTTACGAGACGCCTCATCCGGTTCATCCTGGCCTCCCGCTTGATCATGAACCCGTATGTACTCCATGGTCCGCCACTCACGACAGAGATTTGAACCGGAGCCGACGGTCGTCGTCGCTGGGCGCGATGTCAGCCCAAACCGATGATCGGATAGGAGCCGTATCCATCACGAAATGCGGGCCAGATCCCACTTTCCAGGAAATCAGTCGTCCGGTTCTTCGCTGTGCCGCACGGTCAGCCGGTTAGACAGGCGCCCGCTTCGTCGTCAGTCCGGGCAGAACTCGTTGCCTTCGGGGTCGGTCATCACGATGAAGCCGGCGCTCATCGGGGGAGCCGGCTCGTCGCGGCGTACCCGCGTCCTCGGCGCGGAAAGGACACTCGACATCGGGGATCCCGGCCGCTGCGGTTGGCGAAGCGAGTAGACGCCGATACTGCCGAAGTAGGCGGACCCCCGCCCGCGCAGGGCTTACGGCGGGCGGGGGTTGGTGCCGCCCGGCAGGGGGCTGTCGAGAGTAGGCCAGCCCTGGGGGTGGGTGAAGTACAAGGTGCCGTTGGGGTCACCGGTGATGGTCCAGCCCAGCAGATGAATGAAGTAGTTGTGGTGCACGAAGCAGAACAGGGCGGTGTCCTGGAGGCTGGTTGTGCCGCCTTGGCTCCAGGGCTTAAGGTGATGGGCGGTGCACCAGGCGGCGGGCATGCCGCAGCCGGGCGCGCGGCAGCCTTGATCGCGGGCTTCCAGGGCACGGCGGATGGCCGGGGTTTCGGTGCGGTAGCGGCGTCCGACGTCGAGGGGGATGCCGTCGCTCCAGCGGATGATGCTGAGCTCGGCGTGGCAGGCCAGGGCGAGGACCTGCCGGGCGGTGAGCATGGCTCCGAATCCGGTCCGGGCCGGGGGCGGGCCCAGCGGACCGGGCGTCGGGCAGAGTGTCGGCCCGTGCGTGGCGCCGGCTGTCCCGGTGCCGGTTGTCTGGGTGCCGGTTTGCGCGCAGCAGCCGTCCGTGGCGCCGGCCGTCCTGGTGCCGGTTGTCTGGGTGCCGGTTTGCGCGCAGCAGCCGTCCGTGGCGCCGGCCGTCCTGGTGCCGGTTGTCCCGGTGCCGGTTTGCGCGCAGCAGCCGTCCGTGGCGCCGGCTGTCCCGGTGCCGGACGTCGCGCAGCGGTCTTCCGCGCCGGCCAGGGTCTGCTCTTCGACCAGGACGCTGAGGTGCGGGGCGGCGCCGTGCCGGGTGCCGGCTGTGCCGGAGTCCAGGGCGGCCTGGCAGGCGGCGGTCAGGCCGTCCATCCGCCGCTGGGCCGCGGTCCGGGAGTCCTCGGTCCCGCCCGGCGGGCCGAACGCATGCACCGCGGTCTTGATGATCTCCAGCGACAAGGTGTCCCCGCACGCACCGGAAAGGGTGCCCGTGTCATCGAGGGTGAACCCGAACGACAGGTGCCGGCGCTCGAATCGTTTGCGCTGTTTCTCCTCGACCGCATCGGGATCGGCGCGGTAGAGGAGTTCCTGGCCCAGGCGGCGCAGCGCGCCGGGGTCCAGGCCGGGAATCCCCCACCGACCCAGGGAGCCCACCGCACCCAGCACCGCCTGCCCCCCGGAAGGCGCTGACTCGCCCGGTGCCGCGCCCTGGTCCGGGGGTACCTCCCCGCCCGGAGCCGTTTCCTCGCCGGGCACCGTCTGCTCGCCCGAAGAAGCTTCCTCGCCGGGCACCGTCTGCTCGCCCGAAGAAGCTTCCCCGCCGGGCACCGTCTGCTCGCCCGAAGAAGCTTCCCCGCCGGCAGGCGCTCCCCCGTCCGGTTTCGGGTGCTGCCCCGCGCGATGGGCCAGATCGGGCCGCTGGTTACGGGCCGCGGCCAGCAACAGCTCCTCCATAACTAGCGCCGCCGCGTCGTCCTCGATCTGGCCGGCGGTGCGGCAGATGACATGCGCGGCATCAAACGACAGCTCCCCGGCCATTAAGGCCTTCCCGGTCGCAGCCAGCCGTTGCAACGCCCGCCCCGCCGCCACCAATTCTCCCGCCCGCCCCGGCGATCGGCCGCACCCGTGCCGCAAGAACCCTGCCACGGAGGAATATCCCGCTTCTGCGGCCCCGTCCACCGCATCCAGCGCTGCAGCCAGCCGGGCCAGCTCCCCGGTCACCTGGTCGGCGAAAGCAGCCAGGTCGCGGACCTGGCTCAGCAGCCCGACCGCCTCGACACCGCCGGGCCGGCCCGCGTCCGCGGGCGCGGGGCCGAGGGCGGCCAGCTCGGCCAGCACCCGGCCCCGCGCTGTCACACCAGGGGAACACATATCCGAATAATCCCACGAGAGTCTGACATTCTTCGGATACACAATCGATTAACAGAGTCCAACTATCTCCCAAATAAACCTTTGACGGTCGGCAGGGCCCGCATCTACGGTCCTGGCCGTGGCTGAGACGTCTGCGTTGCGGGTGTTCGCGCACCCCCTGCGGCTGCGCATGCTGTCGCTGCTGACTGGTGCACCGCTCTCGGCCATGGAGCTGAGCCGGGAGCTGTCGATCAGTCATGCGCTGGCCAGCTACCACCTGCGGCAACTGCACGCCGCTGGGGTTATCGAGCTGGCCGAGGTCCGGCCCTGCAACGGTGGCCGGGAGCGCCGCTTCAGCTACCGGACCGATCCGGCCCAGCGGGCGGCGGGGCCCCGGCCCGACCAGGAAAGCGAGGCGCTGTTGGCCGAGGCGGTCTGCGTCGAGCTTCGGCGCTGCAGCGGCGATGCTGCGCCGGGCGCGCAGAGGCTGGGGGTCGACGCGGAGCTGTGGGTTGAACCCGCAGACTGACAGGCAGCCCTGGATGCGATACGGGCCGCCAGCGTGACGCTCCACGAGCGGGCCAAGCCGCCCCGCAGCACGGGTACCGATTGAGTGTCAGCGCCGTGCTGTTCGCGATGGCCGACCGCTCCGCGACGCCGGCCGGAGAGTCAAGGCCATCCTGCGGTTGCGAGGAACCGCCAGGCGCAGTGTGCTCGCCGAGCGCGACTACCGGCTGTTCGTGCTCGGTTACTCGGCTTCGCTGGCCGGATCGGCGATGGTCCAGGTCGCGCTCACCTTCGCCGTGCTGAACGAGTCCATCTTCGCGACGCTCTGGGATACCACCATGCCGCGGGCGATCCCTGCGGCCATCTTGTCCCGGGTCAGCGCCTACGACTGGTTCGGCTCCGTCGCGTTCGTCCCGCTCGGCTATCTCCTGGCCGCGCCGCTGGCCAGCGCTTTGGGTGATCGCGGGGCCCTGCTCCTCGGCGCGGCCGTGGTGATCGGCTCCTGCGGGCTGGTGCTGGCCAGCCGCAGCGTGCGCGGGCTCCGCTGAGCTGGCGAGCCGGAAGGCGATCTGGCCGAGGGCCGCACTGCCCTACAGGTTTCCCCGGGCCATCTGGATCAGGCGGTCCAGGACGGCGCCGCGGCTGACCCGCAGGCCGTCGTGTTCGTACTCACTGGTGACCCACGGCCGCAGCCCGCGGATCGAGACGGCGGTCCGCAGCGAATCGTCCCGGTCGACGTACATGTCGTTGAAGTAGATCGCCGCGGCCACGGGGACCTCGTTCGCGCCCAGCATGATCGGGTCGTACAACAGCGGCCAGGAGTCCCGTTCGGCGAGCAGCTCGGCCGCCGCGCCCAGCGGCTGCAGCACCGGATCGGCCTCGAACATCCACGGATACATCATCTCGCCGGTGAACATCAGCGGGGCGTCACCCTCCAGCGCACCGGCCGGGTCGAACGCCGGGAACTCGGACCGGACCCGCTGCGCGGACCAGTTCGTCGCGAAACCCTGCGCGTAGCAGGCCTCGTGCAGGACCGCGTAGAGCGGCCCGGAGGTGAAGGTCAGGTGCGACTCGGTCTCGCGCAGGAACCGGTCGGACAGGTCGCCGTCGTCGAAGGCGTCCTCGAGCAGGTAGTGCAGGGTGTGGCTGCCGTGGCTCGTACCGAGGAGCCGGCCGAGCACCTGAAAGTTCTCCACGCTCAGCAGTCCGCCGCCGGGCAGCTGAACGTTGCCGCCGCTGAGGTAGCGGGCGATCCGGCGCGCGCGTTCCACGTCGACCGGGTAGCGCTCGTAGTGCGCGGTGTTCTTCGCGGTGACCCGGGGATAGGCGACCCGGTACACGTCGTCGGCGGTCACGTCGAGCCCGGGCAGCCCACCGGTGATGAACGCCTCGCGGATCCCCTCCGGGGCCAGCGACAGGTAGGTGACCGCGCAGAATCCGCCGAAGCTCTGCCCCAGCACGCTCCACGGCGCACCGCCGGTGACCTCGCCCCGGATCCGTTCGGCGTCCCGGACGATGTTGTCGCCGCGGAACAGCGCCAGGTAGTCGGCCTGAGCCGCCGGCGAGCCGAACTTGGCCAGGGTCCGCCGGTTGGCCGGGGTGGACCGGCCGGTGCCGCGCTGATCCAGCAGTAGCACGCGGTAGTCGTTCAGGGCCCGGCTGAGCCAGCTGTCCTGGCCGGTCGGCCGGGGTGAGCCCAGTCCGGGCCCGCCCTGCAGGAACAGCAGCCACGGCAGGCCGGCGCCGGTCTTGTCCGCGGCGACGACCTCGCGGGCGAACACCTCGATGTGCTCTCCGTCTGGACGGTCGTAGTCGAGCGGCACACGGAACGTGTGATCGGTCAGTACGGTGCCAGGCTGGCGGTAGCTCGTCACCCCCCGACCGTACGCCCCGGGGCCGTGCGGGAGGCGGCCAGTCTGGGTTAGCGTCATCAGGGTGAGCAGGGTTCATGACGTTGGCGGCCAGACCGGGTTCGGCCCGGTCCCGGAGATACCCGGCAGTCAGGACAGCCCGCCGTTTCACGCTGATTGGGAGGCGCGGGTCTACGCGCTCGCCGGGGTGCTGGGGCGGCGCGGGCTGTTCAGCGGGGACGAGCTGCGAGACACGATCGAGAGCCTGCCGCCGGAACGCTACCTGTCGGCGTCCTACTACGAGCGCTGGCTGCAAGCTCTGGAGATCCTGGTGGCGAGGAAGGGCGTCGCATGACGCTCCGGCCGGGAACACGGGTGCGGACCAGTTCAGCGGACCCCGACCACCACACCCGGCTGCCCCGGTACCTGCGCGGGCAGGTCGGCGAGATCGTCTACGCCGGCCGCGAATGGCCGCTGCCCGACGACGTGGCCCGCGGTGTCGCGGCCCCGCGCGCCGAAATCGTCTACACGGTCCGGTTCGCCGCGGCCGGACTATGGGGGACCGGCCGCCACACGGTCCTGGCCGACCTCTGGGCGAGCTATCTGGAGCAGGCCGACGGCGAGGACGGCGAGGACGACGAGGACGACGGCCCACAGGAGGAACGGTGACCCCGGAGCCGCACCATCATGATCTTCCCGTGGCGGCGCGGGTACGGCGGCTCGAGGAACGGGTGATCGCCGCGGGGCTGGCCAGCGACGGTGAGCTGGACGAGGCCCTGGCCCGCTTCTACGCCCGCGCGACGCCCATCAACGGGGCCCGGCTCGTCGCCCGCGCCTGGACGGACCCCCGGTTCCGTGTACGGCTGCTGGCCGACGGCTCGGCTGCGGCGGCCGAACTGGGGTTCGGCCCGCAGGTCAGCGGTTACCAGCTGCGGGTCGTGGCCAACTCCGCGCAGCGGCACAACGTGATCGTCTGCACCCTGTGCTCCTGCTACCCGGTCGCCCTGCTGGGGCCCTCGCCGAGCTGGTACAAGAGCCTCGCCTACCGGTCCCGCACCGTGCGCGAGCCGCGGGCCGTGCTCAGCGAGTTTGGCCTGGTCGTGCCCGAAGCGGTGGACATCGCCGTATGGGATTCCACTGCGGAGACCCGCTACCTGGTGCTGCCCGTGCGGCCGGACGGCACGGACGGTCTGGCCGAAGACGAGCTGGCCGCCCTGGTCACCCGGGACGGGCTCATCGGCACCGCCCGCGTCTGAGGCATCGCCTGGCTAGCCGTGCCCCTCCTGAGCCGCCGGCTCGGCGCTACGGGGGAAAACCCCCGGGCCAAGACGGGTGAAAGCTGCGTTCTGTGCCGCGCCCTGCGTCCCTAGGTTGATGTCCCGTAGGCAGTTCTGCCTTGCTCACCGGCCCGGGCGGGCCACCCGGCGGGCGGATCTGACCATCCACTACGGGAGGTTGTTCCATGCATACCGGCGCCGTCACGTTGATCGCACTATTCTCGGCCGCCGCCGTACTCACGGTGGCCGCCGCCCGGCCGCGCTGGCGGCGGCGGCTGCCGAAGGTTATCGGCCTCGCCGCGGGAGGTGTCCTCGCGGCGTTCCTGGTGGGCCGGGGGGCCGCCGAATTCTTCATCGTCCACTACGGCGACCCGGCCAGCTACCGTAACGCCTGGGGCGGCCCCAGCCTGGCCGGCGTGTTCGCCGTGCGCAGCGGCCCGGCCGTCGCCATCCTGCTGGGCGCGGGCGGCTATCTCATCCGGCGGCACCGGGCCCGCCGCGGCCCCTCCGGCCGCGTCGCGTCCGGCTCCGGCCCCTCCGGCCGCGTCGCGTCCGGCTCCGGCGCGGCCCGCGACGTCCGGCCCCTGGCGCGCACCGGAGGTCACCGGTGATCGAGGCCCGTGATCTCATCAAACGGTACGGCCACACCGTCGCCGTCGACAGGCTCAGCTTCGATGTGCGCCCGGGGACGGTGACGGGCTTCCTCGGCCCGAACGGCTCGGGCAAGTCGACCACGATGCGGATGCTCATCGGGCTGGATCGCCCCGACGGCGGGGACGCGCGGATCGGCGGGCGGCCCTACTCCGGGCTGGGCTGGCCGCTACGGGAGGTCGGCGCCCTGCTGGAGGCCAAGTCCTTCCAGCCCGGGCGCAGCGCGCGGGCTCACCTGAGCGCGCTGGCGGCCAGCAACGGCATCCTGCGCCGCCGGGTCGAGGAAGTGCTGGCGATGGTCGGCCTGGAACAGGCCGCAGGCCAGCGGGCCCGCACCTTCTCCTTCGGCATGGCGCAACGGCTCGGCATCGCAACCGCGCTGCTCGGCGACCCGGGCGTGCTGCTGCTCGACGAGCCGGTCAACGGGCTCGACCCGGAAGGCATCCGGTGGCTGCGCATGCTGCTGCGGTCGCTGGCCGCCGAGGGCCGCACCGTCTTCGTCTCCAGCCATCTGATCAGCGAGATGGCGCTCACCGCCGACGACCTGATCGTGGTCGGCCAGGGCCGCCTGCTCGCGCAGACCACGGTAGCCGAGCTGTCCGCCCGGGCCAGCTCGCTGGAAGAGGCGTTCCTCGCGCTGACCTCCGGGAGCGTCGATTATCACGGGGCCCATTATCACGGGGCCGGATACCAGGGCCGCGGCGCCGGGCCGCGCTCCGCGGACCCGGCTGAGCTGAGGAGGCTCGCATGACCGCCGTCCCGGTGACCCCCATTCCGGCCACCCGTCGTCAGCAGGGGCACTATGGGTTCGCCGGCGTGGCCCGGATGGAGTGGGCCAAGCTCCGCAGCGTCCGCTCGACCGGCTGGCTGCTCGGCCTTACGGCCGCCGCGGTCATCGGCTTGGCGATTCTGGTGATGTCCATCGGCACATCCCACTGGTCCCACATGCCGGCCGCCGCCCGGGCGTCGTTCGACCCGGCCAATAACAGCCTCACGGGCCTGGCCCTTGGCCAGCTCCTGATGGCCACTCTGGGCGCGCTGGTGATCACCAGCGAATTTTCCTCCGGGATGATCCGGTCGACGTTCGCCGCCGTACCAAACCGCCCGCTGGTCCTCGCGGCCAAGGCGGCCGTGCTCGGCGCCGTGACCCTGGCCGCCGGGGAGATCCTGGCCTTCGCCGGCTTCCTGGCCGGCCAGGCCGCAGTGGCCAGTCCGGCTCCGCATGCCACCCTCAGCCAGCCCGGCGTGCTGCGGGCCGTGCTGATGGGCGGCGGCTATCTCTGCCTGACCGCGCTCATCGGCCTGGGCCTGGGGGCAATCATCCGGCACACGGCCGGTGCCATCGCAGCCGCGGTCGGGGTCATCTTCGTGCTGCCGCTGCTGACCGTTCCGCTCCCGGCCTCGCTGGAGCCCACGGTGCAGAAGTTCCTGCCCGAACCGATCGCGGCGAACTCGCTGACCGCGGTCAAGCCGGTCGCCCACACCCTGCCACCGTGGGCCGGGCTGGGCCTGCTCTGCCTGTACACGGTGGTCCTGCTCGCCGCGGGCACGGCAGTGCTGGCCAAGCGGGATGCCTGAACGGGACAATGGGCCCATGGGCGGCTCCGCTTCGGGGGATGTGACGTCGCCGCGTGGCCCGGCGCTGCGCGGCGGTGCCCCGGCGGCGCTCGCCCGGCAGATCCTGCGTGCCCCGTTCTGCGCACGAGCCCGCCGGGAGATCGAATATTGCCTGGTAGCGGTGCCGGTCGGGCTGGCCGGCTTCCTGGTCGTCGGGTGGGTGCTGGCGCCGAGCCTGCTGGTCTCGGCCTCGGTGCTCGGCACGGTCGTCGGCCTGCTGGGGGTCGTGCTGGCCCTCCGGCTCGCCCGCCGGTTCGGCAGCCTGTACCGGGGGGTCGTGGCCCGGCTGCTGGGGGAGCAGGTCGCCGGCCCGCCGCCGTTCCGCCGGCCCAGCGGGAGCGTCATCGTCCGGCTCGATGCGCGGCTGCGGGACGGCCCCGCCTGGCGCGCGGTCGGCTACGTCCTGCTGCGGGCCCCGCTCGGGTTTGCCCAGTATCTCGTGCTGTCGTTCTGGGTGTGCGGCGCCGTCGACCTGAGCTACCCGCTGTGGTGGCCGCTGTTCCGCAACCCGCCGCGAGGAACCACCCTGAAGCCGGCCGTGGCCATCACCCCGCCGCCGTTCAGCAGCTTCGTGCACGCCAGCGACTGGGGCGGCAGCCTGCTGGTGGCGATCTTCGGTGCGTTCCTGCTACTCAGCGCACCCTGGCTGACCAGGGGAGCGGTGGCCGTGGACCGCTGGCTGATCCGCTCGCTGCTCGGGCCCGGCACTCTCGCCCAGCGGGTCCGGGACCTGGAGCAGGCCCGGACCCGGGTGGTCGACGATTCGGTGGCGCTGCTGCGCCAGGTGGAACGCGATCTGCACGACGGCGCGCAGGTACGGCTGGCCGCGATGGCGATGAACCTGGGCATGGCGAAGGAGAAACTCGGCGCCGACGGCCAGCCGCCGGACGTGGACCGGGTCCGCGAGCTCGTCGACGCCGCGCACCTGGGCGCCAAGGAGGCCCTGGTCGAGCTGCGTGAACTGGTCCGTGGCATCCACCCGCCGGTGCTGGAGGTCGGGCTGGGTGAGGCGCTGGCCACGCTCGCGGCGGGCAGCGCGATCCCGGTGCAGATCACCGCGGACCTCCCGGCCCGGCCGACGCCGGCGATCGAGACGATCGCCTACTTCTGCATGGCGGAACTGCTGGCCAACGCGACCAAGCACAGCGCCGCGAACAACGTGGACGTCTGCGTCGGGATTACTGATTCTGAACATGACCAGGTGCTCCGCCTCCAGGTGTGCGACGACGGCCTCGGCGGGGCGGATGCGGCCCAGGGCAGCGGGCTGGCCGGGCTCGAACGCCGCGTCGGAACCGTGGACGGGCGCCTGGTGGTCGACAGCCCGCCGGGCGGGCCCACCCGGATCTCGGTCGAGCTCCCCATGAAGGCCTGAGGACGTGGACAGGATGCGGGTGGTCATCGCCGAGGACGCGGCGCTGCTCCGGGAAGGGCTCACCCGGCTGCTGGAGGACCGCGGCCACGCCGTATGCGCGGCCGTCGCCGACGGGGACGCGCTGCTGGCCGCGGTGGCCGAGCACAAGCCGGACGTCGCGGTGGTCGATATCCGGATGCCGCCGACGCACACCGACGAGGGCCTGCGGGCGGCGCTGCGGCTGCGCCAGGACCATGCCGGCACCGGGGTGCTGATGCTGTCCCAGTACATCGAGACGCGGTACGCGGCCCTGTTGCTGGAAGGCAACGCGGCCGGCGTCGGCTACCTGCTCAAGGACCGGGTGGCCGATGTGGCCGACTTCGTGGCCGCGCTGACCCGGGTGGCCGACGGCGGCACCGCGCTCGACCCGGAGGTCGTCAGCCAGCTGTTCCGCGCCAGCCGGCACGCCGACGGGCTGGCCACGCTGACCCGGCGGGAACGGGACGTGCTGGTGCTGATGGCCGAAGGCCGCTCCAATGTCGGCGTCGCCGCGGCGTTGGTCATCTCGGGCGGGGCGGTGGAAAAGCATGTGGCCAGCATCTTCGGCAAGCTCGGCCTGCCGCCGTCCGAGGGCGACAACCGCCGGGTGCTGGCCGTGCTGCGCTACCTGGGCGGCTGATCCGCTGCCTGCGGGCCTCGCCCGTCACCGAGCCGCTGCCCGCGGGCCCCGCCCGTCAGCTCACCCCTTTAGCGAGCACAGGGTCAGCGGGCCAGCCGTCCCGAGGCGAGACGGTCCGTGCCGTCCAGCAGCCAGGCGTACACCTCAAGCCCGGTGCCCGGGCCCGGTCAGCAGGCGCGGGTGCACCCCCGGCCGGATGGCCCGGTGGTACTCGAGCTCGGCGGTGGACGGCCGCCACCCCAGCCCGGCGATCACGTCCTCCAGGGCAGCCCAGTGTACGGCGTTGTTCACGTGCTGGGCCGTGTCGAAGTCGCTGACCCGCAGTGGCCAGTCCCGTACGTCAGCCTCGCTGCTACGGGCCTGGCCCGGGACGTCAGGCGCATCGGGCTTCGGCAGCCACAGCCGGGCCGACACGGTGCGGCCGCCGCTGGCCTCCCCGTAGAGGCGCTGGAAGTCCTCGCCCAGCGGCCGGGGCAGTCCGGTGGCCAGGTCGACGGCCGCCCAGATGGCCACCGCCTGGATCAGGTCACCGCCGGGCCCCGCGACCGTGGTGGTGCGCTGCGCCCAGCGCGGGCCGGTCGCCGAGCAGAACGTGCGCAGCTCCAGCCGCTCCCCGAGCCGCGGGTAGGACCGGGCCGTCACCGTGCAGCGGCGCAGCAGCCACCCGTAGGGGGCCTGCCAGCCGGTGGCGGCCACGTCGTCTTCGGCGACGTCCTGCAGGTAACGCGCCAGTGCGTCGAGGCGGCAGACCCCCGTAGGCGTGACGTCCGAACTGCGGATCGCCCGGCGGCCGGCGAAGACGCGGCCAGCCGGCGGGTCAGCCGCGAACGGCGCCGGGCCGGCCTCAGCCACCGGGCGTTCCCGGCGGGGGGCGGGGGAGGTGTCCTGCACCAGGACATTGTTCCCGATCGTGGCTGCGCTCGTGATACGGCCTAGCGGCGCGCGAAGCGGTCGGTGGCGGCGATCACCGGTTCCTGCATGCCCGGGCCGCCGCCGTGCCCGGCCCCCTCGACGATCGCCAGCTGCGCGTCCGGCCAGGCCTGGGCCAGCTGCCATGGAATGTCCGCCGGGCCGCTGATGTCCAGCCGGCCGTGCACCAGGGCGCCGGGGATGCCGCGCAGCCGTCCGGCCTCCCGGAGCAGGATGCCCTCGTCCAGCCAGGCCCCGTGCCCCCAGTAGTGGGTGACCAGGCGGGCGAACCCCATCCGGAACGCCGGATCCTGGTAGCGCGGGCTCGGCTGGAACCCGGGGTGGGTGGCCACATGGGTGTCCTCCCAGGCGCACCAGTCCCGCGCGGCCCGCTCGCGCACCTCCGGGTCCAGGCCTTCGAGCAGCCGGCTGTAGGCCGCGGCCAGGTTGCCGTCCCGGTCGGCGGGCGGCACGCCGTCACGGAAGCTGGCCCACGCTTCGGGGAAGACCCGGCCCATGTCACGGGTGATCCACTCCACCTCGCGCCGGGTGGTCGTGCTGATGCTGAGCAAGACGATCTCCGACACCCGGTCCGGGTGCTGCTCCGCGTACGCCAGCCCGAGCGTGGTGCCCCAGGAGACGCCAAAGACGAGCCACCGCTGCACGCTCAGGTGCGTGCGCAGCCGCTCCAGGTCGGCCACCAGATGCGGGGTCGTGTTCGCGGCCAGGCTGACCGCCGGGTCGCTGGCGTGCGGTGTGCTGCGGCCGCTGCCGCGCTGGTCGAACAGGATGATCCGGTAGGCGGCCGGGTCGAAGCTGCGCCGCATGCCGGGGGAACAGCCTGACCCGGGCCCGCCATGCAGCACGACCGCGGGCCTGCCATCCGGGTTGCCGCAGGCCTCCCAGTACAGGAGGTTGCCGTCGCCGACGTCGAGCAGCCCTTGGTCGTACGGCTCGATCTCGGGGTACCTGTCGGGCACGCCGCGTCTCCTCCCAGCTGGCCGGCCGTCCGGGCCAGGCGCCTCTTTCGGGGAGCCAGTCTGGCCTAGCGGGCGCCCGCGCCGGCCACCGGGACCCGGCCGTCTCCAGTCACGGGTGCCTGTCTGGCCGACATAATGGCTGATAGCGTGTGAACCCCCGGGGGTAGGAACAGTGTTGTGATTTCTATTGTGCTGGCCCTGCTGACCTCGGCCAGCAATGCCACCGCAGCCGTGCTGCAGCGTCGTGCCGCGTCGCAGGCCAAGTCGTCACGCCCGCTCGGGCTGGGGCTGATCGCCGACCTGCTGCACCGCAAGGTCTGGCTGGCCGGGATCGGCATGGTCATCGTGGCGTCCCTGCTGCAGGCCGGGGCCCTGGCCACCGGCCCCATCGCGCTGGTCCAGCCCATCTTCATCGTCGAGCTGCCGCTGACCCTGCTGCTCAGCAGCTGGGTGTGGCACCGCCGGCTGGCCCTGCGCACCTGGGGGGCCGTCGCGCTGGTCACGGTCAGCCTGGGCACCGGACTGGCCGCGGCCCAGCCGAGCGGCGGCAACGACCACGCAGCCACCGGCACCTGGATCCTGGCCCTGATCGCGACCGGCGCCTTCGAGGCCGTGGTCATCACGGCCGCGCTGCGGGTCAGCGGCGAGCCGCGCGCCGCGCTGCTCGGCCTGGCCGCCGCGTGCGGGTACGCGCTGACCGCGGCGCTGCTGAAAGAGGCCGTGGCGGCGCTCGACCAGGGCCCGGCGGCGTTTTTCTCCACCTGGCAGCTGTACGGGGTGGCTGTCGCCGGGGTCGGCTCGCTGTTCCTGCTGCAGAACGCGCTCCAGGCCGGCACGCTGGCCGCCTCTCAGCCGATGCTCACCGTCGGTGACGCGCTGATCAGCATCACCTACGGGGTCATGCTGTTCCACGAGCAGCTGCGGCTCGGCTGGTTCCTCATCCCGGAGATCGTGTCCCTGGCGCTGATCGTGGTCGGTTACATCGAGATCGCCAAGTCGCCGGTCGCGATGGCCCACGATGAGGAAGCCGTGGCGGCGTCGCCGCCGGTCACCGTGGACGCGCCTGCCCAGGCTGCCCCTGATCCGGCTGCTCAGCACAGTGAGCTGCCCGCCGGGAACCATCGGCCCCAGCCCGCCGAGCAGCCCCGGCCCGCCGAGCAGCCACTGCGCAGCCGGGCCGACGCCGAGCGCCGCGGCAGCTGACGACGGACGGGCCACGCCCGGCCTACGCCGGGCCGGGCCCGGCGGCGGACGTCCTCTTCGGCAGCAGCCACACCAGGCCCAGACACGCGACGGTGATGGCCCCGACGACCGCAACGGCCACGGTCATGGCGTGCCCGCTGCCGTGCTGCTGCTGCTGGCTGAAGTAGACGGTAGTGACGACGGCGGAGCCGATGGCCGCGGCGAGCTGCTGTACTGCGCTGAGCGCACCGCTGGCGCTGCCGGCCTCGGCCGGGGCGATGTCCCCGATGGCGACGTCGTAGATGCTGCTGAAGCAGGCGCCCATGCCGAACCCGAGGACCAGCAACGACGGAACCAGGACCAGCACGCTGGTCCCGGTGCCCTGGGCCAGCACGGTGGCCCACACGCCGGCCACCCCGGCCAGGCTGAACAGCAGCCCGATGACCACCAGCCGGCGGCCGAGCTTCGGGATCAGCGGGCGGCCGACGAACGAGGAGATGATGATGCCGGCCATGAGCGGGCTGAGCCCGAGCGCCGCCCGCAACGCGCTGAGGCCCAGGGCGTTCTGGAAGAACAGCGACAGGACGTAGGCCAGGCCGTTCACGGTCGCGAAGTAGGCCAGGCCGAGCAGCAGGCCAGCGGTGAACCCGCGGTTGGCCAGCAGCGACGGCAGGATGATCGGGTCCGTGGCCAGCCGCTGGCGCATGCCGAACGCGGCGAACAGCGCGACCCCGGCGATCAGGCTCGCGACCGGGACCGCCGTCCAGCCGTCGGTGGAGCCGTCGATCAGGCCGTAGATCAGGCCGAGCATGGCGGCGCCGAGCAGCCCGGCGCCCAGCCCGTCGATCGGGACGTGGAACTCCTGCTCCTGGTCCTGGGGCAGCAGCTTGACCGCGGCGATCAGGCCCATCGTGCCGAGCACGATATTGATCAGGAACACCGGCCGCCAGGTCAGGCCGGCGATGTTGGCGCTGATGATGAAGCCCGCCACGATCGGGCCGAGAACGGCCGAGGCGCCCAGCACCGACCCGAACGCGGCGAACGCCCGGGGGATCTGGTCGCGGGAGAAGGCCGCGGTGAGGATGCCGATGCCCTGCGGGATGAACAGGGCACCGAACCCGCCCTGCACGAGCCGGGCGGCGACGAGCATGCCGGGGTCCTGGGCGAGCCCGCACGCGAGCGACGCGAGCGTGAACCCGGAGATCCCGATCAGGAACATCCGCCGCTTGCCGTACCGGTCACCGAGGCGGCCGCCCACGATGAGCAGCACACCGAGGGCGAGGGCGTAGCTGGCGCCGAGCCACTTGATCAGCGACTGCCCGCCGCCGATGTCGCGCACGATGGTGGGGGCGGCGATGTTGGTGATCGTGGAGTCCATCAGGTCGAGGACGTCGGCGATCAGGACGACGGCGAGGATGGCCCGCAGCCGCCCGGTGAGCCGGGACGGGTCCGCCGCCGGCCTGCGGGTCGGGTCGGTGATGGTCATGACGTCCTCCCGGATGCGCAGGCCGCGCCCCTCATCTGGGTGCGGCCGGGCCGGGATCTCCGGCTCCGGCCCCAAGTCTAACGAACATGTTCGTTACGAACGAATTCGTAAGCCAATAATTGAGCCAGGATGGCAGGGCGGACTTCGCGGGCCGCGACTCAATAAGCGGCGCTCCCGGCGCTCCCGGCGCATACCGGGCGGACTGACGCCGTGATCCGTCTCCCTGAGCCACCCCGCCTGACGCGGCCCGCGGTGGCCGTCCGGACGTCCTACCTGGTGGGGGAGCAGGCCGACTGCGTAGTCGGCGGCGCGCCTGCGGACTGGCTGGGACCGGCCAGCGAGGACTTCGCCAGCTATGTCGCCGAACGGCGCGCGGTACGGACCCGCTGGGGCGTGCCCTCCTCGGTGTTCTGGTACATCTCCGGCGAGTACTACCTCGGCACGCTGATCATCCGGCACCGCCTTACGCCCGAGCTGGCCGAGGTCGGCGGCCATGTCGGCTACCACGTGGTGGCGCCCTGGCGCCGGCCGGGCCACGCCACCCGGATGCTGGCCGCCGGGCTGGTGGAGTGCCGCCGTCCCGGCCTCAGCGAGGTCCTGCTGACGTGTGACCCGGGCAACGAGCCGTCGCGCCGGGTGATCCTGGCCAATGGCGGGGTGCCCGGCGGCCGGCCGCGGGGCGAGGACCGGTTCCGGATCCGCCGCGGCGAAATCAGTAGGTCGCTAGGCCGGGCGGGCATGGGGATGATGGCGCGCAGGGCCAGCAAGACCCGGGTCGGGCCGCATAATCGCTAGCCGAGGCCAGAACCTGCGGCCATGAAAGGGGTGCGGCCAAGATAAGGGCAAAACCCGCCATGAGCTGATCTTGAAAAGTTAGAACCTCACGGTTTGCTGACCGCTGTGACGTGGCCTGCCGGGGTCGTGGTCATATCCAGCCGGGATTTCTCGATAAGACTTGAGCTGCAGGTCCGGCGCCCGGGGAGCCGGGGCGGTTCGTCTTCCGGAGCCGGTCGGCTGCAGCGGCTAACCGCCGTGCTGGGCCAGTTCGGGGTGCCGGGCCTGTTCTGTGGAGGTAGTGGGCTGCCGCTTGAGGTAGCGGTAGGTGAAGGCGCTGCCTGCGGCCAGGGCGATGGCGGTGATGGCCAGGACGAGGGTGTAGCCGTTGTCGAAGGCGCTGGCGGCGGCGTCCAGCAGGGTGTGGGCTTGGCCGGCGGGGAGGTGGCCTGCGGCGGCGCGGGCTTCGTCGATGCTTCCGGCGGCTTGGGCGGGGGCGGTTGCGGGGAGGTGAATCGTGTTGGTGTAGACGGCGGTGAGGATGGTTCCCAGGACGGTGACGCCGGCGAGGCTGCCTAGTTCGTAGGAGACCGACTCGATGGAGGAGGCCATGCCGGCGCGCTGCGGCGGGGCGCCGCTGATGATCCCGGCCGAGGCTGCGACCATGACGATGCCCAGGCCCACGCCGGCCAGGACCAGGCCCGGCACGACCCATGCCGGGCTCCGGCCGCCGCCCAGCAGGGGGACCGCACCCGGGGTCAGCAGCAGAGTGACCAGGACGCCGAGGGCGCCCAGGAGCAGGCCGCCGCCGATCAGCGGGCGCACCCCGGTGCGGTGCAGCAGGCCGCCGGCCAGCACGCCGACGGGCAGGGAGCCGGCCGCGAACGCTGTCACGATCAGGCCCGCGTGCAGGGGGGTCAGGCCCAGGACGAGCTGAAGACGCTGGGTGAGGACCAGGTCGATACCGACGGTGGCGGCCATCGCCAGTGCGGCCGCGATCACGCCGGTGAGCAGGCTCCGGTCGCGGAACAGGGAGAAGTCGATCAGCGGGTAGGCCTGGCGGCGCTGGCGGCGTACGAACATCCAGCACCCGGCGGCTGCGGCCAGCAGGGCGAGCACGATCACCAGCGGCATCGGGTCGGGCTTGGCGGCTTCCTGGATGGCGTAGACGAGGCCGGCCAGGGCGACCATGACCTGCAGAGAGGCGATCAGGTCCCAGGGGCGGTCGCGGTGACCCGAGCCGCCCGGCACGAAAGCGACCGTCGCGGCCAGGGCGAGCAGCACGACGGGGATGTTGAGGAGGAAGACCGAGCCCCACCAGAAGTGCTGAAGCAGCAGGCCGCCGACGATCGGGCCCAGCGCGGCGCCGAGTACCGCCATGGTGCCCCAGACGCCAATGGCGAGGCCGCGCTCGTGCTCGTCGTCGAAGGTGATGCGGATCAGTGACAGGGTGGCGGGCAGCATCGCCGCCGCCCCGACCGCCAGGAAGGCCCGGGCGGCGATCAGCATCGGCGGGGAGGGGGCGAACGCGGCCAGGAGGGAGGCGGCTGCGAACAGGGCCAGGCCGGCCAGGTACATCCGCTTGTGGCCGATGCGGTCTCCGAGCGTGCCCGCGCCGAGCAGCAGCCCGGCCATCACCAGCGGGTACGCGTTGATGATCCACAGTTTCTGCTGGGCGTCGGCGTGCAGGTCACTGGTCAGGGTGGGCAGGGCGGTGTAGAGCACCGTCGTATCCACTGAGACCATCAGCAGTCCCGCCGAGACGGTGGCCAGGACCAGCCAGCGTCGTGTCTTGCTCATGGGTGCACCTATGACTTTCTGGTTGACATGGGCCGTGCGGGGCGCCGGGCAGGGGTGCACGGCGGTGTCAGGCCGGTGGTTCGGTGAGCGCGGCGATCCTGCGGATCAGGGCTTCCTTGACCTCGGGGGCGAGCGGGGCCGGCCTGGTCGCCTCGAACAGCCACAGGCCGTCGGCGGCCAGCCGCGCTAGGAACAGGTCCAGCTGTGCCGGATCGGGCTCCGGCGGCTGGGGCACCCAGCGCGCCATCAGGTCGTTCCACACCTGCGCCAGCTCGGAGCTGGTTGCCGACTCCACCATGAACGCCAGGTCCGCCTTGCTGGCCGAGCCATGCGCATTGACCCGCACATAGGCCGCCGCGCGCTCCTGCGCCGTCGACTGCTCCAGCGGCTTGCCCAGTTCTGTGAGCAGTTGCTCCTCCCACGTTCCGGTCAGGTGCCGCTGGATCGCCATCAGCAGGTCGTCGCGGGTGCGGAAGTGGTACATGAGCCCGGGCTTGGTCAGGCCGGCCTCCTCGGCCGCCGCCTCTAGGGTCAGGGCGGTGATGCCGTGCCGCTCGGTCACCCGCACCGCCGCCTGCAGAATCTGGATCCTCGAACTTGGTCGCATCTCATAACTTTACCATCCGGAAGGTAAAGTTACTTGCCTAGGGGGGGTCCCGCCAGTGGCGATGCAAGTTCGTCAATGCTCCAGAATTTGTGACGGTGGAGGCCGGCCTGGAAGCTGTGAAGCACGATCTCACGCACTTCTTTCAGACGGCTGAGGTGAACTGCGGCTACACGGCGCTCGCCATGCAGCTCTCGCACTACGGATCGAGCCTGACACCTGAGGACATCTACCGTTCGGCTCCACGGGCGGACGTCGACGGTGCCGAGCTCCCAGGGAGCCTTACGGCCCAGCTCGCAACCTGGGCACTAGGGAAGGGGCACACGGCTCGCCTGACCACGTTCGACTTCCTCATCATCGCCCTCGCGTGGGCGTCCCTCGACAGTCCCAGGCTCATTTCCCGCCTCAAGGCGGTCAGGGACAGCCACCACGTGTCCTCGCTCGGCAAGGCATTGTCTCGAACGTACGTTGATGGGTACGTGCAATACCTCGAGGCCGGTGGACAACTGGTCATCCTTCCGCACGTCAGCTCGAGCGGCATCTACGAAAAGCTGCAAAGCGGCCCCGTCGGGGTGAGCGTGTGCACGGCTCCTCCCTACGGCCATGGAAGGCTGGCTGAGGCCATGCCCGGGCGGGAAGTAGCTGATGACGTCAGCGGAGCGATCGGAACTCATAGCGTTGTCGTGTATGGGAATACTTCATCCGGCGACTTCTTGCTCGCCGACCCGTGGCGTGGCCTGACCCAGGTCTCGCGTGAGGCCCTGATCTGTGCCATGACTGCTGCCGAGATCGAGTGCGACGCCCTGTGCTTTGAAATTCTGGAGCCTGCCTGATCCAGTGCGCGCGAGCCCGGCCGGCTGGATCGCATCCTGCCCCGCCTGGCCGCCGAGCCCGGCGAAGCTGCCCTCCCGGCTGCTCATCACGATGCCGTGGACCCAGTGCGGGCCCGGTGAGTCAGCCTGCGGGTGGAGCAGCCGTCGCCGCTGTTCCACCCGTGCGCCGATGCCCTAGCACCGCATCGCGTTTACTGTTGGCGCCATGCCGAGCGAGTGTCCGGGGAACATCCGCGACCAGGACGTGCGGAACGCCGGCGGTGCGCCGCCGCCGGCGGCGACGGCTGGCCTGCGGCGGGTTACCTTCGCGGCCGCCATCGCAGCGGTCCTGGTCACAGTCGTCGGGGTCGGCCTAGCCCTGCCCGGCAAGTCCGCCGCCGTCATCGTGGTCGCCGCCACGGCCACGCTGGTGGCCGCGGGCGGCACCGCCTTCATCTTCATCCGCGGCCCGGAGTCCATCGGCCCCGACATCGCGGCCCTGCTCACCGTCGGATTCGCGGGCGTGGCACTGGCCGGGCTGCTGCCGAACACGCCCGGGTTCGTGATGGTGTACGTGGCCATGGCCGCACTCGGCATGCGCGCGCCGCCGATCCCGGCGATCATGGCCGGGCTGGCCGTCTTGGCCGCCATGAATCTCGCCGCGCTGCTGGCGGGCGCGCTGTCCGTCTCCGAACTGGTCAGCCAGGATGTCGGTGCCGCGTTCGTGTTCGCTGTCGGCGCTTTCACCCGGTCAGCCCGGATTGCGCAGGACCAGGCGCGGGTAGCTCAGGCGCGGGCCGAGGACCTGCTAACCCAGCTGCGGGCCTCCCAGGCAGCGCAAGCCGAGGCGGCTGCGCTCACCGAGCGCGCCCGGCTGGCCCGCGAGATCCACGACATCCTGGCCCACGCGCTGTCTGGCCTGGTCCTGGCGCTGGACACGATGGAGCTGCTCGGCCGGCAAGCGGAGACCGGTGCCGACACCATGGAGCGGATGATGGAACAGGTCAGCCGCGGTCAGCGGATAGCGCGTGACGGACTCACCGACACCAGGCGCGCGATCGCCGCGCTGCGGGGTGACGAGCTGCCCGGGCCCGCTCTGCTGGACCGCCTCGTGCGAGACGCGACCGCCGGACCGGAGTCCGGGCCACGCTCAGCGTCACCGGCCCGGAGCGGCCGCTGCCGCCCGAGGTCGGGCTCGCGCTCTACCGCACGGCGCAGGAGGCGCTGACCAACACCGCCAAGTACGCAGGTCAGGGTGCCGGTGCCGAACTGCGGCTGGCCTACGAGCAGGATGCCGTCGAACTGGTCATCGAGGATTCCCGGTCGGCGGACCCGCCCGACACCACGGCCGGGCTGACGTTCGGCGGCTACGGGCTGACCGGCATGCGCGAGCGGGCCGAACTGCTGGGCGGGAGCCTGACGGCGGGGCCGACCGGCCCGGGCTTCGCGGTCCGGCTGCGGCTCCCGGCGCCCACGACGACCGCGCTGCCGGACTCTCCTGCACACGGCCTCGCCAGCGGGCTAGCGCCATGACTCCGGCCGATCCCGCTAGCCCTGGCACCGGGACCTCACCGCCTGGCGCGCCGGTCCGGGTGCTCATAGCCGACGACCAGAAGATCGTCAGGGAAGGGCTCGTCTCGCTCATCCGACTGCTGCCGGGCATCGAGGTGGTCGGTGCGGCCGTCGACGGCGACGACGCCGTCCGCCAGGCCGGTGAGCTGAGCCCCGACGTCGTCCTGATGGACCTGAACATGCCGCGGTGCAACGGGGTCGAGGCCACCGAGCGGCTGCGCGAGGAACAGCCCGAGACCCGCGTGGTCGTCCTCACCACGTACTCCGACGATGCCTGGGTCTTTTCCGCGCTGCAGGCCGGTGCCCGGGGATTCCTGACCAAGGACGCCGGCGCCGACGAGATTCACCGGGCCATCACCGCGGTAGCCGCCGGCCAGGCGCAGCTTGACCCGTCAGTACAGCGGCGGCTGCTCGACGCCCTCGGCAGCGGCCGGCACTTCGCCGTGGCCCAGGCCGCCGGCGCATCCGGCGCGGCCGCCGATTCCGGGCCGGCCCGGCTCCCCGACGAGCTGACCCCGCGAGAGGTGGAAGTGCTGGGCCACATCGCGGCCGGGCTGTCCAATACGGAGATCGCCACGACCCTGTTCGTCTCGGAGGCCACGGTGAAGACGCACATCAACCACATCTTCACCAAGACCGGCCTGCGCGACCGCGCGCAGCTGGTCGGGTACGCGTTCCGGCACGGGCTGGCCACGCCCAGCTGAGGCCGGCGCCGAGCCAGGGGCACGCTTCGCGGGTCGCGGGCCCTGGTCTAGGGGCCCGGTCAACCCGAGGGTGGAGCTCAGGCCAGCGGAAAGCTCCACTCGGGGACCGATGGCCTGGCGGGCCTGCCGACCTAGCGTTCATGGTGCCGGTCCTAACGGGGACCGCCTACCCACCGGAGGAACACCGTGAATGCCACGGGATACATCATCAACGCGATCCTCGTCCTGCTCGTGCTGCGCCAGATCCGGGAGAGCCGGCTCGACCTGATAAGTCTCGTGCTGCCGGTCGCGCTGGTGGCCGGGGCTGCTGCCTACTACCTCCGCGCGGTCCCGACCGCGGGCAACGACATTGCGCTCGACCTCACCCTGGCCGCGACCGGGGCGGCCCTGGGCATCGGGTGCGCGATGGCGACCCGCATGCGGCGCGGCGGCGACGGCGTGGCACTCGCCAGGGCCGGCGGGGTGGCCGCCGTGCTGTGGGTTGCCGGCATCGGCTCCCGGATGGCCTTCGCCTTTTTCTCCGGCCACGGCGCCGGGCCGGCCATCGCGCGGTTCTCTGCTGTGCACAGCATCACCAGCGCGGACGCCTGGGTGGCGGCGCTGGTCATCATGGCCCTGACCGAGGTCACCGCCCGGCTCGTCGTCCTGAGGCTGCGCGCCCGCAAGCTCCCCGTGGCTGCCGCCGAGGCCGCGCCGCGGACGCCGGCTCGCGCGCAGGCCTAGCCGAAGGCGCACGACATCAGATCGCAGGGAATCTCCCGCCGCGCCGGCGGGGGCTTCCCGCTAGGAAGACCAGCCAGAGATTCGCCCGGACCGGGCCCGGCTGACGCCGGGTGCCTGAGCAGGAAAGGGATGCGTCATGGACACCAGCCCGAGGGCCAGCGCGGCCGGATATCTCAGGGTGTCCGATGCCGATCGTGACAGCGCGCTAGCAGAACTGAGCGAGCATTTCCAGGCCGGCCGCCTGACCGCTGCCGAACTCGACGAGCGGACCGGCCAGGCACTCAGCGCGCGGACCGGGGAGGACCTGGCCGGTCTGATGGCCGACCTTCCGCCCCTGGCCGTCGCGGAGGCGACCGACGCCGCTGGCCCCCGGCGAGCCGGATACCGCGCCCTGGCCGCCTGGGCCGCTGTAGCGGTGGCGGCCATCGGATCCGTCGTGGTTGTCCTGGCTGTCCGCGGACCCGGGCACGGTGCCCTGTTCCCGTGGTGGCTGATCCCGTTCGCCTTCCTCGTCCTGCGCCGGCTGGGCCGGAGCACGGCTCGGCGCAGATGACTGCGCACTGGCGGCCCTGGTGTCCCGGATAACAAAGTGCCGTTTGGGACATGGTGCCCTCAGTGGCACTGCCCTTAGTGACACAGTGCCCTCAGTGACACAGTGCCCTCAGTGACACAGTGACACAGTGCCTCAGTAACACAGTGCCCTGAGGGCACGGCGCGGTCGGGAGGTTGGCGCATGCGCGTGCTGGTGATCCGTCACCACGAGATCGACGATGCCGGGTTTATCGGGGCCGCATTCGCGGCCCGGGGTGCGCAGCTTGCCGTGCACCTGGTCCCTGACGGCGGGCCGCTGCCCGCGCTAGACGGCGTGGACCACGTCGTCATGCTGGGCGCCAAGTGGTCGGTCTACGACGAGGCCACCATCGGTGCCTGGATCGGTGACGAGCTGGCCTGGCTGCGGCGAGCTGGCCGGGCCGGTGTCCCGGTGCTGGGAATCTGCTTCGGCGCGCAGGCCCTGTCGGCGGCGCTCGGCGGCCGGGTGGAGCCCGCGAGCCGCGCTGAGATCGGCTGGACGATGATCGAGTCGCTTGACCCGGATCTCATCGACTTCGGCCCGTGGCTGGAGTTCCACAATGACCAGTGCCTGCCACCGCCGGACGCGCGACTGCTGGCCCGCAACGACGTCGGCGTGCAGGCGTTCGCGCTCCGCGTCAACCTGGCCGTCCAGTTCCATCCCGAGGTCGACGGTGTGCAACTGCGGCGCTGGCTGGATGATGGCGGACGCGCCGAGGCCGAGCGGGCCGGCGAGGACCCGGACAAGCTGCTCGCCCAGACCATCGCCGAGGAGCCGGCCGCGGCCGCCCGTGCCGACCGGCTGGTGGCCGCGGCGCTGCGGATCGCCGGGCGGGCGGGGCCGACTACCTCGTAGCCGCTTCGGGCTTCTAGCCGCTCGGAAGATGAGCAGCGGCCCGCTTGGTCAGCGTGGCTACCTGGCGGCAGAACATCTCCGCCACATCATCACGGGTCTTGCCCTGCGCGGCGGACACCAGGGCCGTCAGCAGGGCGATCTTCTTGGCCTCGCCGTAGTCGCGCATTACTGCCGCGTCGGCGGCGTCGGCCTCCCCGGCGAAGTCCGCCAGCTTCGACGCGGGCACCCCTTCAACCCAGCCGGCGGCGTCGCCGAGATCGTCGGCCCACCGCAGGTGATCGAGCTGCCTTCGGAAGTTCGTCCACGACGGCCGTGGCGCCGAGCGCTTCAACCGGTCGAAGCCGGTCTTCCCGCCCGGCCCGGCCGGGTCCAGCAGGACCTGCAGCCGGGCAACCCGGCCGGGCCGGCACGGCCGGCGATTCCCCCGAAGATCTCGGCGTTGACCTCACTGCGGATCCGTGAGGCCATCTTGTCCAGCGTGGAGAACGCCGGCAGCTCGAAACAGCTCTCCACCAGCCGTTCCAGCGCGATATTGATCAAGTCGGGGGGATGATTGCGGGCGTAGGCGGCTTCCCGGATGGCATCGGCGGCCACCTTCCGCGCCCCTGCAGGATCCAGGACCACCCCGAACCGACGGCGGACCAGGTCCCGGTGCCGCTCAGCCGTGCGGGCTGCCGCGTGCACGGCGGCGATCTCCTCAGCCAGCCCCAGATCCCGGCGCACATGATCGACCACCGCGGCCGGCACCGTCTCCAGCGCCGGGAAGTACCACGAGACCGGGTTCAGCGCCGAGTGGCACAGCTCAATCCGGTGCAGTCCCACCGACTGGAACATCCAGGTCGACACGGCCCGCACCGCCCGCGGCGCGATATTGCGCCCGCGGGCGGCCCGCACGGTCCAGTAGGCGAGCTCGGCGTGCCCTCGCGCAAGGTGATCGACCGGAACCCGACCCGGCCGACCAGTACGTCAAGCTGCGTGACCGCCCACCCGGCGCCGGTCTCAGCCCGCCAGCGATCGGGCCACGAGGCCAGCCACGCGAGTGCTTCGTCTTCCGTCATCGACTGGACATGCCAGTGCCGGATATCGGGATCACGGTACGCCTCGACGACCGCTTCAGCGTCGGACAGCCGCCAGGGGCGCACGGTGAGCTGGCCGGCCTGCAGCGTGAGCTGCGGCAGGCTGCACAGCCGGCCGGCCGGGATGGCCGCCGGCACAAGATCGTGCATGGTCCCATCTTGCCCGGGCGATTGGTGCCGGTTAACCCATAACCGTCACTATGGAGAGATGAGCCCTCCTTGGAGCGCACTCGACGGACGGCGCGGGCTCACCCCAGCCGCGGGCGCCGGCCCGGGGCTGCCCGTGCCCGGCACGCTGCCGACCGCCATCGAAGTGCGCGGCGCCCGGCACAACAACCTGCGCGATCTCGACGTGGACGTCCCGTTGTGGCGGACCGTGGCCATCGTCGGCGTCTCCGGATCCGGCAAGACCTCCCTGGCCATCGGCACCCTCTACGCCGAGGGCATGCACCGTTTCCTGGAGGCCCTGAGCACCTACAGCCGCCGGCGGCTGACCCAGGCCCAGCGGCCGGACGTCGACCGGATCGGCCACCTGCCACCCGCGCTGGCGCTGCGCCAGCGTCCGCCGGTGCCCGGCCCGCGTAGCACGGTCGGGACCATGACGGAGGTCCTGAACGTCCTGCGCCTGATGACGTCCCGGCTGGGCTCCCAACTGTGCCCAAACGGGCACCGCGTCGAGCCGTCGGTCGCGACCCAGGACATGGAGATCGTGTGCCCGGTGTGCGGCGTGCACTTCCAGGCGCCCAGCGCCGAGTCCTTCTCGTTCAACTCCTATGGCGCCTGCCCGGCCTGCAATGGCCTGGGCGTGCGGTCCGAGGTCGACGTGGACACCCTCGTTCCCGACCAGGGCAAGACCATCGAGCAAGGCGCCGTCCTGCCGTGGAACGCGGGCTCGCGCCGGCTGTACCAGTACGCGGCCCGCGAGCTCGGGGTCCGGCTCGACGTCCCGTTCCGGGAACTGACCCGGCGCGAAAGGGAGATCGTGCTGCACGGCGAGCCGGTCCAGCGGCGGGTGACCTTCAGTTCGGGCCGGTCGGGACGGCCCGTGCAGCTCAACGTGACCTACGAGAACGCCATCGCCACCGTGGAGCGGGCGCTGCGCAGCGACACCGAAGTCAGCCGCGGGCGGGTACGCCGCTTTCTGGTCATCCGGACCTGCTCGGTCTGCCACGGCACCCGGCTGCGCCCCGAGGCGCTGACCTCGCAGCTAGGCGGCCGGAACATTGCACAGATCAGCGCGCTTCGCCTGGATGAGCTGCACTCGTTCGTGGCCGGCCTGCCCGGCGAGCTGCCCGCGGAGCTGGGCCGCCTGACCGCAGGCCTGATCGGCGAGCTGAACGGCACACTCACGCCGCTGCTCGACGTCGGGCTCGGCTATCTCCAGCTGGACCGCTCCGGCGCGTCACTGTCGGCCGGAGAACGGCAGCGGATCGAGCTCACCTCGACGGTGCGCGAAAATACCACCGGGATGCTCTATGTGCTCGACGAGCCGTCCGTTGGGCTGCACCCCAGCAACATCGAGGGCCTGCACGCCACGATCGCCGCTCTCGCCCGGAACGGCAATTCCGTCGTCATCGTGGAGCACGAGCGGGAAATCATGCGCACCGCGGACTGGATCATCGAGCTCGGCCCCGCCGCCGGGGCTCATGGCGGCACCATCATCGCCGAGGGCACCCCGGACCAGCTCGCGGCCGATCCGCACTCGATCATGGGCCCCTTTCTCGCCGGGACGGCCACCGTCCGGCGGGACCGGGCCGTGCCGTCCGGCCCCGGGGCGGCTGACGCCGGCGGCCGGATCACCCTGAAGGTTGGCGACCTCTACAACCTGTACGGTGTCACGGCCGCCTTTCCGCTGCACCGCCTCACCGCGGTGGCGGGCCCGTCCGGGGCCGGGAAGACCGCTCTCGTCCTGGACAGCCTCGTCCCTGCCGCCCGCGCGTTGCTTAACGGATCGGCGCTGCCCAGCTACGTCCGTGGCCTCGACCTCGGCGGCATCGGCCAGGTCGTCCAGATCGACGCCTCACCCATCGGCCAGAACGCCCGGTCGACGCCGGCGACCTACTCCGGCGCCTTCGACCCGATACGCCGCCTGTTCGCCGATTCGCCCGCCGCGCGGCGCCAGAAGTGGAAGCCTGGGCACTTTTCCTTCAACACCCGCGAGGGCCAGTGTCCGACCTGCCGCGGCCTCGGTGACATCGATCTCGACGTGCAGTACCTGCCCGACATCACGGTTCAGTGCCCGACCTGCCACGGCGCCCGCTTCAACGACGCGACCCTGGCCGTCCGCGTCGACGGCCTCACGATCTCGGACGTCCTCGGCCTTACCGTGCACGACGCGCTCGCCCGGTTCGGTGCCCAAGGCCCGATCGCCGCGGCCCTGCGGCCCGTCGATGAGGTCGGGCTGGGCTACCTGTGTCTGGGCGAGCCGACGCCGTCCCTGTCCGGCGGCGAAGCCCAGCGGTTGCGTATCGCCTCCCGCCTGCGCAGCAGCCAGCGCGGCTCGCTGTACGTCTTCGACGAGCCGTCAACCGGGCTGCATCCGCTGGACGTCGGCACGCTCGTCGGTGTCTTCGACCGGCTGCTCGATGCCGGGGCCACCATCATCGTCATCGACCACGATCTCGACCTGCTAGGCACGGCCGACTACCTCATCGACATGGGCCCGGGCGGCGGGCCGGACGGGGGCCGCATCGTCGCCCAGGGCGCACCGCAGGACGTCGCGCGGGATCCGGCCAGCGTCACCGGGCCCTGGCTGGCCGAGCACCTGGGCCTGCCCACAGCCCGCCCCTTACGGCCCGCTCGGTCCAGCCGCGCGTACGGTCGGCGGCCGCCCCGGCCAACTGCTTCGCTCACCCGACCAGGCTTCCTTGTGCCCCAGCGGGCAGGCCCCCTCGGCGCCGGACAAATGACAAAATTTGAAAATCTGTGAGCGCAACGCGGTACGCGCGGTGACCCCGCCGCGTTGATCAATCCTCAGGGCACGGGGTCCTGCCGGGTCGCAGCCCCTGGAGCGGGCGGGGTGGTCGCCCGGCAGCAATCGGCGGACGACCGCCGGGTGGTTCTGGTGCACCTGACGGAGGAGGGCTGCGTGCACCGCCGTGCCGTCGAGCAGATCTGGGCCCGGATGGAGGCGGCCACCAGCGGCGGCTGTCGGAGGAACAGCACGCCCAGCTCCGGAGGCTGCTCCGCCGCGTCGAGGCCCATCTCGACCAGCTGGACCAGCGCTGACCGAATAGGTGATAACAGCAAGAAGCGCATGGGCGGACTTGCCCCGCTGAGGCTTCCGGCGAGATCTGTTCCGTTCTGGCCGCAGGGAACCCGGGGGTCGGCGCCGGCGCCTGGCTCGGGCGCCCGCGCGGCGCGGTCGCGGGCCGGGCGGCGCGGCCACGGGGGAGCGCGGCGCGGCCACGGGGGAGCGCGGCGCGGCCACGGGGGAGCGCGGCCCGGCCACGGGGGAGCGCGATGCGGCCCGTAGGATGCGTCCATGCCGGACGCTCCGCACCCCGAGCCGTTCACACCGGAGGCCGCCCCCGGGGCGCTCGAGGACCTCCGCGCGCGGCTGCGCGCGACGCGCTGGCCGGACACGCCCGAGGACGCCGGGTGGTCGCTCGGGACCGACCTCGGCTACCTCCGCGAGCTCGTCGCCTACTGGGCGGACGGGTTCGACTGGCCGGCGCAGGAGGCGGCGCTGGCCCGGCTTGCCCGCTTCCGCGTCCCGCTCGGGGACTTGCGGATCCACTTCGTGCACGTCCGGGCGGCCGCGCCGGCCGGGCCCGTCCTGCCGCTGGTCCTCAGCCACGGCTGGCCGGACTCGTTCTGGCGTTACGCAAAGGTCATCCCGCTCCTCACCGACCCCGGCGGGCACGGCGCCGACCCCGCCGACGCGTTCGACGTGGTCGCGCCCGACCTGCCGGGCTACGGCTACTCCAGCCGGCCCACCGGCCCGCCCCTCGACGCCATCGCTGTGGCCGGCCTGTGGGCCGAGCTCATGGGCGTCCTCGGTTACGCGCGGTTCGGCGCGGCGGGCGGGGACATCGGCAGCCACGTGAGCCGCTACCTCGCGCTCGACCACCCGGGTCGTGGCCGTTCACCGCACCGACGCGGGCGTGCCCGTCTTCACCGGCGACCGGGCAGACCTCACGCCCGAAGAGCGCGGCTGGTTCGAGGACGCTGCGGCCTGGGGCGCGACCGAGGGCGCCTACGCCGCCATGCACCGTACGAAGCCCCAGACCGCCGCCTTCGGGCTCACCGACTCGCCAGCCGGGCTCGCCGCGTGGATCGTCGAGAAGCTCCGGGCGTGGAGCGACTGCGGCGGCGACATCGAGCGGCGTTTCACGAAGGACGAGATCCTCACGAACGTCACGCTCTACTGGCTGACGGAGACGATTGGCTCGTCGATGCGCATGTACCGCGCGAACGCCGCGATCCCGCCCGCGCAGCACGCCCGCCGGGTCGAGGTGCCGTCCGGTTTCTCGCTCTTCCCCGGTGACATCGTCCGCCCGCCGCGGGCGTGGCTCGAGCGCACCGCGAACGTCGTGCGCGTGACCGAGCCCCCGCGCGGCGGCCACTTCGCGCCGTTCGAGGAGCCCGAGCTCTACGCGGAGGAGCTGCGCGCGTTCTTCCGCCCCTACCGGACGGTGGCGGCGATTCAGCCCGGGCCAGCTCTGGACTAGGGGAAGAGTAATAACAGCAAGAAGCCAACCTTTCGAGCCACAACTGCGCGCTCAGCTGACGGCAGCGCCAAACCACCTGGACAGCTGGCTGAGCAGCTCCTGACGGTCTTCACCAACCCACGCCACGTGGCCGTCCGGCCGCAGCAGCGCCGCGGGCACGTCCAGTTCCTCGCTGACGTCGACGACGTGGTCGACCCGATCCGCCCAGCCCGCCACCGAGAGCCGGCCGGTCTGGTCGAGCAGTATCCCGCCGCCGCCGTGCATCAGCTCGTAGAGGCGCCCCCGCTTCAGCCCCACGTCCCGCATCCGCCGGCCGAGCAGCTCATGCCCCGCGCCGAAGTCGTAGCGGACCCCGATCGCCGTGATCTTCTCGATCAGGTACCGGTTCACGTCCTCGAAGTCCATCAGTTCCGACACCAGCCGGCGTACTGCCTGCGGGCCCGGCTCGAGGGACAGCAGTTCCATCTGCGCGCGGGTGTTGTCCAGCACCTCGGCGGCCACCGGGTGCCGTTCGGTGTGGTAGCTGTCCAGCAGCTCCTCCGGTGCCCAGCCGTTGACCGCGGCGGCCAGTTTCCAGCCCAGGTTGAACGCGTCCTGGATGCCGAGGTTGAGCCCCTGCCCGCCGACCGGCGGGTGGATGTGCGCCGCGTCGCCGGCCAGCAGGACCCGGCCGGTCCGGTAGCGCTCGGCCAGCCGGGTGGCGTCGCCGAAGCGGGAGAGCCAGCGCGCTGAGTGCGCGCCGAAATCGGTGCCCGCGAGGGCCCGCAGCTGCTGCTTGAACTCCTCGAGGGTCGGCGGAACCGTGCGGTCCTCGGCCATCCCTGCGGCGGGCACGACGAGGCGGTACACCCCGTCCCCGAGGGGGATGGCGCCGAACCGCAGCTGGGTCTTGCGGACTTCCGCGACGATGGCGGCCACCGTCGCCGGATCCTCGGCCACCTCCATCTCGCCCAGCAGCGTCTCGACCCTAGCGGGCTCGCCGGGGAAGCCGACGCCGAGCAGCTTGCGCACCGTGCTGCGGCCGCCGTCGCAGCCGACGAGGTAACGCGAGCGCAGCTGCGTACCGTCGGCCAGTTCGGCGGTCACCCCGTCCTCGTCCTGGCTCAGCCCGACCAGCTCGCAGTCGCGCCGGATCTCGGCACCGAGCTCGGTGGCGTGCTCGGTCAGCAGGCGGTCGGTGACGGTCTGCGGGATGCCGAGGACGTACGGATGTGCGGTGTCCAGCCGGTTCGGCGCCGGCTTGCTGATCGCGGCGAAGAAACCACTGACTGGGTACTGCTGGCCGAGTGCGAGGAACCGCTCCAGCAGACCGCGCTGGTCCATCACCTCGACGCTGCGCGCGTGCAGGCCCAGCGCGCGGACAACCCGGGTCGGCTCCGCCTCCTTCTCCAGCACGAGCGCGTGCACGCCGTGCAGCCGCAGCTCGCTGGCCAGCATCAAGCCGGTCGGTCCGCCGCCGGCCACGATCACGTCAATCATGAAATCCCCCCATTCAACAAGGCTGCATTTCTGGCTTCGGCTGAAGATTCTGCAGCACGACCCGGGGCTTGCGGCAAGCCCCCAGGTGCGCTATACGTTGAAAGTGGCAAGGAGTGGCTAACCTCCTTGCCTTTGCCTTTTGTCGTCCGCTGTGCACGGACAAGCTCCTCCCGAAGCGGTGACGCGCCGCGTCCGGCGATGCCGCCGCCAGCTGAACACACTTGGGCCGCTCATCCCTCCTCGTCGGCGTTGGCGGTGGCCGGGTCGCGCAGGGGCCGCAGGCCGCCGCAGCGGGGTAGGACCTGCAACGGAACCGTGTCGTACGTTAAGGCGGCTTCGGCGAGGTCAGGACGGGTGCCTGTGGGGGTCGGCTGGTTTTCCACATCTTCGCCGCGCTGGCCGAGTTCGAGCGGGAGCTGATCGCCGAGCGGGCGGCGGTGGGCCGGGCTGCCGCGCGGGCCCGCGGCCGCGTGGGCGGCCGTCCTGCCAAGCTCTCCCAGCCCAGGTCGCTCTGGCCCGAGCGCGGTATGAGGCCCGGGACATCCAACCCCCTCCTATGGACGGCCGGCGAAGGCTGGTGGGGATGCCGGCGTTTCGTTGGCTGTTTGCTGGTCACCAGGGCGATCCGGTGGATGGTCGGCCGACAGCGCCGGAGAGCCGGCGGGTTTACTTGCGCTTGTGGGTGGCTTCGCCGTGGCTGCGGGCGCCACGCGCTGTGCGCCGACGCCTGCAGTGACCACCAGCGCTATCCCGGCAATCTGCCAGGCGGCGGGCAGCTGGTCCAGGAGCAGCAGGCCAATCACGACTGCTATGCCAGGCTCCAGGGCCATCAAGGTGCCGAATGCGGCGACTCGCATCCGCCGTAGTGCCAGCAACTCCAAAGAGAAGGGCAGAAGCGGAACGAGGGCGGCTAGCCCGAGTCCCTGCAGCGCGATCCCCGGGGTCAGGCCGTGCAACGCGGGCCATGCGGCCACCGGGGCGGCGACGATAGTTGCTGTGCCGAGCGACATCGCGAGCCCCTGCAAGCCGGTGAGCTGGGCGCCGACGCGCTGGGTGAGCACGATGTACCCGGCCCAGCCGAAGGCCGCCGCTACGGCAAAGCCCACGCCGCTCAGGTTCAGATGCCCGTGCCAGGGTTCGGTCAGTCCGATCACCCCCGCGAGCGCAAGTGCCGGCCAGGCCAGGGCCGAACGCCGGTGGCTGCGTATAGCGGCCACGCCGAGCGGCCCGAGAAACTCGATGGCCGCCGCAGTGCCGAGCGGTATACGGGCCACCGCTTCGATGAATGCCAGGGTCAGCACGGCCGTCACGGTGCCCAGCAGCAGCGCGCCGCGCAGAGCTGGCCAGCCGACGGCGCGGGGCCGCGGCCTGGTGATGAGCAGGAGGAAGATCGCCGAGATGGCCAGCCGCAGCCAGGCAGAGCCAGCCGGGGTGAGTGCCTTGAACAGGTGCGTGCTCAATGCGGCACCGGTTTGAACCGACAGCATGGCCGACACGGCCAGGGCGGGCGCAGGAATCTTCATGGATCCATTCGATCCCCAGACCATAGTTCACGTCTACTGCAGCTTACTGGCTATACTGTTTAATCAACACGGATGATGGGCTGATGGAACTACGCAGGCTCAGGGTGCTGGTCGAGCTGTCCCGGCTCGGCACGATGTCCGCCGTCGCCCAGGCCACCGGCTACGGAACCTCCGCGGTCAGCCAGCAGCTGGCCGCGCTGGAGCGTGAGGCCGGAGTGCCGCTTCTGGAGGCGGATGGCCGCCGTGTCCGGCTAACGCCTGCCGGCCGGCGGTTGGTCGGGCACGCGGAGGGGATCTTGGCCGCCATGACCGCCGCTGAGCTGGACTTGGCTGCCGCGGGGCAGCCCAGCGGGCTGGTGCGCGTCGCCGGGTACACCACGGCGCTGCGGCAGCACCTGCTGCCGGTTGCCGGTGAACTGGCCCGTATCCATCCACTGGTGGAACTAGAAATACAGGAGCGTGAGCCGACCGAGGTGGACGAACTGCTGGATGCCGACCAGATCGACGTGGGCTTCGTCTACGACTACACGCTGGTCCCGCGCGGCGGGCGGCATATCCGCTCCCTGCTGGGCCATAGCCCGATGATGCTGGCCGTGCCACCGGACTCGGCTGTCCCGGCACGGATCGGCACGCCGGATGATCTGGAGAACTTCCGTGACACGTCCTGGATCGGCAACTCGCGCGACTCAGGCGACGACGAGCTCGCCAGCAGGCTCTGCGCCCTGGCCGGGTGGACGCCGCAGATCGGGCACCGCGCGGACAGCCTGGAACTAGTCATCGACCTCGTGCTCGCCGGGCACGGCGTTAGCCTGCTGCCAGCCGACGCCCCGGGAGCGGATCGCCTGCACATGGTGCCAATCGCGTTGGCCCGAACCGACCGCCGGATGTGGAGCGCGGTCCGCGCCGGCGCGCAGGCATGGCCCGCGACCACCGCCGTCATCGATGCCGTCCGCCGGCACACCGAAACGCTGACCGCGGCTGGATGAGGGCGCCTCGCTCCGAGCCACTTCGATCTGTACGCCAGCGCGGTGCCACGAGCCCGCAGACGACGGGTTCGCAACATCGGCCGGACGGATTTCTGCGTCTGCGGCACCACCTCGAGGATCTCCAGGGCGCTTCGATCAGCATCAACGGCCAGCTTCAGGCCTGCACGGACCATCCAGAACTGGCCCAGCGGGTCCTGTACAGCCTGCCCGGCCTGCTGCTCTGGGGATGCATACTGTTCCCTGCTCTGGCGTGTTATAGCGACCGCCGGCCGGCGCGGGCCGTTCACGGTTCAGGTCGCCGCGGCCATGCGGCGGCTCGGCTGGCTGATCATCGCGGGCAGCGTCGTCTCAGCTGTAGTGCAGGGGTTCGCCCTGAATCATCTGCTTGACAGCATGGCCGTCATCCCCGGCAACATGACGCAAAGCACCTACGGGGCGATCTCGATGGTGCTCACCGCCCTGCTGCCGGTCCCGGCCCTGGCCGGGGGGCGCTGCTGACGCTGGCGCGGATCATCCGGCTGGGCGCGGAAATGGACTCCGAGATCAAGGCCACCGTATGACCCGGCGGCGAGCCGAAACCGGGGCCGCTGCGGCGGCGGGGACCGGCGAGGAACTGGACGGCGAGGACGAGACGGCCGTCATCCGGCTCCACCTTGATGAACCGAGCTGGCTCGGCGGCCGGTCGGTGACGGGCACGGTCACCAGTCCCCCGGGCAGCGGCTGGCTCAGCGGCGCCAGCGTCCCGTTCCACAGCACCGACTGCAGGCATTCCTGGATGGTCCGCACGTACCGGGGCCGCGTCCGCCTCCGACGGCGAGGACCTCGGCGAACCGCGCGGCGATCGAGACGTACCTGCGGTATCACTTCGAGCAGGGCCTGTCCGAGCGGCAGTGGACGGTGGAGGAAGTCTTCGCGCCGGACCTGCCCGGCACCTGATGGCCGTTACCTGCGCGTCAGGAGCCCTGCAGGTGGGTGCCGTAGAGCTCGCCGAGTGCTGCCCAGTGCCGGGCGCTGGCTTCCGGGCTGTACGTCGGGTTGTCCGGTACCGCGAAACCGTGCTGGGCCGGGTAGAACTCGACGGTGTGGCCGACTCCGGCCGCAGCGAGCGCGCTCGCCAGCAGCTCGGCCTGCTCGGCCGTGAACGAGTCGTCGTCCTGGGCTCCGGCCACGTAGACCGTGCCGGTGATCTGGCCCGCCGCGAGGTGCGGGCTGGACGGGTCGTCAGCGACGGCCAGCCGGCCGCCGTGGAAGGACGCTGCCGCGGCGACCTTGGGGCCGAGGCCCTCGGCGGCGATCAGCGATATGCGGCCGCCCAGGCAGTAACCGCTGGTCCCGATCGCCGATCCGCGCACTTCCGGCCGCGCCAGGAGGAAGTCCGCGTAGGCGCCGGAATCGGCGATGATCCGGTCGTTGGTCAGCACGCTCGTTAGGCTCGCCATCCGCGCCCGCTCCTGCGGGTCGGTGAACAGGGTGGCCACGTCGAACGGTGCCCACTCGCCTGCCCGGTAGTAGAGGTCCGGGATCAGCGCGACGTAATCCATGCTGGCCAGCCGGTCGCCGAACTGCCGGAACGTTTCCCGTGCCCCGCCCGCGTCGGGAAACACCAGCACGCCCGGCCACGGCCGCTGCCCCGCAGGCAGGTGCAGCGTCCCGTGGCTGACACCATCGGGCATGGGTATCTGAACATCCAGGCGTCGCATGCAGCCGCCTCCGCAGGGCCCGTCGAAGCTGTTCGGCTGAAATTAGCATCAGCCCGGCCCCCCGCACGGCCAGATGATGGCGGAGCCCCGCCGGAGTGCCTGCCGGGACGGCCGGTGGCCGCCCGTCCGGGCGCGGCTCACGACCGGCGGCTCGCGGCGAGGCGGTCGAGCCACTCTTCCAGCAGGCGGCGCGACTTCCACGATGATGACCCGGACAATGGCCAGCAGGCTCAGCCCAACGCCAATCCAGGTCAGCACCTTATTGGCCGACTAATTCTTAAATATCCGGTGAACGCCGCTGAATCGCTGCCCGCAGTGCCCCGGAGGGCACCACGGTCAATGTTCAGGGGCCAATCTGGACGAGCGCGTTGTCTCCGCCCGTGCATATGATGGGGTTAGAGTCGCTGCAATTCATCGTGTAGGACAATCCGGTCACGGGACTATAGGCGTAGTCCGGGCCGGTGCCGGTGTAATTCGCCGCGACGTTCAGCGCGAATGGGCAGCTCGTGTCTGCCCCGGCGTACACGCCCCCGCCACAGTCGGTAAGCACAGGCGCAGGCGCAGGCGCGGCTGCGGGTGCCTGCACGTACACGGTCTTGACCGGTGCGGGCTGTGCCGGTGCTGCCGCG
>Ga0302226_10000184_pt1 | contig 57971 bp, 54 predicted proteins | sample II_Palsa_E3_3_FD_193524 | JGI IMG/M metagenome (GOLD analysis project Ga0302226, IMG submission 193524) | Peat permafrost microbial communities from Stordalen Mire near Abisko, Sweden - II_Palsa_E3_3 | ecosystem: Environmental > Terrestrial > Soil > Palsa > Peat permafrost | place: Sweden...
CTAAAGACGCGCGCACGGCACAAGCCGCTGTCGCTGCTGATTGCGGATGTGGCGCAGGCGTATGACCTGGCTCGGTCAATCAACAGCACGTTCGACAAGCTGGCCGAAAGGTTCTGGCCAGGGCCGCTGACGATCGTGGTGAAGGCCGGGAGCAAGCTACCGCTGCGCGTGACCGCCAACACAGGGAACGTGGCGCTTCGAGTGCCGGAGGCGCAGATCTGCAGGGCCGTGGTGAGCGCGCTGGGGCTGCCGATTACGGCCACGTCGGCGAACCTGAGCGGGCATCCGGAGTGCACGTACGCGGGGCTGGTGCGGGAGCAGTTCGGGGAAAAGATTCCGCTGATCGTGGACGGCGGACCGACGGCGCGGGCAGTGGCGACGACGATTGTGGACTTGAGCGGCGGCGGCAACTCGTGGATGATTCTGCGTGAGGGAGCGATTCCGACGCACGAGATTGCGCTCGCGCTGCAGCATTAGCTGCGGAGAGTTTGCGTAGCTGGCTGGATTCTGCACAACCGATGGCGTCATACTTAGAGCTGGTTCCGAAAACTCATGGGCACATCACCGACGACAAGGAAGGTTCGTAGGCCGAAGAGCGTCCACTGGATGCGCTGGCTCGTAGTCATTCTGTTGCTGCTGGTCCTGGGCTGGTTTGGGTGGGTGTATCGGCAGATTGAGGCTACAGCAGACGTCGACAACGCGCAGCCGGCGGATGCGATCGCGGTGTTCGGCGCGGCGGAGTATTCGGGGCGGCCTTCGCCGGTGCTGCATGCTCGGCTGGATAAGGCTGTGTCGTTGTATGACAAGGAAATGGCGCCGGTGATTGTGACGCTGGGCGGCGGCTCGGATAAAGATTCGGGGAAGACCGAAGCTGGCGTGGGACGGGATTACCTGCTGGCGAATGGCGTGCCTTTCGACAAGATTATTGCCGAGACGAAGTCGTTTGACACCGAAGAGCAGGTAAACAGCCTGGCGAATATTGCGAAGCGAGAGGGCTTTCATCGCATCATTGTTGTGAGCGACGGGACGCACCTGTTTCGGATTGCGCTGCTGTGCCGGCGGGCGGGGCTGGATGTTTATACGTCGCCACGCGCGGCGCTGGGGCGAATTGATGATATCGACCGAGCCAAGCGGATGATGCACGAGATGCTGAGCTACACGGCGCTGCGGATGGATCTGCGTGCGAGCCGAATGCATCTGTGGCTCGAAGGCCATCCGTCTGACGATTAACCGGGCTTGCGTGCGATGACGATGCGAAGGGGTGGAAAGGTTGTGAGCCAGTTGCCCCAGTGGCGATCGACGTTGAAACCAAGTTTGCGAAGCTCGGCTGCATATTCGCCGGTGAGCTTGTAGTCCGAGATTAGCGCGAGGCCGCCGGGCTTGAGGACGCGCACGATCTGATGGATGGCCTGGAGACGCGTCGGCCGGTCATAGATGTTGTGCAGGCAGAGGTTGGAGACGATGACATCGAAGCTGGCGTCGGCGAAGGGCATCTCCTGTGCTCCGGCGCTGACGAGGGTGCAGCGAGACTCGATGCCTTCGAGCTGAAGGTTGTGCAGGGTGGCGGCTTCGGAGTTTCCGCCCATGTCGACGTTGGACCAGATGTCGATGCCGGTGGCGTGGCCCTGGCCATCGAGTGCCGCCATGCGCTTTGCGGCGCCGGCGAGAAGCAGGCCGCGGCCGCAGCCTACGTCGAGTACCTGCTCATCGCCGCGCCAGGGGTGCAGGGAGAGCATGAAATCGCGATGGCGGAACTTGCCGAATTTTACGTAGAGGAGAAAGAGAGCGGCTTCTACAAGCAGAAGACCACCTGTCCCTGCAAACATCGGATGCAGCGTAAAGTCGACATGGCCAAGATGCAAGACGCGTGGCGTGATAAAGACCAGTAGCACACACAGCGCGCCGAAAAGGAACAGGTTCCGCAGTACGTTGGGTGCGTCGACGCCGTAGTCTGGTTTGCTAGGAGATGAGGGTGCCATGAGTTCCCTTTCGAGCAACGTCCGATTTCGCGAGCTCTGCTGCTAAGAGTATTCGGCAATTCATTTCATGGAGCTAGTGTTCTTTGTCAGGCGGCGGCATGACAGATGTCATGCGATGTCGTCGTCGGCGATGGGAGCGGGGACGCCGCCTTCCCTGCGCATGCGCAGGTAGCCACGGATGAAGGGCTCGATCGCGCCGTCAAGGACCTTATCGACGTCGCCGACTTCGACGCGGGTGCGTAGGTCCTTTGCCATGCGGTAGGGCTGCAGAACGTAGCTGCGGATCTGCGAACCGAACTTGATGTCGAGCTTGGAGTCTTCGAGCTTGCGGCTGATGGCTTTCTTCTTGTCGAGCTCGTACTCGTAGAGCTTGGAGCGCATCATCTTCATGGCGCGGTCCTTGTTCTTGTGCTGCGAGCGCTCGTTCTGGCAGCCGGTGACGAGGCCGGTGGGAAGATGCGTGATGCGCACGGCGGAGTCGGTGGTGTTGACGTGCTGGCCACCCTTGCCGCCGGAGCGGTAGGTGTCGATCCGGAGGTCTTCCACCTTGATGTCGATGACGATGGTGTCGTCGATTTCGGGCGAGACGAAGACGCTGGCAAAGCTGGTGTGGCGTCGCTTGGCGGAGTCGAAGGGCGAGATGCGAACGAGGCGATGGACGCCGGTTTCGCCGCTGAGGAGGCCGAAGGCGAAGTCGCCGGTGATGGTGAAGGTGGCGGACTTGATGCCGGCCTCGTCGCCGTCCTGGATCTCGTTGATTTCGACTTTGAAGCGCTGGCGCTCGGCCCAGCGGATGTACATGCGCATGAGCATCTCGGCCCAGTCCTGGCTCTCGGTGCCGCCGGCGCCGGGGTGTACGGTGACGATGGCGTTGAGCGGGTCAGTCTCGCCGGAGAGCATGGTCTTGGATTCGAGGGCGTCGGCGAACTCGACGAGCGCGGGGATCTCGCGGGCGATGTCGGGCTCGGTATTTTCGCCTTCGCGGGCGAGCTCGAAGTAGGCTTCGATGTCGTCGGAGCGGCGCGCAAGCTCGGCGTCGTCGGCGAGGAGGGTTTCGAGGCGCTTGCGTTCGCGCATGAGGGGCTGGGATTTGGTGGCATCCGCCCAGACGGCGGGGTCAGAGATCTTTTGCTCGACGGCGGCTAGCTCAGACTTGAGGCGGGAGGAGTCAAAGATACTCCCGCAGTTCGCGCACTTTTTCACGGACCGGGGAGTAGGTAAATTCGAGATCACTCAACATGAATTTAGTTTACTTGGGATTGCCTTTGGGTGTTTTGCGGGAGAGGCCGAGGAGTAGCAGAGCCGCGGTCGCGAGGGCGCAGAGCCAGGCGAACCAGTCGCCGTGACGGCTGTAGAAGGTGAGGTCGGTTTCGAAGCCGAAGGGGACTTGTACCGAGGTGCGGACGTGGCGCGGGATGGTTGCGGTGATGCGGCCTTCGGGATCGATGGCGGCGGTAATGCCGGTGTTCGTGGCGCGGAGGACCCAGCGGTGATTTTCGATGGCGCGCATGCGTACCATGTCGAGGTGTTCCCAGGAAGCGCTGGTGTCGCCGTACCAGCCATCGTCGGAGATATTAACTAAGACCTGCGCGCCTTGCAGCGGAAAGTGACGTAAATCGTTGCCGAAGATGGATTCATAGCAAATAAATATGCCGTATTTTTTATCGCCTACGGAAAATACGGAGCGATGAGTTCCGGGAATAAACGGTAGGTCGTCGAGCAGGTCTCCTACAAAGAAGAAGAGTGGCTTGTAGGGCGTGTACTCGCCGAATGGAACAAGGTGCATCTTGTCGTAACGGCCGGCATAGGTGCCGTCGGGTTGAAAAAAGCTTGCGGAGTTATACAGGCTGGGACGAGTGCCGTTGTAGGAAGCCACAGTGACATCGTTGACGATGACGGCGGCGTTGGCTTGGCGGGCGAGGTCGCCGATGGATTGCCGCAAGATTGGGTCCGTGTCAATGAAGTCGGTGGGAGCTTCGGGCCAGATGATGATATCGGAGGGTTTGTGGGCGGGGTCGAGTTCGATGTACGGATGCAGGCTAAGTTGCGAGAAGGAGGCTAGCATGTCCTGCTTGGTCTCTTTGTTTCCGATGGCCTCGCTGCCTACACCTAGATTTTCCTGCAACAGGGTGGCGACGCTGTCGGTGGCTTCAAGGAAAATGGATCGCTTGTGCAGGGCGTTGGACGTGGCGATCACGGTGACGAGTAGCGCGATGGCTGCCGGAACATACTTTAGCCGTGGGCTCGCAGAACGGACGAGCCAGAGGGCGTTGACTGCGGCGATGACGAAGGAGATTCCCATGACGCCGGTCCAGGGCGCGAGTCGCGTGAGGGCGAGGTTGTCGACTTGCGTGTAACCGAGCAGGTCCCAGGGAAAGCCAGTGATGCGGGCGCGAGCTAACTCGACGGCCACCCATAAGAACGGAACGGCAAGTAGAACGAATTTGCGAGAATATTTCGCATGCAGCGCGGCGACGAGGGTTCCGAAGAGCGCGGGATAAAGGCCTAAGTAGAGCGAAAAAAGAATCAGGATGCCGAAGGATGGAATGGATGGAATATTTCCATAGAGGTGCATCGTGCGGTATATCCAGTAACAATTTCCCGCATACCAGAGCACTCCGGAAAAATAAGCGAGAAGCGCTGCCTGGCGCACGCGCAAGGACTTGCCTTCGCGATTGAGATGAAGTAACGCAGATAAAAGTGGAACCAGGCAGAACCAGCAAAATATTCTGCGCCAGAGAGGCACAGGGCCAGCGATAGAAAACGGAAGGATTTGCAGAATTGCGGATAAAAGAGCTAAAGCCCATAGCCGCAGCGGAATCGATCGCATCGCTACGAGTCTAGCATCGTGATCGCCTCGGGTTGATGGGAGCGGGAGATAGCCATGGGAGGAATTCATCTTTATTTTATAGGGTTCGAAGATATCGGGAGAGATCTCGAAGGGGAACTAGATTCGATTTATTTGCCGTACAACAAATGCAGCGATAGAATTCACTATGTTGCTGACACATGCTGAGTATTTCCAAGATCTCCAGCTATGGGAAGGAAGTAATCGATGGACGTTCGTAAGATAGTTGCAGAGATTGATGCAAAGATTGCGTCGCTCCAACAGGCGCGCGCTGTGCTGGTGGAACTTGACGAGAGTGCGGTGATGGCGAAGCCGCGGCGCGGACGCCCCAAAGGAAGTACCAACGCCGCGAAGTCAGCGGCTGTGAAGACCGCAAAGCCTAAGGCGCGTAAGCGCAACCTGAGCCCTGAGGGGCGCAAACGGATTGCAGACGCGATGAAGCGTCGGTGGGCCGAGCGGCGCAAAGCAGTGAAGAAGGAAGCAGCACCTAAAAAAGAAGCGGCGGCGAAGAAGTAGCCTCGGGTTAATCAAGTTTGGGAAAAAGAAAAGGAGCTAGAATCTAGCTCCTTTTTCACGTTCGCTGAATGGCTGACTTAGCGCACGGCAATGACTTCGCGGACGTTATCCTTGCCAAGAAAGAAACGCGTGCTGTTATAGCCTGCGAGGAAATTTTCTATCTGGCGTGGCTGATAGACCTTGCGAACGGGAAACGATCCACTGTCGAGAGCGACAAGTTCATCGGCGTCGGTCAGTTGAAAACGTGCGAAGGCAGTCTCGGGACCTTCGAGACGACCGTGGAAGAAGGCCAGGATCATGCCGTCGGGGCGAAGCACGTTGTGCAGGCGTTCGAAGAGCGCGGGAACGAATTCCGGTGGCAGAAAGTTCGCCGTATCCCAGAGAAGAATGACGTCGAAGTCGCGGCCGGAGAAGTCGAGGTTGGAGGCGATGAACCCTTCGGTGTCAAAGACTGGGTCGGCGTCGGGGGCGGCGGCGGGCGGCTTGATCCACTCGGGGCGGGTTGCATCCTGCACGATGTTGGCCATGTAGACGCTATGGCCGCGGGAGGTGAGGTAGTTGATGTTGGAGGGTGAGGTGGTGCCGAAGTCGAGGACGCGGAGCGAGGAAGTCTTGTCGAGGTAGTTGCGCACCTCGATCCACCCGCGCGAGTGGCGAGGTGGCCGCACGGAGGAGTGAGCGGAAGAACCGTGCCCCTTCTTGAGAAAGTCAAACATTGCTATGGTCTCCGGCGCAGGGACGCCTCAGGCATTCACCTTGTGTGAGAGCTGTCGGGGAAGGGTTCGGCGGCCCGGGTGGGATCGACGCCGCCGCGCAGGGTGGCTCCGTCTTCGATGGACAGGCTCTTGGCGCAAACGTCACCAAGGACGACACAGCCGTTGCGCAGCTCGACACGACCAGTGGCGCGGATTTCGCCCTCCAGCTTGCCGGCAATCACGACATCCTGGGCCGCGATCGTGGCCTTGACGCGGCCTTCCGGGCGAACGGTGAGCTTGGCACCGGTAAGACGGATGATCCCATCGACTTCGCCATCGACGATCAAATCAGTAGAGCCTGAAATCTCGCCGCGAAATTTGGCTTCGCGGCCAATGACAGTTGCACCTTCGGTTGGAATCATTTGATAAAGGCCTCTCCACGGCCGAGGGAGCGGGGTTGTATCGCATCCCGTGTAATAAGCCCGACTATAAACCAAGCAGGGCGAGAGCACACAACTCGCGGGGGAGGCGAATCTTGCGTCTAACGCCAGAGTGAGGCAAAATCTTGGCTTAGGGCACCGCTTTTGATGGCTGGACCAATCGTTAGTTTTAGGCGCCGCGTCGCGTGGGCGACCGTTATTTGCCTGCTGGCCGGTGCGGCGGCGGCGAGCGCGCAGGCTCCTGCGCAGGAACAGATACCGACGATGATGTCGGCGGCGGAACTGCCGGCAGGCACGCCGCAATCGTGGGCCCAGGACGCGATCGGCAATGAGATCAAGGTGATTGAGTCGTCCGACAAGGTGCCGCTGCGCTATCGCCAACGGAGGGTGGGGGCAAAGGGCGATACGACGCGCGAGATCATTGTGAGTCGCGACGGGAACGTGGGGCGACTGGTGGAGCGGGACGGCCAGCCGCTTACCGCCGCGGAGGACGCGGACGAGCGCGAGCGTTTGAATGACCTGCTTTCGTCGCCGGATGATTTTTACCGGCATCACCGCAAAGATTTGGACACGCGGGACTCGGTGATCAAGGTGGTGGGACTGATGCCGCAGGCGATGCTTTACAGCTATGCGTTGGGTCAGCCGCAGCTGAAGGGGTCGCAGGGTGAGGTGGTGCTCGATTTCCATCCCAATCCGGATTTTCATCCGCCGACGATGTTTGCTGAATGCCTGACGGGCTTGGAGGGCCGGGTGTGGATCGACCCACGGACTCGTACACTGTCGCGCATCGAGGCGCGCGTGCTGCGGCCTGTGAACATGGGCTTTGGCATTTTGGCGAAGATCTATCCGGGCGGAACGCTGGCGCTGGACCAGACCAACGTGGGCGACGACCACTGGGTGTACTCGCACCTGGACGAGCACGTGACGGCGAGGGTGTTGATGGTGAAGAACTATCCGGAGAACACGGTGATTACGTCGTGGGACTTCCGGCCGATGACCTCGCTGCTCTCGTACCAGGACAGCATACGCGCACTGCTCGCGATGCCGGTGGCTACGAAGTAGTTCGCTTGCGATGAGCTAATTGCGGTGCAGGGTGCGGCTGCGGACGGTGATGCGCCCAATCCGATCGGGACGCACGGCGAATCCATTGCCGGGGGCGGTTGGGACGGTGATGGTGCCGGCGGGGCTGACGGTGACTTCGGGATCGATGATGTCTTGAGACCAATAGCGTTGGGACGCGGAGACGTCGCCGGGCAGCGAGAAGTTTGGCAGAGAGCTGAGAGCGATGTTGTGGACGCGGCCGATGCCGGTCTCGAGCATGCCGCCGCACCAGACGGGGATGCCAAACTCCTGGGCGATGTCGTGGATGGCGAGGGCTTCAGAGAAGCCGCCGACACGACCGACCTTGATGTTGATGATCTTGCCGCTGCCGAGTTCGAGGGCTGCGCGCGCGTCGCGGCGGTTACGAATGCACTCGTCGAGACAGATGCGGGTTTTGATGCGGCGCTGTAGCTGGGCGTGGAAGTAGAAGTCGTCGTACCAGAGCGGCTGCTCGATCATGAGGAGATTGAACTGGTCCCAACTGGCGATGTGGTCGGCGTCGTCGAGGCGGTAGGCAGAGTTGGCGTCGCAGCTGAGCAGGATGTTCGGCCAGCGGTCGCGGACCATGGCGAAGATTTTTGAATCCCATCCGGGCTTGCACTTGAGCTTAATGCGCTGGTAGCCGGCTGCGACTTCCTTGGCGATGTCCTCCATGAGTTTCTCGGGCGTGGGCTGGATGCCGATGGAGACGCCGCAGGGGATGATGTCGCGGGTACCGCCGAGGAGTTTGGCGAGGGGGATTCCCTGCTGCTGCGCGTCGAGATCCCAGACGGCATTTTCGAGCGCGGCCTTGGCCATGCGGTGTCCGCGGACTTGCTCGAAGAGCGCGGGGCAGTCGCGACCGGAGGAAATTTCGGCGTTGAGGAGGCGCGGCGCGAGCTCCTGCTCGGTGATGATCCAGGCGGTGTCGACTTGTTCGTCGGAGAAGTAGGGATGCTCGCCGGCGACGCACTCGCCCCAGGAGGAGAGGCCATTGGCTTCGATCTCGACGAGCAGGATTCGGCGGCCAGTGGTGACGCCGAAGCTGGTCTCGAAGGGGTGGGCGAGCGGCATTTGGATTTCGCGAAGGTGGATGGCTTCGATCTTCATGTTGGGCTCCGGAGGAAAGGCTAGAAGCGTTTAGTAGGCGTGGTGTTCGTCCCAGCGGCCTAGTTGAAATTGGCCGTCGCCGCGGTCGTTGCGCTGGTAGCCGAGGACCGAGAGGCCGTTGGCGAAGGCGGATCCGAGGGTCTGGGCATTGCGGGCCTGGAGGTCGCGCGCGGCGGCGCCAGCAGCGGTGTCATCAGGGGGCGAGGCCTTCCAGGCGTATATCTCGGCGGGGACGTCGACGCGCTCGACGATGTCAAAGGGTTGTGGCTCGGCGCGAAGAGCGCGCTCGACGCGTTTGGAGCGCAGCCACCACTCGGCGTAGACGCGATCGGTGGGGAGGCCACCCTGCAGCGGCGAGCTGGAGGGTCCGTAGAAGTTGCGCTGGTAGCGGCGAACGATGGCGCCAAGCTTCGCGATATTGATGTAGGCGTTTTTGATCTCGGTCGGGTCGAACGTCCATTCCATAAGGTCGAAGCCGCGGGCAAGGGCGTCGTCGCGCTGGGCTAGCTTGAGGGCGCGGGCGATGCCTTGATTACGAACCTCCGGGATGACGCCGACCATGTGCGAGTGGAGGTAGGCGTGACCGTTGCGGAAGGCGGGGAGAGCCATGGCGAAGCCGACGGCGGTAGGGCTATCGCCGAGGAAGGCGCCCATGACCTGGCCGCCAATGCGCGAGGCGAGCAGGAACATGCGGCGAGGAATCATGTCGGCGGGATCATAGCCCCACACGGCTTCTTCGAGAGCGACGCATTGGTCGAACTGCTCGAGCAAGGTGAAGCTTTCGATGCGGATGGGGGCGGGCTGTGGGGCTTCGTTCAATCGATCTTCTCCACTGTTGTGGTCTCGGATTTCGCAGCAGACCAGAGGCGCTCGAGTTCGTCGGGGGACATCGACTTGAGCTGTTCGGCGCCGCCGCTGACGCGCTCCATGGAGGCGAAGCGGGCTCGGAACTTGGCGTTGCTGCGGCGTAGGGCGGACTCGGCGTCGATGTTGAGATGGCGGGCGAGGTTCATGGTGGTGAAGAGCAGGTCGCCGAACTCGGCTTCGATTTTATCGGTGTCGGCGCGGGCGATCTCGGCGTGGAGTTCGGCGGTTTCTTCGGCTAGTTTATCGAAGAGGCCGTCGGCATTGGGCCAATCGAAGCCGACCTTGGCGGCGCGGGAGCCTAGCTTGGACGCTTCGAGGGTCGCGGGCATGGTGCGGGGGATGTCGTCGAGCAGCGACGTGGCCGCGGGTTTGGATTTCTTCTCTTCGACCTTGATCTGCTCCCAGTTACGGAGGACGGCGTCGGAGTCTGTGGCGACGGCGTCGGCGAAGACGTGGGGGTGGCGGCGGATGAGCTTGGCGCTGAGGTTTTCGGCGACGTCGCGGAGGTCAAAGTAGCCGGCCTCCGAGGCCATTTGGGTGTAGAAGAGGACTTGCAGAAGGAGGTCGCCTAGCTCGTCCTTGAGGTCTGGCCAGGCGCGGCGCTCGATGGCGTCGAAGACCTCGTAAGTTTCCTCGAGGGTGTGGCGCTTGATGGTGTCGAAGGTCTGCTCGCGATCCCAGGGACAGCCGCCGGGTGCGCGCAGACGGGCCATGATGGCGGCGGCGCGCTGGAGGGCCTCTGCAGCCGGCGCCTGGGCCTCTTCGCCTTCGATTTTGTGGGTGAAGTCCATGGAATCAAGCTTACCCGAGTCAGGGCGGGTCGGTGACGGCGTTCAACAGCCGATGAGCCGCGGACGCACTAAACTGGAAGATGCGGATGGATATCTCGGAAAAAATCCGGACACTGCCGACCGGCGCGGGTTGCTACCTCTACAAAAATGCAGAGGGTGAGGTGATCTACGTCGGGAAGGCGAAGAACCTGCGCTCGCGGGTGCGGTCGTACTTTCTTGCGGCAAACCAGGCGGCGAATGCGAAGACGGGTTCGTTGATGCGCGAGGCTGTCGACCTCGAATACATCACGGTGGCTAACGAACGCGAAGCGCTGGCGCTTGAAAATAATCTGATCAAGCACCATAAGCCTCGCTTCAACATCCTCCTGCGCGACGACAAGACATATCCGTACATCAAGCTGACGTTGGGGGATAAACATCCGAAGGTGTTTGTGACGCGACGGCTGCGCAAGGATGGCAGCGCTTACTTCGGACCTTATTTTCCGGGGAACCTGGCGTGGCGGCTGGTCGATGTGATTCATCGCAGCTTCTTGATTCCAAGCTGCAAGGTGGATCTGAATCGCTATCATCCGCGGGCTTGTCTGCAGTACTACATCAAGCGCTGCCTGGGGCCGTGCGTGGAGGGGTTCGTCTCAACGGAAGACTACGCGCAGGCGATTCGGGACGTGCAGTTATTCCTGGAGGGCAAGCCGAGTGAGCTGGAGGCTCGGCTGACCGAGCGCATGGAGCGAGCTGCGGAGAATATGCAGTTCGAGCTGGCCGCGAAACTGCGTGACCAGCTGATTACGATCAGCCAGGCGCAGGATCGGCAACGGATTGCGGGGACCGACGATGAGGACGCCGATGTGTTCGGCTTTCACTACGAGAACGACATGCTGGCCGTGAACCTGTTTCACATGCGCGGAGGAAAGATTGTCGATCGGCGCGAGATGTTCTGGGAGGAGTTGCCGGACTTTAGGGCGATGGAGTTCTCCGCGCCCGAGTTGTCGCCTGCGGAAGAGGTAGAGGTGGAGGCTTCGCTGGAGCCGGATCCGCGCGTGCTCGCGCCACAGATAAACGAAGCCAGCGCGGAGTCGGACCAGGTATCCGTGCTGGAACCGATGGATGACGCGCAGCCGCCGGTATTCTCCGCGGCAACGTTCTTCTCTGCCCTGCTCAAGCAGCTGTATCTCGACCAGTCGTATGTGCCGAAACATATTTATGTGCCGGTAGATTTTGCGGATCGGGCGCTACTGGCGGATGCGCTACGCGAGAAGATTGGGCACAAGATTGAGATTGCCGCGCCGCAACGGGGTGAGCGGCGGTCGCTGGTGGACCTGGTCTGCCAGAACGCGAAGCAGTCGTATGACCAACGCTTCCGCGTGCTAAAGCCGAGCATCCAGAAGATGCAGGAGGCGCTGCAGGATGCGTTGATGCTGGCTGAACCGCCGGAGCGCATTGAGTGCTTCGACATCTCGCATATCCAGGGGGCGGACACCGTCGCGTCCATGGTGGTGTGGGAAAAGGGCACGATGAAGAAGTCGGATTATCGCAAGTTCCAGGTGAAGACGGTGACGGGCGTGGATGACTTTGCGTCGATGCGCGAGATCATTCATCGGCGCTATCTGCGGCTGCAGGAAGACAAGAAGCCGATGCCGTCGCTGGTGCTGATCGACGGCGGGATTGGGCAGCTGCATGCGGCGGCTGCGGCGCTGGAAGAGATTGGGCTGATGACGCAGCCGCTGGCGTCGATTGCGAAGCGCGAAGAGATTATTTACGTACATGGGCAGGAGGATGAGCCGGTGGTGCTCGATCGGCGATCGCCGGTGCTGCATGTGATCCAGAAGATTCGCGATGAGAGTCACCGGTTTGCCGTGACGTACCACCGTAAGCGTCGGCAGATGCGCGACCGGACGAGCGAGCTGGATGAGATTCCGGGGGTGGGTGCGATCACGCGGCAGAGGTTGCTGGAACACTTTGGCAGCGTGCGCGCGTTGAAGCAGATGGCGGAGAAGAATCCCGATGCGCTGACGGCCGTCGTGAATAAGGCGACGGCGGAAAAGATTCGCAAGTTCTTTGCCGAGCAGGATGATCCGGATTCGCAGGATAAGTTGGTCAAGATTACGATGGCTTAGCTATGGGCCTGCGACGGGAACTTTTCTGTTTCCGGGCGCGTAGTCTGATGCAATGGCCATGACGACTTCGACGACTCCCACCACCCTCGTTCGACCTGCGGACCTGACGCTAAGCGATGCTTTGCGCCTCGCGATGATATTTGCTGCGGCGAAATTCCTGCTGCAGTTTGCGCTGACGCTGTGGACGCTGCATCTCGGCTACAGCTATTTCCGCGACGAGTTCTACTACATTGCCTGCGGGCGCCACCTGGCGTGGGGCTACGTGGATCACGGGCCGATTGTAGCGCTGCAGGCTCGGCTAGGTGAGCTGTTGTTTGGCGACTCGGTATTTGGGATTCGAGTGCTGTCGGCGGCTGCGGGCGCCGTGATGGTGTTTCTGACGGGCATGATTGCGTGGGCGCTTGGGGGGCGGCGGCCGGCGCAGGCGTTGGCGATGTTTGGCGTGATCGTTTGTCCGCAGTACATCGGGACGGACGGATTTCTTTCGATGAACTCGTTTGAGCCGGTGTTCTGGATGACGTGCGTGCTGGCGGTGATTCTGATGCTGCGCGGACTTTCATTGAGGACGTGGTGGGTGGTGTTCGGTGTTGCAGCGGGCGTGGGGCTGCTCAACAAGCCATCGATGACGTTCTTCCTCGTAACGTTGGGGGTCGGCCTTCTGCTGACGAAGCAGCGGTGGGTGCTGTTCTCGCGATGGATGTTGGTGGGCGTTGCGCTAATGGTTGTGATTGTCTCGCCGCATGTGTTGTGGCAGATCCACAATCATTGGCCGACGCTGGAGTTTCTCCACAATGGACAGGTTCGCCACAAGAATATTGTGCTGGGACCGGTGAAGTTTTTCCTGGCGCAGTTTGCGACGATGCTGCCGGTGAATGCGCTGATCTGGATTACGGGTGTGGTGTCGTTGCTGCGCGCGAGGTCGGTGCGCGACGGGCGCTGGCTGGGGCTGACGTACGTTCTGTTCTACGCGCTGATGTTCGCGATGCATGCGAAGGATTATTACCTTGCGGGGATTTATCCTGCGATGTTTGCTGCTGGCGGCATTGCGTGGGAGCGGCGGTTTGCGACGTCGCGGGCGGTGAGGGAAAACAGGGTGGTGGGTTTCCCGGTGTTTGAAGCGATCCTGTTGATTACGAGTCTGATCATTTTGCCTATGGCCTCGCCGGTGTTGCGGCCTGACGCGTGGGTGCGGTACACGATGGCGCTGCATCTGCATGGTGACAAGATGGAGACTTTCGCGACTGGGCCGCTCCCACAGTTTTACGCGGACCGGTTTGGGTGGCAGCAGGAGGTTGACATCGTGGCCCGGACGTATCGCTCGCTGACGCCGGAGCAGCAGCAGCATGTGTGCATCTTCGCCAGCAACTATGGCGAGGCTGGGGCGATTGACTTCCTGGGGCGGCGCGAAGGTTTGAATCTGCCGCCGGCTCTGAGTGGGCAGAATAATTACTGGCTTTGGGGCACACATGGGTGTGATACGAACGTTGTAATCGCGGTCATCGGAGATACTCCAGAAGAAGTTTCGCAGAAGTATGAGTCGGTCGAGGTGGTCGGCCGGATGGACGAGCCGTATGCGATGCCGTTTGAGCATAAGAATGTTTATCTGTTGCGCGGAAGGCGACCATCGTCCCGGTTTGACTGGGCGGATGAGCGGTTTTACTTTTAGCGGCGAGAGCGAAAGCGGTGAGGCTCTGGTAGTCTCCCTGCAATGGCCTCCGAGCTTGAGCAGGGACGATCGCACGAGGACCTACCGCGCGTACTGACGGCGACGAACGCGCTGGCGATCGTCGTGGGAATCATTATTGGGTCGGGAATCTTCCTGGTTCCGCGCGAGATGATGGCGGCGGTGGGCAGCTCGCGGATGGTCTACGCGGTGTGGATTACCGGCGGATTGCTTTCGCTGTTTGGTGCGATGAGTTATGCGGAGGTTGCCGCGATGCGGCCGCGGGTGGGCGGTGAATATGCGTTTCTGCATGATGCCTATGGACCGCTGACAGCATTTCTTTATACGTGGACGTGGACCATGATCGCTAAGCCGGCGTCGATTGCAACGATCGCGGCGGGCTTGATGCGGGTGCTGGGAACGTTTCCGGTGTTTGCGTTTCTGGATCATGCCGCGGTGGGGCACCTCATGTGGAGCCAAGTGATGGCGATTGCTGCGACGTGGTTGATCACTGGACTGAATATTGTCAGCACGCGCGATTCGGCGCAGGTGCAGACGCTGCTTACCTGGCTGAAGGTGTTGATGATCGTGGTCATCGCGGGGCTGTGCTTTGCGAGCGTGAAGTACGGGGACTGGCACAACTTCGGCTCGGAGTTTCATGGCGCGCGAGGCGGGTTTGCGGGGTTCATGATCGCGCTGATTGCGGCGCTTTGGGCCTATGATGGCTGGTCGGATGTGTCGCAGATGGCAGGCGAGGTGCAGAAGCCGCAACGGTCGTTGCCGGTGGCGCTGATTGGCGGCGTGACGATCGTCGGTGCGCTGTACATGCTGACCAACGCGGCAATTCAGTACGTGCTTCCCTCGGCTGCGATCGCCGCGACCGACCGTCCGGCTACGGATGCACTTCAGTTAGTGGCGGGAAATCTTGGGGCTGGATTGGTGGCTGTCGGCATGGCGGTCAGCATCTGCGCAACGTTTGTGGGCAGCTCGCTATCGGGGGCGAGGGTGCCGTTTGCCGCGGCTCGCGACCGGCTGTTTCCGTCGGTGCTGGGGCGGATTCATCCGCGCTTCAAAACGCCGTGGGTTAGTCTGCTGCTGCAGGCGGTGCTCAGTTCCCTGCTGCTGCTGGCGATTGGAAAATTCCAGGCGCTGTTCTCGCTGGCAATCTTTTCGGAGTGGCTGTTCTACGCGCTTACAGCGGCGACGGTGTTTGTGTTTCGGGTGCGCGAGCCGGATGCGATCCGGCCTTATCGTGTGACCGGATATCCTGTGGTTCCGGCGCTGTTTATCCTGGCCGCGCTGGTGCTGCTGGTGTTCAGCTTTATGAACCAGCCGCGCGCGTCGACTGCGGGGGCGCTGGTGATTCTTAGTGGTGTGCCGGTGCATTATCTTTTTCAACGGAGTAAGGCTCCGGGCGATAAGGCTTCTGATTATGTCTTCAAATAAAAAACCGAAGCTGGGACAGAATTTCTTGGTGGACGAGAACGCCTGTTTGCATATCGCCGAAGCGCTTGGAGATGTGAGCGCGCGTACTGTGGTCGAGATCGGCCCGGGGCATGGGGCGATCACCGAGCTGCTCGCGGCGCGCTGCCGGCGGCTGCATTGCATTGAGTTTGATCCAGCACTGGCGCGGGAGTTGGCTTTCCGTTTTCGTAACGATGCGCATGTCAGCGTTCATCACGCGGATATTCTGACGACGGATTTGAAGACGCTGCTGGGAGATGCTGGCTCGTTGGACGTGGTGGGAAATCTGCCGTACTACATTACGTCGGATATTTTGCTGCACCTGTTTGGCGCGGCGCGTGAAGGCGTGATCGCGCGTGCGGTGGTGATGATGCAGCGCGAGGTGGCGGAGAGGATTGCGGCCGGGCCGGGTTCGAGCGAGTACGGGGCGCTGTCGGCGGTGACGCAGATGCATGCGCGAGTGACGAACCTGTTTACGCTGCCGCCGAGCGCATTTTCGCCGCCGCCGGATGTGTTCTCGACCGTGCTGCGGCTGGAGTTCGCTCCGCGCTTTGCCGAACTTGGGGTTGCGTTCGAGGGGTTCAACCGGTTTCTGCGGGCGAGCTTTGCGCAGAAGCGAAAGACGCTGGCGAATAATCTGCGGGCTGCGGGATATTCGCCTGCGGAGCTTACGGCCGCATGGCCAGAGACGATTGCGCTGCAGGCGCGTTCGGAGGCGGTGTCGCTGGAGGCGATGGCGGCGCTGTATCGAGCGCTGGAAGCGGCCAGGGCGACGGAGGGGTAGACCGCGCTAGCGGCGCATGTGCTCTGCTGTTTGCGCGTGGTGGATGTGGCAGATGGCGATCGCGAGGGCGTCGGCGGCGTCGGCGGGCTTGGGCGCCTCGTCGAGGTCGAGCAGGCGGGCGACCATGAACTGGACCTGCTCCTTGGCGGCGAGGCCATAGCCGACCACCGAGCTTTTGATGGTGAGCGGAGCGTATTCGGCAACGGACAGGCCGCAGTTGGCGGCGGCCAGCATGGCGACGCCGCGGACCTGGCCGAGCTTGAGCGCGCTCTTGGCGTTGGCGGAGAAGAAGACTTCTTCGATGGCGACGACCTCAGGCTGCCAGAGCTGGAGCAGCGCAGAGAGCTCGACGTAGACCTGGAGCAGGCGGACGGGGGCGCGGTCCTTCTTGTTGAGGCGAACGGCGCCGGCGCAGAGAGGACGTAGCTTTGGCAGGCGCGCGGTGTCGTCGACCTCCACCACACCGTAGCCGGTGAACTCCGTTCCGCAGTCGATGCCGAAGACCCGCATGCTCACCAGTCTACCGTGCGGCCAGGCTCTCATGGCCGGCGGGTCCCGGTGCGGCATCTAACTCGCAAAGCTTCTTGCCATAACCTGCAAGCTATTCACAAGATAGGGACGGACGACAATGAAGTTCGCAACAAGACGGCGCGACCGATACAATCGACGCGACAAGTAAACAACGCACGTAATCTTCCAAAGGGCCCAAGACCTCTCTTGAACGTTCTGCGACATTCTGCGACTGCCGGCCTGCTCGTCCTGATGACGATGACGGGGCGCGCGCAGGTTGCAGAGCCGGCCGCGGTGGCGCCCGGCCAGGAAACATCGAAACCTGCCACGGCGCCAAAGCGACCCGCGACGGCGCCAGCGAAGCCTACAGCAGCGCCGGCGAAACCGGCTGCGGCGGCCGTGCGACATGCTGCGCCCAGTTCCACGCCCGGCCCGGCTCCCATTCCAATCAACCGCACCGTGATCGTGCTCGATCCGGCGCATGGAGGCGTCGACAGCGGGTCGCAGATCAGCGATACGACGGTGGAGAAGAATGTAACGTTGGCGCTGGCGTTCCGGCTGCGATCGTTACTGACAGCCCGCGGGTTCAGTGTCGTGATGACGCGTGATGCGGACGCGCCGGCGGTTCCAAATGCTGCGGGCTCCGCGATGACGCTGGACGATCGCGCGGGGATCGCAAACCACGCGCATGCGGCGGCATGCCTGGTTCTGCACGCGACGCCGAGTGGAAACGGGGTACATCTCTACCGGTCGGAGTTGGAGGCAAGCGAAGGACAGCCTACCGTGGTGCCCTGGCTGACCGCGCAAGCGGCGTGGATACCGCAGAGCCGGCTGCTGGAGAAGCAGATGACGACCGCGTTTTCGCGTTCTGGATTGGCGCTGGTAACCAGCAGCGCATCGGTGCGGCCGATCGATTCGCTGACCTGCCCGGCGTTGGTGGTGGAGCTTGCGCCCTCGGGAGACGATGCCGACAGCATCAATGACACGGACTATCAGCAGAAGGTAGCGCTGGCAATTGCGGGAACCTTACTGGTGTGGCAGAACCAGGTGCAGCCGCCGGCACGGCTCGCAGCGGCCGCGAAAGAAACCGTAGGACAGGCGACGCCGAGCGACGCTGCGGGGGCACAACCATGATCCAACGCCATCAACGCATCGTGTTCTGGTGCCTGGTCGTGTGCATTATCGGCATGGGCGTGCTGCTGGCCGTGGAGCGCCAGAGGGGGCGCGAGCGGATTGCGGCACTCGCCGAGGATGAGACGCCGCTTGACGCGCCCACCGCGATGGCGGAGACCGTAACGCTGGATCTTGCGAATGATGCGGATGGATCGATCGCGCCGGCCTCGCGCCAGATCGCGCTGCCAGAGGAACCCAATGCGCGGGCCCGGGCATTGATCGATCACCTGATTGCGGAGTACGCGCTGCCCGGCTCGGCGCATGCTTTGGTGCCGGGCGCGGCGGTCGCGGAGGTGTTCCTCGTACCTCTGCCGCTGGTGGGGTATACGACCGATGCCACGTCGTCGGCGACCAAAGACGGGGGCTTCCGACCCACCCTACCTGTGGCCCAGAGCGATCCGGATCCGGTGCAGCCGAAGCAGCCGGGAGGAGAACTCGCCGTGATCGATCTGCACAGCACGTTTGTGAATCAGCATCCGTCCGGCGTGGAGGTGGAATCGCTGACACTGCGCTCGATCCTGGGAACGCTGCACGCGAATCTTCCGCAGATTGAGCAGGTGCGTTTCCTGGTGGACGGGCAGGCGCGCGAGACGCTGGCGGGGCACGCGGACCTGTTGCGGACCTACCCTGCCGCCGATACAACCTCCAGCGGAAGTGCCGCAAGTGAAGGACAATCGAACTGAATGAACCCTGCTGGCGGTAAACAAGATGTGGCGCAGACGATGGCGAATCCAGGCCCGGTGGTAGGGGTCTTCGACTCCGGTTTTGGCGGGCTGACCGTGTTGCGCGCGCTGCTGTCGAAGATTCCGTCGGCGAACTACCTCTACCTGGGCGACACGGCGCGACTGCCTTACGGGGCGAAGTCGCAAGCGACCATTGCGCGCTACGCGGTGGAGAGTGCGCGCTTTCTGGAGCAGCGCGGTTGCGAGTACCTGGTGATCGCGTGCAATACCGCGACGGCGCTGGCGCTCGAAGATATTCGCCGCGCGGTGAGCGTGCCGGTGCTGGGTGTGATCGAGCCGGGAGCCCATGCTGCGAGGCGTGCCGTCGCGCAGACAGGAGGCGAGGTGCTGGTGCTGGCAACGGCGGCGACCGTGCAGTCGCATGCCTACCATGCGGCTTGCAAGGCGGTCGGATTGCGGGCGATTGAGGTAGCTTGCCCGCTGCTGGTGCCTCTGGTGGAAGAGGGCTGGACTGACCACGAGGTCACGCGTGCGGTGCTGCGCATCTACTTGTCGGAAGCGTTGGCGAAGTGCAAGCCGGAGGCCGTGCTGTTGGGGTGCACGCATTATCCCCTGATTGCGGGAGCCATCGAAACGGCGCTGCGGGAGCTGGGATCGGATGCGGTGGTGATCGATTCGGCCGAGGCAACGGCAGAAGCTGCTGCAGGGGCGATCGGCGTGACTGCCGGAACGAACTCAATAGAAAAAGCTCTTAGCTTCGAGTGCTATGCCACGGATTCGGTGGAGAAATTTCAACGACTTGGCAGCTTGTTTCTCCACCAGCCGATTCCGCATGTGCACGCTCTCGACTTGGGCGGATAAACTGATTGGACGATGCACTATCTTTTGAAGTCTGAACCCGACAAATACTCCTTTGACGACCTACTGCGCGATGGCGAAACGCAGTGGGATGGAATCAAGAACCCGCAGGCGCTGATCACACTGCGCAACATGAAGCCCGGGGAGCAGTGTGTGATTTACCACTCCAACGTTGGCAAAGCCGCTGTCGGGACGGCGAAGGTGGTGTCCGTGACGACCGATCCCGATGACCCGAAGACGCCCATCGTGCGGTTGAAGGCGGGAAAGCGTCTGAAGCGCGAAAAGCCGTTGACCGAGATTCGTCATGCGGGCGTGTTTTTGGGCTCGGTACTGTTCCGGCAATTTCGCTTATCGGTCGTGCCGCTGTCTGAGGAACAATTCGACTGGCTGGTTCACGGCTGAGAGGGCGCTGCACAGCCAGAGTTCACCTCAAACTGCTATCCTTAGCGTCGGTTGATTTGATTTACCAGCACGGCAGGAGTTTTTAGCATGATCGATATGAAGGGCAAAGTGGCCGTAGTGTTCGGCCTCGCCAACAAGCGCAGCATCGCGTATGCCATCGCAGAAAAGCTGTCTGAGGCGGGTGCGACCCTGGTGCTGTGCTACCAGAGCGAGCGGTTGCGGGAAGAATCAGAGGAGTTGATTGAAGCCCTCGGACAAAAGGGCGTAGCGCGCGCGATCCAGTGCGATGTTTCGGTCGACGAACAGATTGACGCTGCCTTCGCGCAGATTGCCGAGGCGTTTCCGGTCATCCACACGGTGGTGCATTCGGTGGCCTTCGCTCCGCAGGACGCGCTGAAGAATGATTTCCTGATGACCAAGCGCGAAGAGTTTCGTATCGCGCATGACGTAAGTGTTTATTCCCTGATTGCGATCGCGCGCTCGGCTGCTCCGCTGATGACTGAGGGCGGATCGATCATCACGTTGACCTACTACGGCAGCACCAAGGTGTTCCCGAACTACAACGTAATGGGTGTAGCCAAGGCGGCACTGGAGGCCACGGTGCGTTACCTTGCGGCGTCGCTGGGCGCCAAGGGGATTCGCGTAAATGCGATCTCGGCTGGCCCCATCAAAACGCTTGCAGCCCGGGGGGTCAGCGACTTTGCTACCATCCTTGACGCCGTAACCGCGCGCGCCCCGCTGCATCGGAATATCGAGCAGCAGGAGGTTGGCAAAGTGGCGCTGTTCCTTGCCAGCGACCTCGCCAGCGGTATGACCGGCGGCGTGACGTTCGTCGATTGCGGGTTCAGTATCACGGGAATTTAATGCACGATTCAAAGGAGCTCAGAGATGACCACCGCTGAATTATTGCTCGAAGACTTTGATGTTGAGATCTCGAACACCCGTCGCACGCTGGAGCGTGTGCCCAACGACAAGCCGGAGTGGGTGCCGCACGATAAATCGATGAAGCTGGGCAAGCTGGCCATGCACTGCGCGACCATGCCTCTGTTTGGCTATTACATTCTCGAAGACGACGGCATGGACATGGCGAACTCTAAACGCCCGCATGCGCCGCTGATCTTCGAGTCGCGCGATCTTTGCCTGGAGCGGCTGGATGAGTCTGCGGCCAAGTGTCGCGCAGCGTTGGTTGCCTCCAGCGATGAACATCTCGCCAAGCTCTGGCCCTTTTCCTTTGGCGAGCACATGATCTCCAACGCCTCGCGCTCCAAGACCTACCGGCTGATGTTCTTCAATCACCTGATCCACCACACGGCGCAGCTCGGCGTCTATCTGCGGTTGAACGAACTTCCCGTGCCTGCGCTGTATGGGCCGTCGGCGGACAAGCAGTGGGCGCCGAAGTAAGCAACGCTGCGGACGGCACTGCGGGTTTGCAGTATTCTTCTTGCACGATGAGACTTTCAATTCTGGCCGTTGCTCTTGCGGGCTACGCGATCGCTACCGCGGCCCAGCAGCCTGAAACTCACGTCACGGTTCTGCACGCGGCACGCCTCCTCGATGTCGCGGCTGGCAAGGTTCTTTCGCCCGGCGAAGTGCTGGTGGAAGGCGAGCGGATTCGCGAGGCAGGCACACGTGTCACGCGGCCAGCCGGCGCTGTGGTGATCGACCTCGGCGATACGACGCTGATGCCTGGGCTCATCGACGCGCATACTCATCTCTTCCTCCACCCCGGCAACGAGGGACTGCAGACGGTGGAGGAGTCCGTGCCGCAGCGCACCTTGCAGGCTGCGGCTGCCGCCAGGGCCGATGTGATGGCCGGATTCACCGCAGAGCGCGACATGGGAACGGAGGGAGCTGGGTGCGCCGACGTTGCCGTGCGCAATGCGATCAACAACGGCCTGATTCCTGGCCCGCGCATGCGTGTTTCATGCAACGCGATCGACATTCTCGGGGGGCATGAAGATGCCATCGGATTCAATCCTGCGCAACAGGTGCTATCAAACGCAGACTACGCCAATTCCGCAGACCAGATCGTCGCTGTGATGCGTGAGCAGCGTAAAGGTGGCGCCGACTTCACAAAGATTTACGAGACGGGGCGAGATCATCTCGAAGGCGACTCTTTCACAACGCCTTACCAGTACACCGAATCGCAGCTTGCCGCGGCGGTCGCAGAGGCCGATCGTACCGGCTCGTTTGTGGGAGTGCACTGCACCGGCGAGCCAGGCGCTTCGTATGCGGCAGAGGCTGGTGTAGCAGCCATCGACCACGCCTATGATCTCTCGCCCTCGACAATGAAGATCATGCGCGAGAGGCAGATCTACGCAGTGCCGACGTTTGCTGTCGTCGAGTATTTTGCCGACCATCCGCAGCACGGAGATGGCTCGGAGGACCGTCGCGAACTTGCCTACCACGCCGAGCAATTCAAAAAGCAGATGGCCGCGGGCGTCCCGTTTGCGGTGGGATCGGACGTGGGGCCGTTTCCGCATGGGACGCAGGCGCGTGAGTTGGAGTTGATGGTGAAGTTTGGCATGCCGGCAGCCGACGTGCTGCGCGCGGACTTGATCAACGGCGCACGACTGCTCCGCTGGGCGGACGAAATTGGGCAGCTGAAGCCGGGCTTTTATGCGGATGTGATCGCCGTGCCGGGGAATCCGCTGGACGATATTATCGTGCTGAAGAAGACCGTCTTCGTGATGAAGAACGGCGAGGTGCTGCGCAAGGATTAAGGTTTGGCCAGCGTAATCTTAGCCGGCCTTCTCGGTGAGCTCAGCCCAGCGCTGATAGACGGCATCGTGTTCTGCCTGCGCGGCTTCCATCTCCGCGAGCGCCTCGGTGAGTGCGGCAGGGTTGGTGACGACGGCCGTGTCTTCCAGCCGATCATGCGCCGCCGCCATGCGTGCATCGGCTTTGTCGACGCGCTCTTCGATGGCATCAAACTCGCGCTGCTCCAGGTAGGAGAGCTTCTTCTTGCCCGGCGTTGATGGTGAGTTGGAAGCAGTCGAGGCCCGCTGCGAGCTGTTGGCTGCGGCCTGCTGGTTCGCGACGTAGCCCTGCTCGACACCCTTCCACTCTTCCCACTGCGAATAATCCGCGAAGACGCGCGCGTGGGCGTGGCCATCGAGGCCAAGCACGATGTTCGAGACGCGATCGAGCATGTAGCGATCGTGCGTGACCAGCACGAGCGCGCCCTTGAACTCGAGCAGCGCCTCCTCGAGGATTTCGAGAGTGGGAATGTCGAGGTCGTTAGTCGGCTCGTCGAGCATCAAGACATCGGCCGGCTGCAGCATGAGGCGCGCGATCAGGACGCGGCCGCGCTCGCCACCGCTCAGGCGTTCGACGGGCTGGTTGAGCTGGTCGCCGGTGAAGAGAAACTTCGCGGCGTAACTCGCCACATGCACCACGCGATCCTGGTAGACGACGGAGTCGGAGTCTGGCGCGAGGGCGCGGCGCAGCGTGAGTGTCGGGTCGATCTCGCGCAGTTGCGAGAAGTACACAATGCGCAGGCCGTTGGCGCGTTTGATCAAGCCTTTGGTCGCGGGGATTTCGCCGGACATAGCGCGCAGGATGGTCGTCTTGCCACTACCGTTGGGGCCGACGAGGCCTAGCTTCATGCCGTTGGTCACGCTGAAGCTGACACCGCCGACGATCTCGCGGCCTCCCAGCGAGATGCTGACGTCTTCGAACTCGATCAGCCGCTTGGTCTGGCGCTCGGTTGCGTTGAACTCAATGCCGGCACTCGAGGTACGCGTGCGCGCATCAACATCCGCGAGCTTGCCGATGAGTTCGTGTGCGTTGTCGATGCGCGCTTTAGCCTTGGTGGCGCGAGCCTTGGGACCGCGGCGCAGCCACTCGATCTCGGTCTTCACGCGGTTGCGCAGACCTTCCTGCATCTTGCTCTGGGCTTCGACGTAGAGCTCGCGGCCTTCGAGGAATTTAGAGTAGGTCCCTCGCACACGCAGCACGCCCTCGGCATAGACGCGGCTCAGCTCGACCACCTCACTAGCAACATTCTCGAGGAAGTAGCGATCGTGGGAGACGACGACGCAGGCAAAGCGCGCGCTCCGGAGCACGCCCTCGAGCCACTCAATGCCTTCGAGATCCAGGTGATTGGTCGGCTCGTCGAGGAGGAGCACGTCGGGCTCGGTGACCATGGCTTCGGCGATGGCGAGACGCTTCCTCCAGCCACCCGACAGGCTGGCCGCCTCGGCATCCATGCGGATGGAGGTGTCGGTGCCATCGTCGGCAAAACCAGCACGGCCCAGGGTCTCGCGCAGGCGCTGCTCGCGTTCATTGGCGGGGACGCTGGCGCGCTCGAGGGCAGCCTCCATCACGCTGCGGACGGTGAGGCCCGAGGCATACTCGGAGATCTGGCGGACATAGCCGATGCGGGCGCGGCGGCGCACGGAGACCTCGCCGGAGTTGGGTTCGACTTCACCGGCCAGCACGGCCAGCAGTGTGGACTTGCCGGCGCCGTTGGGGCCAATGAGACCGATCCGGTCGCCCTCGTTCACTGCAAAGGATATTTTTTCGAAGAGTGGCGTCGCCCCAAAGCGTTTCGACACGCCCTGAGCATTCAAAATCGGCGGCATGGTTCTAGTTTACCGTCTTAGCGGGTTCCGGTTTCGCGTGGTAGGAAGCTCGGGCGAATCAATTGGATCTGAGATCCGCCGGAATCTGCGATGGTGGTATCAGCTTCGACCGAACGTAATAGCCGAGAATCAGATACTGGCCATTCACGTTATGCAGCGTGATGGTCTCCGTACCAGAGCCTTTGTCGAAGACGGTCGCAAATCGGGCCGTGATGACTTGACCGACGGCCGGGTTGGTGGAGAAGCGAGTGCTGGTCAGTTTTGAGCTGCGGGGAGCGCCGAGCTGTGATCGAACGTTGGCAAAAAGCCTGGCCGATTTCTCCTTTCCGACCTGTTGTTGATAGTGAGGATCGGCATGGAAGAAAATGCCGGCGTCGTCCCCCCTGGCCATGCTGCTATGGAGACGTTCAACTACGGCTGTGACTTCGGCTCGTTGATGCCGGAAGGACCGGACGACAGGAATCGCCAAGCCTACCAGGAGCAGGACGCCGAGGATGGAAGTGATCCAGATCCAGCGCGGAATCGGCTTGAGATCTGCCGGCGGAGCAGGAGGCAGCGTGAAAGGGCGCCGGGGCGGTTGGTGAGGCTGTTGATTGGGAACGCTGGTTAGCGGGGGGTTGGTCTCCATCGTCGCTCTGCTCCGTGCTGCGAGATGCGCTGCGGAACAAGCCTAACCCAACGGAAGCTAGTCGAGGTCGAAGTCGCGCAGGGGCTTGCCGGTCATGGGCGACTCTTTGGCCTTCTTGACGGCTTCAGCAAACTTCTTGGCCATGACGTCGTCCTTGTTTTTCTCGGCCTGCACCGATTGCGCAAAGATGGACTCTCGCCGTGCGTCCTGTTCCTTCAGGGCTTTCGCGGCGGCGCCGAAGTCCTCAAAGGTCTTTTTGCGCGGCGCGGGCGTATGCGCAATCACCGAGCGGCTAACCGGGTCCACCTTCAACATCCCGCCGCAGTCCGGGCACATCACTTCAAATGGCTGGTCGCTCAATCCCATAACAAATCCTCAACTAGAACAGTCTCCCCAATTGCGGGAAACTTCTCTAGCGATTGTACGGCGGCGGCGGCACATATCTGTAGACGTAGCGGGGTGTGTCATTTGCGGCCCATACGAGGGCGAGGATCCAGCCGATCAGCGTCCAGCCAAAGAAGAGATTCACCAGAAAGATCCACCAGAAGTTCTCGACGTGACGAGATCCGGCGACAAAGGTTGGGAGGAAGTGGATGAAGAACGCGAAGACACCGATTAGGACCAACACCAGGATTGGTAATCCCAAAAGAAAGGTCATGCACGAAAGTATCGCGCACGTAGTTACTTATGTATAGAGGTCAGAGGAATACAACTCGATGCCCCGGGCATTCCTGGGCAGCGTGATCCACCAGGAGGGCGGGCAGCGTATCGCCGTAGCGGGCGAGGAACCAAACGCCGCCGAGCAGGCGCTCCTGCAGGTGGCCATCGGGGTAGAGGTTCAGCATGATGGCCGCCGCGTGCTTGTGCAGCGATGCCTGTTTCTGCAGCTCGAAGTTCGCAGCCATGCGGCGTAGGCGGTTCATCTGGTAGCGCATCTTGCTGGCAGAGACGCCGGCGGCGCGGCCCAAATCGGCGGACATTGCCGCCATGTACGCGGTGAGCGCTGTGAGCTCGGCGTCCATGGAGTTGCCAACGGATGCGATTTTGCGCTTACCTTCAATGGGCATGGCGCGGGCGGCGAGGCGGAGGGCGAGGTTGGTGGTGGTCTTCGCTTCGAGCACCTGTGGAAACTGCACCTCGTGCACCGCCATGGTGAAGGCGATCGCGGGTTCTACTAACGTCGCCATCAGCCGCGGGAGCACCGGCGTTACGCGCCCACTGATGCGGGTGTATAGCACCTCCGACTGCGCAAAGTAAGCGATCTCGGCGGGGCCACCGATGTAGGCCGCGGTGGGCAGAATCGCGTCCTGGAAGACGGGTCGCAGCAGCGCGTTGGGGCTCAAACGCTCCGGCTCGGCAGCAAGAATCTGGAGCAGCTCGGCGGTTGTATAGGCGTGCGTGCCGGCCTTCCACTCGCCGTCGGCGGTGCGACGCAACGGCAGGCGGGCGCCGGTTTCGGCGTCGATGAGGAAGAGCAGCGAATGATCTGCGGTGACCAGCACCTGCGCGTGATATCCGCCGGCCTCGAGATCCTGCGAGCGCACCAGCAGCGCGTCTTCGAGCTCGTCGGCCCGCTCCAGCGCGGCCTGCAGAACACCTGCGCCCATGGCATGGAAATCACGCGAGGCGGCGTCCATGACGATCAACCCGTAGTCGGCAAAAATTTTCGTGAGGAGCCGGCCAAAGGCCGAGGCAAGCGTTGCGCCGGGGACGTAGCACTCGCGCAACACGTTGCTGATGGGCGCCCAGGCGAGCAGCTCGCTGGCCTGGTTGAGCGTCGCTTCGAGATGCTTCAGGCCTTCATCGCTGCCGCCATCGACGGCTAGTATGCCCACCGGCACCGGACGAGAGGCCTTGAGGTCCAGGCTCAGGGTTTCGACGCCAGTCTTGGAGAGCAGCGCGAGTTGATCGACCTCGGCGAGATCGTGGTCCTCGGTGGCCAGCCAGAAGATGGGGACATGCTCACGGCCGCTCGCCTTGGTGGCGTCCTGCGCTTTACGAATGGCGGTGGCGGCCTTGAGGAGAGTCAGCAGTGGGCCTCCAAACAAGACTACCTGCTGGCCGGTGACGACGGCAGCAGCGCCTTGCTTGAGGCGCTCGATATTTGCGAAGACAGCCTCGCCGGCAGCGAAGTTTTCAGCCTGCGCCCGCAGTGCGTCGGCGAGGCGGTTGCGGTGAGAGGCCTCCAGGATCGGCGAAGTCTTCGCCCAGTCCATGGAAAACGGATTGGACGGATACCAGCGCCGCAGAGCCGCAGGATGAGAAGCTGCGGAGCTATCCGCATAGTCACGGAAGAGCGGGGTGGTACCGGGCAGCGTCGAGATGGGGTAACACTGGGGGTCCATGCAGGTTTCAGTCTCTCATCCTGAGACTCTTTGGATGCTCGAGCGGGGGAGCCGATGCAGCAAATCCTTGCGTGCGCCTGTCTGGCCGCGTCGTGTACTGTACGGTCATGGGAACCAAAAAGACCTCGACTGCTAAAAAACCCAAGACCACTTCACCATCCCCGGCAAAATCAAACCCTGCGAAGACAACTTCCGCAAACACCGCTGCGACAAAGGCGCCGAAGCCACTCAAGCTGACGGGGCGCGGTCGAACCGTCTCGTCCAAGACCGTGTACCAGGGCAACGTGTTCTGGGTGACGCGGGACGAGGTGGAGGAGCCTGGCGGCGTGAAAGCGACCCGCGATGTGATTCGCCACAATGGCTCCGTGGTGGTTCTTGCCGTCGATACGGAAACCAACCCGAAGGACCCGGGCATCCTGTTGATCCGGCAGTATCGTCACGCCGCTGGCAAGCTGATGCTGGAGTTGCCAGCGGGACGGATTGAGCCTGGAGAAAAAGTAATTCCCGCCGGCAAGCGCGAGCTCATCGAGGAGACTGGCTACCGCGCGAAACGCTGGTCACACCACTGCAACTACTACGCCAGCCCCGGCTTCCTTACCGAGACGATGACGATTCTGCTGGCAGAGGGCCTTACCCAGGGCGAAGCCGCGCCCGAGGAAGACGAGAAGATCGAGCTGCACATGACGCCGTTGTCCGAGGTGCTGCGTCTCATTCGCACAGGCAAGATCGAAGACGGCAAGACGTTGATCGGCGTGCTGTTATACGACGACCTGTGGCGCTCGAAGTCTGCCCGAGGCTGAGATATTTGGATGCTTCCGATCCTTAGCAACTCCCCGCTTTCCTTTCATTTACCGCCTGTATGTGCGACAAGTGACATAGAAAAAAGATGTGGGAATTCCACGATTCCGGGAATTCTTCAGGCCGCCTAAGTGCTTGCATTTGCGTCTTACCTTTATCTTCCGGCCACGCGGAAGTTACATTTCGAGCACGGTAAGGGACCCATGGCACAGTACAAAGGGACAGTTAAGTGGTTCAACAACGCAAAGGGCTACGGATTTCTGGGGCGTGAGGATGGCCCGGATGTCTTCGTACATTACAGTTCCATCAAGCTGGACGGCTACAAGACGCTGAAGGAGGGCGACGAGGTGGAGTTCGACGTGATCCAGGGAACCAAAGGTCCGCAGGCGGACCAGGTCACGCGGACGAAGGCCGTTTAGCGTATCAGGGCCGCGATTCGCTGGGGAACGGCCCAAAACCTTACAATCGAAGCTGATCCGGGCCGCGTTTTACGTTGAGCCCGGACTTCGACTTTTTATGGACAACATTACCCTCGCCCGGCTGCTCGATGAGACAGCGGCACTGTTGGAAATCGATGCGGCTGACCCGTTTCGCATTCGATCGTATCGTCGCGCCGCGGAAGCAGTCGAACAGCAAACCACACAGCTTGCCACGCTCACAACGGAAGACGCCAACCCGAAGGCGCTGCTCGCAATTGCCGGAATTGGCAAAGGCATGGCGGCTAATATCCGCGACTTGGTGGCCACCGGAACGATGCCCCTGCGTGAAGAGTTGCTGCAGCGCTACAAGGCAAGCATGCTGGAACTGTTGCGTCTGCCGGGCATGGGCCCGAAGACTGTCGCGCTGGTTTACTCCGCACTGGGTGTGAGCGATATCGACGGTCTCGAAGAAGCGGCTAAGCGCGGTGATCTGCTGCCGCTACCGCGCATGGGTCAGAAGTTTACCGACAAGCTGCTCAAGGGGATTGAGGACTACCGCAAGAACTCTTCGCGCTTTCGCATCGACGTGGCGCGCCAACATGCAGAGCGTATCAGCGAACTGATTCGAGTATTCCCGGGCATTGAGACGATCACTCCCGCCGGCTCCCTGCGTCGCGGCCGCGAGACAGTCGGCGACCTTGATCTGCTGGTGACCGGCCCAGCCTGCGAGTCCGACGTGGTTGCAGCAGCCGTCGAGCACGTAGCAACTCTGCCGCTCATCGACAAACTGCTGGCGAGAGGCCAGAACAAAGTGAGCTTCACCCTGCGCAACAATCTGCAGGTCGACGTCCGTCTGCTGCCGCGCGCGAGCTATGGCGCCGCGCTGCAATACTTCACCGGCTCGAAGATGCACAACGTGGCGCTGCGCCAGCGGGCAATCAAACGCGGCCTCACGCTTAGTGAATATGCGTTGCTCCGGCTGGAAGATAATGTGGTCGTCGCGGCAGCTAGCGAGCAGGAGATTTATAACGCGCTGGATCTCGATTACATTCCTCCCGAACTGCGCGAGAACTGCGGCGAACTTGAGGCTGCGGCGAAGCACACGCTGCCGCAACTGATCGTGCGCGGGGATATCCGCGGCGATCTGCACATGCACACCACCGAGTCCGACGGCAGCAACTCGATCCGCGAGATGGCCGAGGCGGCAATCGATCGAGGGCTGGAATACATCGCGATCACGGACCACTCCAAGAACCTGGCCATGACCAATGGCATGGACGACCCACGCGCCTTGACCCATGCGCGCCGCATTCGCGAGGCCTCCGCTGAGCTCGCCGCAGAGTTTGCCGCCGGTCGCGGCCCCCAGTGGGAACGCTACGAGGCTCGCCTGAAGAACAACGAACCCGACGTGATCAAGCCGGCAGTTCCCTTCCGCATTCTCGCCGGCGTCGAAGTCGATATCCTGCTCGACGGCTCTTTGGATCTAACTGATGAGACCCTTTCGCAGCTGGACATCGTGGTGGCGAGCGTTCATTCCGGCTTCAACCAGACTCCGGAAGAGGTGACGGCGCGCGTACTGCGCGCTGCTGAAAACCCGCACGTACATATCCTTGGCCACCCGACTGGCCGCAAGGTGTTGCAGCGCGAGGGCTACAAGATCGACCTCGCCCAACTACTTCCCGCGGCAGCACGCCTGGGGGTCGCCGTCGAACACAATGCAGCGCCGGCGCGCGCGGATCTGAACGACTTGAATCTCCGCCTGGCCAAAGAACATGGCTGCAAGATCGTGGTAAACACCGACGCGCACGTGACCGACGAACTCGACCAGATTGACCATGGGATTGTGCAGCTGCGTCGGGCGTGGCTGAGTGCGGCCGACATACTCAATACGCGTCCGGTTGAGGAGCTACTGGCAGCGCTGCGAAGAGCCTGAGCCAACGCCGCGGTATCCTTAAGGGACGATGCTTGAACCTGATCTCAAACTCGCACCTCCACCCGACAGCCATCGCCTGATCCCCATGCTCGTCATCGCCGGCATTGTGATGACCGCCGTCGGCGTAGCGGTCTATATGCTGAATCCTCGCAAGACCGCGGTGATTACCGTGCAGAAGACCGAGCTCTTCGCGCCCCACACTGTATTCAAGCAAGCACCGAGCACCAGTCAGATCGTCGGTGCGGCACCGGTGGCCGAGGACGATGTGTATGTAGTTGCTACGCTGCGAATTCAGGACAAGCTGCGTTTGCCGATCTTCCTGTCCAACACCTCCGCCACGATGACGAAGGACGATGGCACGACACTGGAAGCGACCGTGATCTCTCCACTCGATCTGCCGCGCCTTGAGGAGACGTTCCCGCAGATCGTTCCGCTGGTCAGCGCGCCTGCACCGCCGCCGCTTCAGTTCGAGGACGCGATCGCAGCGGGAACCAGTCGCGCCGGCACCGTCGTTTTGCTGTTTCCACAGACATCGGAGAAGCAATGGCGTGCAAAAAAGTCGGCGACGCTGACCGTGCGTCTCGCGCATGACGCCGCACCCATCGAGGTCGCTCTTCCTTAAGAATTCAGGGGCTGCACAATGTCTGTGCAGCCCCTTCGTAGCAATACGCTTTGCAAGTGATCTACTGACCGGCGCTGGGAGCGGCCATCGGCTCAGGCGCATTCTTCGGCGTGCTGAGATAACCCGAAACTGTCTTCTTGCCGATGTTGTTTACGACGATCTCAAACAGCGCCGGCGTCTTTCCAGAGTAGAACTGGATAGGCTCGTCGAGCGTCCGGTCCTTCTTCTCGATGCTCCGGTCGTCCGAACTAACCACGAGCGTGAACTTGGAGCGCTTCACATCAATCTTCTTCAGATCGATCTTGATGGTCCCGACATTCTTGGCACCCGCACCCTTATCGAGGGTGAACTCGTAGTAGTTGCGGTCGCCCTTATGCTTCAATTCCTCGAGTTCGGTGTGATTGGTAGCGATCAAGCCGCTCATCACACCGGCATCGCCCATCACGCGGTTCAGCTGGGTTTTGGTCGCGTCGAGATCTGCTTTGGTGCTGGCAACGTCAGTCTTTACGCCACCAACATCCGTCTTCACACTCGATACGTCCGTCTGCACGGCGCCAACCTGCTGCGCGGTCGCCTTCTGTTCGCGGGCCAAACGCTGCGTCTGGATCGCCTCTTTCTGCTCGGTTGCGACGAGTTCATCTGACTTGTCTTGAAGCTGCTTCTGGGTCAGACCGACGCTTTGAGCAAGCGCCTGCCCCTGGGCCTTCATGCGCTCATTCGTATCATCAATCTTTTCCGAAAGCGCAGCGTTTTGCGCGGTTGCGGCAGAAAGCTTGGACTCCGCATCCGTCAGATGGCTCTGCAGCCCGAAACTCCAGGCCAGGCCACCTAAGGCGACGATCAACGCCGCAACCGCAACACCTACCAGCCATGTTGCGGGCTTATGCTCCACGTAGGTGTCATGAGTTGTGCTTCCATTGTCATCTAATAGGCTCATTCGTTGACTTCCTCCTTGCAGGTGCGCTCTTTGAGCGTGAATTCGCCCAGAGCTTACCTGAACGATAAGATGCAGATTCCGCTCGGGTGAGGGCGCAAAAAGCAGCCAAAACCGAGGGTGATCTCGATTGTACGTTCCCATCGAACACATATAGATGGATCGCATAGCGATGTATCAAATCCCGCAACTCCGACGGCCAGAAGGACGCGATGGATAATGGGAGCAGATGACCTTCCGATTCGACTCAATCCGAACGCCCGACCTCGTCGTGATTGGCGCCGGGCTGATCGGATTGGCGATTGCGTTGGAGCTAAACGATCGTGGTGCGAACGTCACCGTCGTCGATCGCGGCCAGAGCCTGGGGGGCGCCTCGACGGCTGCCGCCGGAATGCTGGCCGCCAATGATCCGGGCAATCCTCCTGAACTTCGAGAGCTCTCTCGACTGAGCGCCGAACGCTATCCAGCGTTTCTTGGCCGGCTGGAAGCGCTCTCCGGTATCACGGTTCCCTTCCAGACAAACTCCACGGTCCAATACCTGGAGGACAGGTCGACGGTGCGGCTGGCCGAACACTCTCTCGACCCCCGGCAATTGGCCGCGGCCCTGCGCGCGGCGGTGAATGCTACATCGATTCGATTGCTCGAGCATACGCAGATCACAGGCATGGATCAGAACGTCGGCGGCGCCACAATTCGGCTGAGCGGCGGCAAGGCAATTGCTGCTCAGGCAGTCGTCTACGCAGCCGGTGCGTGGACTTCCGAGGTGATGGCGGCGTTCGACGGTGATCCAATCTCCATCACGCCCTGCAAGGGACAGATGCTGCGCGTGCGACTGCCGTTCCCACTCGACGAGGTTCATCGCAGCGAGCGAATCTACATCTGCCCGCGCACGAGCGGCCCGCAGGCAGGCACCGCACTGATCGGTGCGACAGTGGAAGATGCCGGCTTCGATACATCCGTACACGCCGTCGATCTGGACGTGCTGCGGGCTGTCGCCGCGAAGCTCATCCCTGAGCTCGCATCCCACGCCATAGCCCCCATGATCGAATCCTGGGCAGGGCTGCGTCCCGCCACTCCGGACAGGCTGCCCATATTGGGCGCATGTTCCCGTCCTGGGCAATTCATCGCGACCGGGCACTACCGCAATGGCATCTTGCAGGCGCCAGGCACGGCCCAGGTGATGGCCGACCTGCTCGAAGGAAAGTCCCCATCCATCGATGTTTCGGCGCTTTCCCCACTGCGCTTTGCCTGCTCAATCACCACTTAAACAGCTAATCGACTACTCAAATCGATATTCGGCCAACCTCTCGTGACAACCACTTCTGCGCTGCCCGATAATCGCAGGGTACTGCGTACGCATGAGGTTTTCAGGAGAGCTGCATCTATGTCCACCGTCGCACCCAAGGGTTTGCAAGACGTCATTGCCAACGATTCCTCGATCTGTTTCATCGACGGCGGCAAAGGAATTCTGTCGTATCGTGGCATCGACATCCACGAGCTCGCGCAAAAGTCGTCTTTCGAAGAGACAACTTTTTTACTTTGGAATGGAAGCCTGCCCACCGCTGCGGAACTCAATGACTTTTCGCACCAGCTGGCGGCCGCCCGGCAACTGCCCGACGATGTGATTGACTTCCTCACCCGCCTGCCCAAGACCGCGAGCCCGATGGAGGTCCTGCGCACCGCCGTCTCGCTGCTTTCTATCTACGATCCCGACGAGAAGTCCGTGCTGCATACAGCCAACATCCGCAAGAGCTTCCGCCTCACTGCGCAGATCGCCATGATCATCGCGTTCTTCGACCGCATTCGCAAGGGCAAGGAGATCGTGAAGCCGGACACCTCGCTCTCGCACGCTGCCAACTTCCTCTGGATGCTCAACGGCGAAAAGCCATCGGAGACGGCGACCAAGGCGCTCGATGTCGCGCTGGTCCTGCATGCCGACCACGAGTTGAACGCGAGCACCTTTGCAGCGCGCGTGATTGCGGCAACGCTCTCGGATTTGCATTCGGCCATCACCGGGGCGATCGGGGCGCTAAAGGGGCCGCTGCACGGCGGGGCGAACGAGGCAGTGATGCACCTGCTGTACGCGATCGACCAAGCCGGCGAAGATCCCGTCGAACACGTGCGCACGATGATCGCGAACAAGGAAAAGATCTCCGGCTTCGGCCACCGCGTGTACACCACCGAGGATCCCCGCGCCACGCACCTGCGTCGCATGTCCGAGGACCTCGGCAAGGACGCCAATCCCAAGTGGTACGAGATGTCGCGCAAGATCGAGCTGTTCGTGAAAGAGGAGAAGAAGCTAAACGCCAACGTCGACTTCTACTCGGCCAGCACCTACACTACGCTTGGCATCGACATCGATCTGTTTACGCCGATCTTCGCTCTAAGCCGCATCTCGGGCTGGTGCGCGCACGTCATCGAGCAGCACGACGACAATCGGCTGATCCGCCCACGTGCTAATTACACCGGCCCTACGTACCCTGCACCCTACACACCCGTTGAGCAGCGTACGTCAGAGGCTCACAAGCTAGCGGAGAAGCCCAGCGCGTAACGCTCGCGCAGATCTCGCGCCCAGCCACGCGAAGCCCCTCGCCGTCCGTGCAGGACCTACATCTGCGTTCGTCGCGCCGGCCACTTCCAGTCATTGATCTCTGGACGATCGATGCCGTTCTCATTCGCGTAACAGATCGAATCAATGATCTGGTCCTTCAGCCACTCCTTGGTGTGCGCCGCCGTCACCTGCAGCGCGGGCACGCGATCGATCACATCAATCGCGAGGTTGAAACGATCGATCTGGTTCAGGATCGCCAGCTCCAGCGGCGTGTTGATGTTCCCCTTTTCCTTGTAACCGCGCACATGGAAGTTGTCGTGATTCGTCCGGTTGTACGTGAACTTGTGAATCAGCGAAGCATAGGCATGGAAGTTAAAAATGACTGGCTTGTCCTTGGTAAATAAGCCATCGAACTCACGCTCCGAAAGACCGTGCGGATGCTCCGTGTCTGGCATCAAGCGGAACAGGTCCACCACATTCACAAACCGTATCTTCACCTCCGGACAGCGCTCGCGCAGAATCGCAACCGCGGCCAGCGCTTCCGCCGTTGGAATGTCTCCGGCGCACGCCATCACGACGTCCGGCTCAACCCCTTGGTCGTTGCTGGCAAAATCCCAGATGCCGATGCCCTTGGTACAGTGGTCGGAAGCTTTATCCATCGGCAGATATTGCAGGTGCAGCGCCTTGTCCGCAACAATTACATTCACATAGTTCGTACTCCGCAGGCAGTGGTCGGCCACACTAAGCAGGCAGTTGGCATCAGGCGGCAGATAGATGCGCGTCACCTCCGGACTTTTGTTCGTCACGAGGTCCAGAAAGCCCGGATCCTGGTGAGTAAATCCGTTGTGATCCTGACGCCACACCAGCGACGTAATCAGCAGATTGAGCGAAGAGATCGGCGCCCGCCAGCGCAGCTCCAGCTTGCTCTTCTCCAGCCACTTGGCATGCTGGTTGAACATCGAGTCGATCACATGCACAAAGGACTCATACGTCGCGAATAATCCATGCCGTCCAGTCAAGAGGTAGCCCTCAAACCATCCCTCAAGCGTATGTTCGCTCAGCATCTCCATCACGCGGCCGTCGGTGGACAAAAATCCACCGTCGTCATCCGAAGGCAGTCTTTCTTCGAGCCAGGTCTTTTCGCTCGCCGCATAAATTCCGTCTAACTTATTCGAAGCCGTTTCGTCCGGCCCAAACACGCGAAAGCTCGTCATGTTTTTCCGCATCACCTCGGCGAGAAACGTTCCGAGAACGTTGGTCGACGACGCCTGTATCTTGGCCGGGTCATCCACCTTCACGGCATATTCGCGAAAATCAGGAAGGTCCAACGGCTTGCGCAGCACGCCACCATTCGCGTGCGGATTGCCGGAGATGCGTCGCGTACCTTTCGGCGGAAGCTCGCGCAACTCCTCGATGAGCTTGCCCGCTTCATCAAATAAATCTTCCGGGCGATAACTCCGCAGCCATTCTTCCACCAGCTTCAGGTGCTCCGGGTTACTCTTCGGATCGAGGATCGGCATCTGGTGCGCGCGCCACGAGCCCTCCAGCTTGTGTCCGTCCACCTCCTTCGGACAAGTCCAGCCCTTGGGCGAACGCAGCACAATCATCGGCCACCGCTGCCGCTCCACCGGTGTCCCTGCCGGCGCCGACCGCGCCTTCGCCTGGATCGCGCGAATCTCAAGCACGCACTGCTCCATCACTCCGGCCATCTTCGGATGCATCACCGCAGGATCGTCGCCCTCCACGTAATACGGCTTCCACCCATAGCCGATCAACAGGCTGTTCAGCTCTTCGTGCGGAATGCGTGCGAGGATCGTCGGGTTCGCAATCTTGTAGCCGTTCAAATGCAGCACCGGAAGTACGGCCCCATCCGTAATCGGATTGAGAAATTTGTTCGAGTGCCACGAGGTTGCAAGCGGTCCCGTCTCCGACTCGCCATCTCCAACCATCACTGCCACAATCAGGTCAGGGTTATCGAAGGCCGCGCCAAATCCGTGCGAGAGGCTGTATCCCAACTCCCCACCCTCGTGGATCGATCCCGGAGTCTCCGGCGTGCAATGGCTGCCGATCCCGCCCGGAAAGGAAAACTGCTTCATGAATTTTTGCAGGCCTTCGAGATCCTGGCTGATCGCCGGATAGATTTCCGAATACACTCCCTCGAGGTAGCTGTTCGACAACGTCGCAGGCGCCCCATGCCCCGGCCCCGAAATGTAAATCGTATCGAGATCGTACTTCGTGATGAGCCGGTTCAAATGCACCCACGTAAACGTCTGCCCGGGATCGCTGCCCCAGTGACCCAGCAGCCGATTCTTGATGTGCTCGGGCTTCAGCGGCTCGCGCAGCAGAGGATTTTTCATCAGGTACAGCATGCCCGCGCACAGATAATTGCAGGCGCGCCAATAAGCATCCATCCTGCGCTGCTCATCCGCACTAAGCGCTTCCACTGGCTCCATGACAACTTCGGCAGAATCGTTTGTCTTCATCGGTACCTCATTCTCACCACGCGTTTTGATTCGCTGATCAACGTTTGCTGCCTGCAGCTGCTGAAGCTATTTCGGCGCCTCTTGCCGTGCCATGCGTTCCACATGCACAGCGATCATTTGGTCTTCGCGTGCAGGAACAACGAGGACCGAAGTAGCAAAATCCGGTGAGCTGATACGTTGGATGCTGCCCGCGCCCGCCTCGTTTTGTGTTCTTTCGAGATTCAGGTTGAGCAACGCGTCCAGACTCACGCCAAGCGCCCCCAGGCCGCCTACAACTTCCGCGCGCGTCTGCGGATCATGCTCGCCGATCCCTCCCGCGAACACGATCGCGTCCAACCCTCCCAGCAGCCAGCTGAACCCGCCCATCGCCTTGGTCACACTACGCGCAAAAATCTTCAGCGCGAGCGTCGCGCGCGCGTTTCCGTTCCCCGCCGCCTCGCGCATCGCCTTCACATCATTCTCCATCCCACTCAACGCGACAAGCCCCGACCGATGATTCAGCAGCGCCTCCACCTCCGTCACTCGATCGCCCTCGCCCTCACGCAACAGGTACAGCACCAGTCCCGGATCCAAATCGCCTGACCGCGTTCCCATTACGACGCCACCTGTCGGTGTCAGTCCCATCGTCGTATCCACCGACCGCCCGTCCACCAGCGCCGTCACGCTGCATCCGCTGCCTAGATGCGCAATAACCATCCGCCGCGGCACTTCGCCCTCACGCCGCAACTGCCGCACGATCGACTCGCAGCTCAGACCATGAAACCCGTACCGCCGCACGCCACGCTCTGCATATTCCGGCGGCAGCGCATACGTGCTCGCCTCTGCAGGCATGGTCTGATGGAACACGGTGTCGAAGCAAGCGTAATGCGGTAGCGTCGGAAATCGCTTCATGAAGGCGCGAATCATCAGCACCACTTCGGGATCATGCAGCGGCGCAAACTCGCTTGCACCTTCAAGATCAGCCAGAACCTCCGACGTGATCCGCACATGCTCGCGTAGCTTTGGCCCAGGATGCACCACCCGGTACCCAACCGCCTCAAACGCTGGCAGGCTGCTGCCCGATACCACGTCGAGCACCGCGGCGATGGCCTGCTCCACGCCATGAATCCCAACTTTTTTCGTCGCCGACTTCTCCGCGCCCTCACTTGTTGCAAGCGTGATCAGCGTGCTCTCAGCTTCCCCAATATCGCTCAGCGCCCCCTCGAACAACGAGCGCGGCGCAACCGTCGGCACATCTCCTCCTTGCGGGGCATGCGCTTCAAAGATCGAAAACTTGATCGAAGACGATCCGCTATTGATTACCAGTATCTGCATCGTGTTTCCTGCCTGCCTATGCGTTTACGTCATTCACATCCCCATCACAACATACGAGGATTACATCACGATGACGGAGGACCCAGCCTCGGTCTCATCCTTCACCGCTACCAGCGCCTTATTGGCATCGTCCAGCGAGAACGTAACGACCTGCGGCTTAATCGCCAGCTCCTGCGCAATTTTCAGGAAGTCTCGCGCATCCTCCCGCGTCATATTCGCGACGCTGCGAATCTGCCGCTCGCCCCAAAGCAGCTTGTCGTAATCGAAGGCCGGCATGGTGTCCAGGTGAATCGCGTTGATCGCAACTACGCCGCCTTTGCGCAGACTCGACAACGCATCCACGACGACTTTGCCGGCGGGCGCAAACGTAATCGCGCGGTCCAATTCCACTGGCGGCTTCCTATCTTCAGCGCCCACCCAGGTCGCTCCCAGCGATTCGGCGGTCTTGCGATGGCTTTCGCCACGCGTCACCACATACACCTCGCAACTCCACGATTGCAGCACCCGAATCGCCAGCGCCGCCGAGCTACCAAAGCCAAACAGTCCCACGCGCTCACCCTTCTGAACGCCCGCGACGCGCAAGCTTCGAAATCCGATGATGCCCGCGCACAGCAACGGCGCCACGTGCACAGGATCGAGTCCGTCAGCCAGTGGATACGCAAAGTCCGCCCGCACTAACGCATGCTCTGCGTACCCTCCGTCAATCGTGTAGCCCGTAAACGTCGGGTGGTCGCAGAGGTTTTCCATCGCGTGTTTGCAGAACCAGCAGTCGCCATCCACGCCACCCATCCACGAAACGCCAACGCGCGTCCCCACCGGCATCTCCGCGGTCGCGCCCTCGACCACCTCTCCCACAATCTGATGCCCCGGAATCAATCGTTTCTTCAACTGCGGCAGATCGCCTTCGACGATATGCAGATCGGTGCGGCACACGCCGCAGGCCAGCACGCGCAGCAACAGGTGTCCCGGCTGCATCTCAGGGCGCGGCACATCCTCGATGCGCACAAACTCGCCCGGCGAACGAACGACTCCATCGAAGACGGCGGCTTTCATCAGAACGAGGCTCCTGGGAAGCGAAGATTCCACGCGAGATCTCACGCAGATTCACTCACTCCGTTGGATGCCGATTGACGTTGCGTGGCGCGCCGTTATCTTCGCGTTGACCGTTATCCGTTCGTCTCCGCCCACAGATCAACCCCACCGTCACCCTTGGGAGACACGCCAATCCTCGGAACCAGCAGCTGGAAGATCAACAGCGAGACAACATAGGCGCTGCTCGCCAGTGCAAAGATAACCAGCGGATGCAGCGAGAGCATGTGCGAGACCAGCACGGTGAAGAGTGCTCCGCCAAGCGATCCGACCGCTCCGCCGATACCCACCACCGTCGATACCGAGGTCGACGGAAACATATCCGTAGGCGTCGCGAACAACGTCGCCGACCAACCCTGGTGGGCTGCGGCGGCCAGCGCAAACAGCGCGATCGCCGGCCATGCATTATGCGGGAACAGCGCGTGCATGTGTGGAACCAGCATCAACGGCAGCACGCACAGCGACGTGACCAGCATCGCAAACTTGCGTCCGCTGTTCACGGTATGGCCGCGCTTCATGCGCAGCCCCGACAACCCTCCGCCTAAAAACGAGCCCACCGACGACACCGCATACACCACCACGATAGGCCAGTAAGCCTGCTTCAAACTGAGTCCATAGTTGTCGTTCAAATACATCGGCAGGTAGAAAAGATAGAACCACCACACTGGGTCAGTAAGCCCTTTTGCAATGGAGAACGCATAGAGCCCGCGATTGCGCAGGAGAATCCCATAGAGCTTCTTGCCTGTAACGTTTGGCACGACGCGCCGAAGATCCGCCTGGGTCGTGGTCAAGCCGCGACGCAGCCGGTTATACGGAAACGCCAGCCACAGCACCAGCCAGCAAAGCCCCATGCCGCCAGTACATAGAAACGCGGCGCGCCATCCGCCGAAGTGCAGCGTCACGAGAGGCACGATCGCCGGCGCAATAAAGAACGCTGCATTCGCGCCGGAATTAAATAAGCCGATAGCCAGTGCGCGGTCTTCGCTGGCAAACCATTCGCTGGTCGCCTTGATGGCCGCCGGAAAATTACCCGACTCGCCCAGCCCCAGACACGCGCGCGCGATGCAGAATCCAAGCACCGAATGCACCAGCGAATGGCTGATCGAGGACACCGCCCAGACTCCGATCGCCACCGCGTAGCCGATCTTTGTGCCCAGCCGATCGATGAACGGCGCCGCCAACAGGAATCCCACCGCGTACGCAATCTGGAAGCACTCCACGATGTGCCCGTAGTTCAGGTGATACCCCGACTGATACGCGGCGCTCACGCCTGGAACCCAGCCCATGAACGGCAAGTGAAGCAGCGGCTCGATCAGCGAGAGGACCGACCTGTCCATGTAGTTGATCGTCGTCGCCAGAAACAGTAGCAGGCACACAAACCAGCGAATGTTCGACTCTGCGGGACGCGAGGTGAATTGCTGGTCGTCAGATCTGGAAACTACAAAGGACATTTTGTTCGAACTCCGGCGGAATGCAATAAAGTATATCGAAGGCATACAACGATTGGCTGTAAGCGCCCGGCACTCATCTCGTATTCTTCTTCCTAATCGCGGGTCTTGCCGGTTTTCCGCGTGCAGGCACATCCCGGGAGTGCCGCTTGCCGGAGTGCCGCTGCAGTACCAGTGCCGACGCGCCGCGCAGCCTCGCCAGGCCTCCCTCTTCTGACGGCATCAGGCGAGGCGTCGAGCCGGCCAACAGCGTTGCTTTCATCTCCGCCTCGATCACGGGTCCAACCACTCCCCAGGCCTGCGTGATGTCGCCCGCGATAAAGATGACCTCAGGCGAGAGCGATGCCGTCACCATACGCAAGCCTCGCCCAATGTGTTTCGCCTGCTCGGTCAACGCCGCCACGGCATCCTTGTCGCCCTCCTCAGCCAGCGCATGCAGTTCGGTAATCCCGATCTCCGCGTTCCTCGGTTTGCGTTCTGCAAAATAACGCAGCGCAGCATTGGAGGAAGCGAACGTCTCCCAGCAACCCCGCGCGCCACAGGCACATTGCGGCCCTTGCGGATCCATCACGATATGTCCAAACTCGCCCGCCATGCCGTTCTTGCCATAAACCGGTTGCCCGTTGGCCAGGATGCCCGTGCCAACGCCCTCCGCGATCGTCACCAGCACGGCGTGGCGCACACCGTCCATCTTTCCAAACCACATCTCCGAGAGCAGCCACGCATTCGCTGCGTTGTCTATCTCGACCTTCAGGCCCATCGTTTTTTCCACGGTGCCGCGTATGTCGACGCTCGACCACTTCAAGTTCGGCGCCATATTCGGCGCAAAGACCAGGCGCTGCGTCTCCGCGTCCACTCTGCCCGGAAGGCTGATGCCGATCCCCTCAAACGACTTGCCAGAATGCTTCTCGCGCAGCTTCCGCATCGAGTCAACCATCTGCTGGATTGCGCGCTCGGGATTCGACGCGATCGTCACCACATCGCGCGAAAGGAAATGGCCATTCAGATCGACGACCGCCACAATCGCCTGCCGGGGATGCACATCCACGGCCAGGATCACGAGGTCTTCGTTGAGCCCCAGCATCGTGGGTCGCCGTCCGCGTGGGCGTCGAGCAATGGACCCTTCGCGCACCCAATCCTCGCGCATCAGGTCCTCCACAATCTCAGACACCGTGCTTCGCTGCAGCCCCGACAGCCGCGCCAGATCTGCGCGCGACACCGGCTGTTTGGCGCGGATCAACTCCAGCACGATATCGCGGTTCATGTCGCGCGCCACCTCGCTGGACGCTACCTGCGCGTAGGCCAGATCGACACGCCGCATCCCGCTGAATTCCCTGCCCTGCTTGGCCACGCCAACCTCTTGATTGAGATTTTGCCCTATTCTAGTGCCCGAAAATTCCCTCAGCAGTTACTGATTCACGCCGCTTGCAAGATACCCGCCATCCACCGTAAGAATCTCGCCGGTCACAAACGACGCTGCATCGGACGCAAGAAACACCGCGGCGCCCGCCACTTCCTCCAGACGTCCGAAGCGCGCCATCGGCGTGCGAAGAATCTCCTCGCGGCCGCGCTCCGTCGTGAACAGCAGCTCGCGATTGAGGTCGGTGGGAAAGATTCCTGGCGCGATCCCATTCACGCGCACATTTTTCGACGCAAACTCGACCGCCAGCGAGCGCGTCAGTGCGGCCACGCCGGCCTTGCTCGCGCCGTACGCGGCCACTTCGTGGAACGCGACGAAGCTTGAGAGTGACGCGATATTGATGATGCTGCCGCGCCCCTGCTCCAGCATCGTTCGTCCAAAGATCTGGCAGGCTCGCAGCGTCCCCGTAAGATTCGTATCGAAGATGCGCTGCCAGGTCTCTTCCGGGCAATCGATTGTCGGCAGGCGCGATGTAATGCCAGCGGCGTTTACCAGGATCTCCACGCTTCCAAACTCCTGTAGAACGCCCGCATGCAGCACCTCCAGGCTGTCCCGCCGCAATACGTCCGAGCACAAACGCAGCGTGCGCCGACCCTCCGCTTCAATGGCCGCAGCGACCTCTTCCACCTGCTCGCTGCGTCGTGAGCTCGCGACCACGTTCGCTCCGGCGCGAGCCAGACCCAGCGCAATCTCGCGCCCCAGGCCCGACGTTGCACCCACCACCACGGCACATCGCCCGGACAGATCGAAGGTGCTGGTCGATCGATCATTCATAGGGGTCTCCAACGAATTCAGCTCCTATTACCTCGCAGTCTCGCGCGGCCTTTGAATGCCCCATCATAGCCGATCCTCTCGCACCAGTGAACGACACGTTCGAGGGTTAGCCTTGCTCGCAGAGCATACATAGTTCGGCTGCCGCACGAATATCGGGCCGCCGATTGGGCATTGGATGACCCAAGCCCCCGCTCATTCGGCTACTATAAATTCGTTGCACTTACGTGGACCAATCTGTGAGGGAAACATGAAGTCAGGAGCAAGATTTCTTTGCGCGTTGCTGGCGATCATCGCCACCGCAACCAGCGGTATCGCCCAACACCCGGCGCGCTGGTCGACCGAAAAGGCAACCGCCTGGTACGCGCAGCAACCGTGGCTGGTGGGCGCAAACTACGTGCCCTCCGACGCCATCAATCAGCTCGAAATGTTCCAGGCCGCGACCTGGAACCCGCAGTTGAACGACAAAGAGCTCGGCATGGCGCAGAGTATCGGCATGAACACCATGCGCGTTTTTTTGCAGGACCAGCTCTGGCAGCAGGATCCCGAAGGATTCAAGCAGCGCCTCGACGCCTTCCTCACGATCGCCTCGCATCATGGCATCAAGCCAATCCTGGTGCTGTTCGATTCCTGCTGGGATCCCAACCCGAAGCTCGGCCCACAGCATCCCCCCATCCCCGGCGTGCATAACTCCGGCTGGGTACAGAGTCCCGGCATGGAAGAGCTCACCGACCCCGCCGCCGAGCCCAAGCTAGAGGCTTACGTGAAGGGCGTCGTCGGCGCCTTCGCCAACGATCCCCGCATTCTGGCGTGGGACGTGTGGAACGAGCCCGACAATCCCGCCGAGCAATATGGCCCACAGCCACACAAGACCGAGCGCGTAGATCACCTTCTCCCCCTCGCCTTCGCCTGGGCACGCGCCGAGCACCCAACCCAGCCTCTCACCAGCGGCGTCTGGGTAGGCGACTGGTCGCACCCCGACCGCGAAAGCGCCACCACCAAAATTCAGCTAGCCGAGTCCGACGTCATCAGCTTCCACAATTACGGCTGGCCAGAAGAATTCGAAGCCCGCATCAAGGAACTCCAGCCCCTCGGCCGGCCCCTCATCTGCACCGAGTACATGGCGCGTGGCGCAGGCAGCACCTTCGACAACGACCTGCCCATCGCAAAGCAGTATCACGTAGCCGCGATCAACTGGGGCTTCGTCGCGGGCAAAACCCAAACCTACTATCCGTGGGATTCGTGGCAGAAACCCTACGTCCTTTCCCAACCCACCGTCTGGTTCCACGAGGTCTTTCGCCAGGACGACACGCCCTACCGTCAGCATGAGGTCGACCTGATCCGCCAGCTAACCGGCCGCGGGACACCTTAACGGCAGCCCCTTAGGAGATAGCAAATAGCCATGAACGAAGCACTCAACCAGGTGCCCGCACCGAACGCCCTCACTCTCCGACCGGCCTCCACATGCCGCTGGGACCTCGTCTCCCTCGGCGAAGTGATGCTGCGCTTCGATCCCGGCGAAGGCCGCATCGTCGGCGCACGCAATTTCCGCGTCTGGGAAGGTGGAGGCGAGTACAACGTCGCCCGCGGCCTGCGCCGCTGCTTCAGACTGCGCACCTCCATTGCCACCGCGCTGGTCGACAACCCGGTCGGCCGACTGGTCGAAGATCTCATCCTGCAAGGCGGCGTCGACACCTCGCACATCCATTGGCAGCCCTTCGACGGCGTGGGCCGCGACGCACGCAACGGCATCTACTTCCTCGAGCGCGGCTTCGGCGTCCGTGCGGGCCTCGGCATGATGGATCGCGGCCACACCGCCATCTCGCAACTCAAACCCGGCAACATCGACTGGGACGCACTCTTCGGCACGGAAGGCGTGCGCGTCTTCCACACCGGCGGCATCATGACCGCGCTCTCGGAAGACGCGACCGAAGTCGTGCGCGAGGCCATCGCCGCGGCCCGCCGCCACGGCACGCTCGTCAGCTACGACGGCAACTATCGCGCCTCGCTATGGAAGTCTCGCGGAGGCCGTGAACGCTCCGTCGAGGTCAACCGCACCATTCTTCCCCATGTCGACGTATTCTTCGGGCACGAAGGCGACGTCGCCGCAGCGCTCGGCGAGGATGCCCACCGTCCGGCCTGGCACACGCTCGACACCTTCGCGCCCATGGCCGAGCGCGTTGCCGCCGAGTACCCGAACCTCAAGATCCTCGCCACCACCATTCGCCGCCCCCACACTGCGAATCGCAACAGCTGGAGCGCCTTTGCTTTCGCCAACCACAACGCCATCGCCGGCCTCGCCTTCGACGACCTCGACATCCTCGACCGCGTCGGCGGCGGCGACTCCTTCGCGGCTGGCTTGATCTATGGCCTCGTCACCGGCAAGGATCTCGCCTGGTCGCTCAACTGCGGCATCGCCCACGGCGCCCTCGCCATGACCACCCCGGGCGACGCCTCCATGGCCACCCTACCCGAAGTCGAGCGCCTCATGGGCGGCAGCCTTCCCGGCACCCTCCGCTAAACTCTCCCAACCTGCGCAGAGCCTTCCCGCGCCCGTCCACGTATACGCGCCGATACCAGGTCAATCGATTGACTGACTGCGCAAACCGATCATCCTTGTATACTCAAATCGATCGTGATGGACATTTCCAGATCGAAAAAGTCGCGGCTCCCAACGTGTTCGCGGAGCCACGCATGAGAATGAAACCGCCCAGCTCGTCTGAGCCTTCCCAGCCTCCTAAAAAACGCACCAGCCTCAAGGACCTCGCCACCTATCTCGGCGTCTCGCAGACCACGGTCTCCTTCGTTCTCAACGATGCTCCCCTGGCCAAGAACCTGACCGCTGAGACCCGTCGCCGCGTACATGAAGCGGCACGCAAGTTTAACTACCGGCCAAGCTACTTCGCTCTGAATCTCCATAAAACCGGCAGCGATTCGGTCGGCGTCATCGTCCCCGAACACAGTGAAGGCTACTTCACCGTCGTCATGGAAGGCGTCGAGCGCTATCTCCTGCAGAAGCACTTCCTCTACTTCACTGCCTGCCACTACGGCAAGCACAAGCTGGTCAAGGAGTACTCGGAGTTGCTGATGAACCGCGGCGCTGAGGGCCTTCTCTTGCTCAACACCAACGCCGACTTCGACACTCCCCTGCCCGTCGTCACCATCTCCGGCCACAAGGAGAAGGAGGGCGTCACCAACGTCTTCATCGACCACCGCGCGGCCGCTCGCCTGGCCATCCGCCACCTCTACGACCTCGGCCACCGCAAGATCGCCTTCATGAAAGGCCACCGCTCCGTCATGGACACTGACTTCCGCTGGGAGGCCATGATGCAGGTCGCCCGCGAGTTCGGCGTCGAGCCTACCCCAGAGCGCACCGTGCAGCTCACCGTCGGCGGCTGGACACCGCAGATCGGCTATGAGCCCACCCAGCGCCTGCTGTCCGCCACCCGCGACTTCACCGCCCTCATCTGCTTCAACGACACCGCCGCCATCGGCGCCATGCGCGTCCTGCATGAGGCCGGCATGCGCGTCCCCAACGACGTCTCCGTCATCGGCTTCGACGACATCGTTTCTGCCGAATTCCATGTGCCCAGCCTCACCACCATCCGCCAGCCGCTCAAGCACATGGGCAAGCTCGCCGCCAGCATCCTGCTGGACCGCATCGCCAACCCCGCAGCACAATACGCCGGCAGCATCCCCGTCAAGCCAGCACTGATCGTCCGCGAATCCACCGCGCCTGTGAAACCCAGCGCCCACTAGCCCTCGGCTATTGTTTTCTTTCGGTCTGTCCCCTCGGAAAATTGCTTCTGCTACCAAGCACCCCCGACGCGCGAGCATCGCTCAAGCGCATCAGGCAGCAGACGTTGGCGTCCCCGACGGGATTCGAACCACGTGTTTACACCATGAGTGTGGTGTCGTCCTGGGCCACTAGACGACGGGGACATGGCTTAAGGCCTTCTTGATCATTGCCTAAGCCGTTGCTGATTATAGAAGGTCGACGCCCCCAACGGGCCTCGAACCGCCCGTCCACCACGAAGGCGGGCAACAACCTGCTCTCCCTAGTCTGGAGGAGCAGGAATCAATTTGCAACATAGCGCGACCCTCAATCCGATCACCGCACCCACTCACTGGGTCCGCTCCCAAAGCCTAACTCGCCACGCGAAGCCCCTCGCCGTCCGCGCAGGACTCGGCAAATTACCGAAGCAACCGCACATCCATCTTCAGCTGATACGCCACCGGTCTGCCATCTACCGACGCAGGGATAAACTTCCAGTCCTTTGCCGCTTGCACCAACTCCGGATCGCTTCCTGGCGCCAGCATCTTCGTCGCTTCCACCTTGCCGGCAGCATCAATCGTTAGCAGAACGGTCTCCACTCCCTGTGCTAACGACTGCTCCGATATTGTCGGCGGCGGCCTCCACATCAGAATTGCCTTCGGCTCCTTATCCGCGGCATAAAGCCCCGTCGATTGCTCATCCTTTACGAGCACCGGACCCTCGCTCCCGCTTACTCCAGGAGCGCCATACATCAGCCGGCCACCGTTCTGCTGGGACGGATCTGACTTCAAATACTCGTACACCGGCGGCCTCTCCATCCACTTCGGCGGCAACGTAGCCGAAGCCACCTTCGCCACCTGTGTCTCGATTCCGCGCGCACGTGCCGCCATCATCGCTGCCTTCACTCGCGCCACGTCACCAGCCGGCCACGCACTCTCCAACTCTGCCCACGCCCGTTCCTGCCTGCCGCTGTATAGGTAAGCCCACACGATTTCCAGCACCGTCGCCTTTGTCTTCCGCAGCCGAACCTCGTCCTCAGCCCGAACCGAGCCGGAGTTGAGCTGCCCGTCGCTGCTTCGAAACTCCGCCAACTCCTCCGCCGTCACGCCGTCGCGCAGCGCTGCAATCTGATGGTCATACAGCGCGCGATACCACGCGCTCACATCGAGCAGCCGTCCGTGCTCAAACCGCAGCGCCACCACCGGAGGAGACGCGAAGTCTGCGTGGCCCAATCCGTCAAAACCCTCCACCGCGGCCGCATCCGTCGCCCAGATCGCCACCTGCCCATTGAACTCCGCATCGACCGCCCGATACGACTCTCCGCCCGTCAGCGTCAGCAGGTGCCGCGGCTTCCTCTCCATCGACCAGATCTCATAGCGCGCGTTCCTGTCATCCTGCGCTGGCCGCACCACAAAGGCAGCCACCGGCACGCCCAATCCCAGGTCGGCTCCAAGCACATCGATGTCCACCTGCGCCGCCGTCTCCACCACCACGGCCCTCTCGTCGCCCCAGCGCAGCACCGCTTCGCAGGCCCGAGTGGCAAATCCTCCGCTCCTGACCGCACCTACGCGCAGCGTCACGCCAGTCGGAAAACTCGCCTCGAAGTGCCCAGTGCCCCGATCGCACACCACTTGCCGCGACTGCGCCCATCCCCCGCTCCATGCCACACAGATCAGCACCACCACCCACTGCTTTGTCGGCCTCATCTTCCGTCTTGCCTCCCGCGGGCGCGGCCGCACCGTTCCACCGTCTCGCTTCCGAGCGCGATCGGAATGAAGACCCACTGAAGCATAATCGAATCGTTCAGGAAGCGCTCTGCGCAGGGTGGGTGGCAAAACCTGTCAAGCCCCCGAGACCGCCCAATATCGACAAAACCCTCATGAACACTGGCGATAAATCTTTTCCAAACTTGGCATAGTTACTCCCTCCAACTAGCTACAATTGAAGTAGCCCCTCTTCCAATCCATCCCTAATCAGCAGTCGCGTGCACACCATCGCGTTCCCAAATGCGGAACTTTCGTCCGAATGCGAGCTAAAGTCTTTCGTTGGGGTACTTTTGCCCTTAAAGGCTCTGGTTGGCCTACTTTAGGAGCCATTTCCAAGCGTACCCAAGTCATACTTTGCCACCTAACCCGTTTGCAGAGACTACTTTGGGGGCAAAGTATGGGGGAGGGGGGGTGGGGGGTGCCTCCAACGCTCGCCCGTTGCCCACAACAAAAAAACCCGCTCGCGCGAGGCTTTCTGCTGCACCAAATTCTCAGCGACTCAGTGCTTGCCCTGCGCGCTGGCGATCTTCTCTTCGGCAACGCGCGTCACGGCATTGGCCTCGTCATACTTGGCCTGATCGTCGCCAGCCTGATCCCAAAGTTCCTGTCCGTGAACCAGCTCAGCCTGCGCCTCGGCGGGATCAATCTCATCGGGATGCAGCGCTGTCTCTGCCAGGATGGTGACCCGCTCCGGCAGCACCTCGGCAAAGCCCCAGGCCACGAAGAAGGTCTGCTCGCCAGCCGAGCCGCCGTGCAAGCGCACCTCGCCCGCACCCAGCTCCGCCAGCAGCGGCGCCGCGCCGTACAGCGTCTCCAGATAGCCCGACATCGACGGCAGTTCGACCGCCGTCGCCGTCGCATCCAGCAGCACCCGGTCCGGCGTTACCAGCCGTACCGTCAGCAGCCCCGAATTGTTTCCAGCCTCAGCCATAGGTTTACGCCGTTGCCTTCAGCTTCTCGGCTGCCGCGAGTACATCCTCGATGCCGCCCTTGAGATAGAACGCCTGCTCCGGAATATCATCGTGCTTGCCTTCGATGATCTCCTTGAAGCTGCGCACCGTGTCTTCGACCTTCACATACGCTCCAGGAATGCCGGTAAAGATCTCGGCAACATGGAACGGCTGCGAGATGAAGCGCTGCACCTTGCGCGCGCGCGACACGGTGAGCTTGTCCTCTTCCGAGAGCTCATCGATACCCAGGATCGCGATGATGTCCTGCAAATCCTTGTAGCGCTGCAGGATCTTCTTCACGCCCTGCGCAACGTCGTAGTGCTCCTGACCAACGATGCGGGCGGACAGGATGCGCGAGGTCGACGTCAGCGGATCGACAGCCGGATAGATGCCCAGCTCCGACAGCGGACGCGACAGAAGCATCGTCGCATCCAGGTGAGCGAAGGTGGTCGCCGGCGCGGGATCGGTGATGTCATCGGCAGGCACGTACACAGCCTGCACCGAAGTGATCGAGCCCTTCTTGGTTGAGGTGATTCGCTCCTGCAGCTCACCCATTTCGGTGGCAAGGTTCGGCTGGTAGCCAACGGCCGAAGGCATACGCCCAAGCAGCGTCGAGACCTCGGAACCCGCCTGCGTGAAGCGGAAGATGTTGTCGATGAACAGCAGCGTGTCCGCACCCTCTTCGTCACGGAAGTATTCCGCGACGGTCAGGCCAGTCAGCGCCACGCGCAAACGCGCCCCCGGCGGCTCGGTCATCTGGCCATAGATCAGCGCGGCCTTGCTCTTGTTGAAGTCGTGGACGTCGATAACGCCCGACTCCTGGAACTCGTGCCAAAGATCGTTGCCCTCGCGGGTACGCTCGCCGACGCCAGCGAACACAGAGAACCCACCATGCTGCTGGGCCACGTTGTTGATCAGCTCCTGAATCACGACGGTCTTGCCCACACCAGCGCCGCCGAACAGACCAATCTTGCCACCCTTCAAGAAGGGCAGGATCAGGTCAACGACCTTGATGCCGGTCTCGAACATCTCTTCCGAGGTCGCCTGCTCATCGAAAGCCGGAGCCTGGCGATGAATCGGCATGCGCAGCTTCGCGTTCACAGGACCGAGCTCGTCCACCGGCTCGCCGAGAACGTTGAGCACGCGGCCAAGCGTCTCGCGGCCAACAGGCACCGAGATCATCCCGCCAGTGTCGATGGCCTTCATGCCGCGCACCAAACCCTCGGTCGCGACCATGGCGATGCAACGAACGCGACCTTCGCCGAGATGCTGCTGCACCTCCACGACGACGTCCATCGGCGTGGGCACGTCGAAGCCCTCGCTGACGATCCGCAACGCCTGGAAGATCGGAGGCATGTGCGCCTCTTCGAATTGAATGTCAACGGCCGGGCCGCTGATGCTGACGACCTTCCCAATGTTCTGGTTTGGTTTTTTATCGATGTTTTGTGTGTCTGCCATAAGTCTCTTTCGTACGGTCGCGTTTGCGCTTACAGTGCAGCCGCTCCGCTAACGATTTCAATAATCTCTTTGGTGATTGCTGCTTGACGCAAGCGGTTCATGGTGAGCGAGAGCTTGTCGATCAGCTCTCCTGCATTCTTGGTAGCTGCGTCGGTCGCGGTCATGCGCGCTGCATGTTCCGCCGCAATCGACTCCAACAGCGCGTGGAAGATTTGCGTGGTGATGTATCGCGGCATGAGGTGACGAAACAGCCGCTCGGGTGATTGGTCGAAGAGGTAGTCGACGTCAGCAGTGCCAAACTTCTTGGCCTCCTGCTCGTAGGCGGACTCTTCCGGCTCGTTGATCGAAACGCCTGATTCCTGGGCAGCCTTACCCGCGGCTTCTTTTTGCTCCTCGGTCATCTCTTCGAGGACCGTGACCTGCTGGGATCCAAGCTTGCGGATGGGCAGCAACTTCTCGACAACAACGCGCTGCGAGATCACGGACTTGAACTCGTTGAAGACGATATAGACGGAGTCAATCTCTGCCCGTTCGTAGCGCGTGATAATGGAGTTCGCGACCGCCGTCACTTCCGAGAAGCTCGCCTTCAACAACAGCGTGGGGTGTTCGGAAGCGACTTCGATTGGAGCTGCACGGTGCCGGATATCTTCGATGTGCTTGGAAAGATCGTTGTCGTACAGCTCTTCCTTGTGCTCATAGATGGCCATCGGGAAGCGCTTCTTGAACAGGCCAATCGCCTTCTTGCCGATGGGCTCGAGATCGATGTTCTGGCCCATCGCGCGCCGCTCGTCGATGAACCGCTGCGCCGCCTTGCCGATGTTGGAGTTGAAGCCGCCAGCGAAGCCTTTGTCGCCGGCGATCACGAGGATGAGAACGTTCTTCTCCTCGCGCTCCACCAGCAGCGGATGCATGATCTCGCCAGTCTGTTCGTTGTAGAGGTCGGTACGCCGCACCAGCGACTGCAGCACATTGGCGAGCATCTGTGCATAGGGTCTCGCCTGGAGTGCGTGTTCCTGCGCGCGACGCAGCTTTGCAGCCGAGACCATCTTCATGGCCTTGGTGATCTGCCGCGTGTTCTTCACACTGCGGATGCGTCGCCGTAGATCGAGTACGTTTGCCATTCGTCCTTATGCTGCGCTGTTACGCGGTTACCGTGGTCTTAGCTTCCTTGCGGGCGGCGAGGAAGTCCTGCTTGTACTCGTTGATGGCATCGGTCATGCGCTTGCGCAGATCGTCGTCCAACGCCTTCTTCTTGGTGATGTCCGCGAGAATATCCGGATGCGCGGAGTCGAGGAACGGATAGTAGCCATCTTCGAAGGCGCGGAGATCAGAAACCTCGACGTCATCGAGCAAGCCCTGCGTTCCGGCGAACAGAATTGCCACCTGCTGTGCCGCGGTAAGCGGAGCAAACTGCGGCTGCTTGAGGAGCTCGGTCAAGCGGGCGCCTCGGTTGAGCTGATTCTGCGTCACCTTATCGAGGTCCGAGCCAAACTGCGCGAAGGCCGCGAGTTCGCGATACTGCGCGAGGTCGAGCTTGAGCGTCGAACCCACCTGCTTGGTGGCCTTGATCGCGGCTGCGAATCCGACGCGCGAAACCGAGAGGCCTACGTTGACGGCTGGGCGAACGCCGGAGTTGAACAGGTCGGTCTCGAAGAAGATCTGTCCGTCGGTGATCGAGATGACGTTGGTCGGAATGTAAGCCGAAACGTCGCCGGCCTGCGTCTCGATGATCGGCAGAGCGGTCAGCGAACCGCCGCCCAGCTCCTTGGACATCTTGGCCGAGCGCTCGAGCAGACGCGAGTGGAGGTAGAACACGTCTCCGGGATACGCTTCGCGGCCTGGCGGACGGCGCAACAGCAGCGAGATCTCGCGATAGCTGGCAGCGTGCTTGGAAAGATCGTCGTAGATGATTAGCGCGTGCTTGCCATTGTCGCGGAAGTACTCGCCCATCGCGGTGGCCGCGAACGGAGCGAGGTACTGCATGGGCGCAGGCTCAGAGGCCGTTGCAGCGACGACTATGGTGTACGCCATCGCCCCATACTCTTCTAGCGTCTGTACGACGCTGGCAACCGACGAACGCTTCTGGCCGATGGCGCAGTAGATGCAGATCAGGTCGTTCTTGGCGGAGTTGATGATGGTGTCGAGCGCCACAGCGGTCTTACCGGTCTGGCGGTCACCGATGAGCAACTCGCGCTGTCCGCGGCCGATCGGAATCATCGTGTCGATGGCCTTGATGCCGGTGTTCATGGGCTCGGTGACGGACTGACGCGAGATCACACCGGGAGCGAGCCGCTCAACGGGGAGGAAGGTATTCGTGTTGATCGGTCCCTTGTCATCGATAGGCTGGCCGAGCGCATTCACTACGCGACCAATCAACGCATCGCCTACTGGCACGGACATGATCTTGCCGGTGCGCTTAACCTGATCGCCCTCTTTGAGCTCGCTGTAGTCGCCGAGAATTACCGAGCCAACCTGGTCTTCGTCGAGGTTCATGGCGAGGCCGGAGATGCCGTGCGGGAAGTCAATCAGTTCGCCAGCCATAACCTTGTCGAGCCCATGAATGCGCGCGATACCGTCACCCAGCGAGATGATCGTTCCAATCTCATCCACCTGGATGCGCTGTTCGTAGTTCTCAATCTGCTGGCGAAGCAGTTCGGTGATCTCGTTTGCCTGAATCTTTGCCATGGTGTTCCTTTTCCTTCGAATCCTTCAAATCTTGTTGCGTATGCGTCTACGCTCCGGCCGCAATCAGCCGAGCTTTGAGTTGCTGTAGTTGCGCGCGAATCGACCCATCGTAAACAGTCGATCCTATGGTGACGACGGCTCCGCCCAGCAAGGTTGCGTCTTCGCTGTAGGTGGCATGAACGTGCTGCTGGCCGGTCATGGTCGAGATCTTTTCCTCAAGGAGCTTGCGGTTCTTCTCATCCAGCGGCAGGGCGCTGACAATTTCAGCCTCGGCGACGCTGGCGTTTTCGTCCGCAATCGTGGCATAAGCCGCTACCATGCTGCGCAGCTCGTGCAGACGTTGATGATGGGCAATGACCGCGATGAAATTCCGCACCGTCTTGCTCATGCCGGATTTTGCAGCGATGGCATCGAGCACCTTGAGCTTCTGCGGCTCCGGGATCGACGGGTTTTCGAGGACTTCGCGGAGCTCCGCGCTGGCTTCCAGCGTGTCGACAAAGTCATTTAACTGCCCTTGCGTGGCGACCACATTCAGTTTTTGGTCGGAGATGACAGCAGCCAGGGCACGCGCATAACGAAGATCAACAGCAGCCATTAGTTGTTGCTCCCTTCGCCAAGCTTGTGAGCAAAACTTTCCACCAGTAAACGATCCGTCTCCGCGGTGACGACAAGTTTGCGGGCAGCCTGCTCGATTGCCAGTTCTGCGGCATACTTCTGAATGTCGCGGCGCGCGAGGGTTGTTGCGCTCTGAATCTCGGCTTCTGCAGCGGCAAGGATCTTGTTTTTCTCGTCTTCCACGCTGGCCAGGATCCGCTCTTCATCTCGCGCGGAATCCGCCTCGGCCTGAGCGCGCATCGCGGCAATTTGATCGTCCAGTTTGGCGAGCCGATCTTCCACCGAACTCAGTCTGGCCGTGGCTTCTTCGGTCGCGGTGCGGGCGTCCACCAGATGCTTCTGGATTGCCGTGCTGCGATTGCGGAAGGTTTTGGGAAGGACCTTCAACAACCCATATCCAATGCCGCCAAACAAAATAACAATGTTGAAGATTGTGAAGACATTCGCAGCCGTCTCTGGCTTCATACCCAACAGCGCGCCGATCTTCACCACTGGCGCGGACATCCGGTACTGGTCTGTCTCGCTCAGGACTGTCTGGTGCCCGCTCGCGGGATTCGACGGAGCTGGTGCAGCGCTTTGCGCGTAGATGGGTTGAGCGATGGACAGGACAAAGAACAGGCCCGGCGTAACGATCAACACCCGGCGCAACGAAGCAGTGAAGAGACGAGAGATCATGATTGGCGCGCCTCCGAGAGCTTGGTTCCAGCTGGAAGCACGGCACGCAAGATCTGCTCGCTGAGCTGCGCGGTCGACTCTTCAATCTGCTTGCGGGCTCCGGCGGACATTCCCTCAATCTCCTGCCGCGCTGCATTTACACGAGTCTGAGCGGCCTCACGGGCGCTCTTCACGGCTTGATCTCGCTCCGCCTGCCACTGCTGTACCTTGCGCTCGCGTGCAGCCATCATTTCGCTGCGCGCAGCACGCAACTTTTCCTCATAGACCGTGGCCTCGGCCTCAGCCGCGGAAATCGCGGTGCGAGCTCTTTCGACGGCGCCCGTGGTTCGCGCGCGACGCTCGGCCAGAGTCTTGTCGAGAGGCTTGCGTACCAAGGGTCCGTACGCTGCTACCAGCAGCAGAAAAAAGACCATCGTCGGCACAGAGCCGAGCACTAGACCACCAAGTTGATGCAAAATTTCCATGAGATTCTAGGGTTCTTCAGGAGGGGGTAAAGGCTCGTTGCTTCCAGGAGCAAACCAAGCCCTGTTGTCTACTGCCGAGCACCGCTCAAGCATTCCTATTTTTTCAATTCGCTCCCTTCATTTGTAGCAAAGCTGGGAGTTGGAAGTCAAAGAATGAACGCGTTATGGAAGCAATTCTGGAAGATTCTCCCGGTAGGCACGGTAATCGCTTTTCTCGCTCGATTTCTCAATAATTTCTTCTTGCATTTTGCGTGTCGAGCGTAAGATGTTCTTACCACCCTGAGACCCATTCCGGGTCATGCAGGCCGCGTGAAACGGGACACCACCTCCGCTCCCGATCAGGCGGCCTGTACTTGTTTACGGGGTTAATCATGAACCGCTTCTAGTGGCTTCACGTGGCGGTGCTGGTAACGCTTGTATCGCTCCAATAGAGAACTCGGTCCAATGGCGTGAAGGTAGACCAGATTCCCCTCGAATCGTTGTCTTGTGATGGTCGCTCCGCGCTCCAGCGCGGCGAGGATTCGACCTTCAGCCTGCGGAATGCGAAATTCCACAGATTCGAGCGGATCGGCTGTCAATGCAGCGTCGATGGCATGTAGCAGATCTTCCAGGCCGTCGCCCGTGAGAGCCGAAACGGCGATCGTCCCCTTTCCTTGAGAGCCCGGTTGAATACCTGATCCCGCGGGCAGCAGATCAATCTTATTCAGGACTTGCAGTGTGGGTTTGTCCATCACGCCGAGCTCCGTCAGGACGGCCTCCACCTGGGATCGCTGTTCGTCCAGCGTAGGGCTGGCGGCATCGCGCACATGTAGCAGGAGCTCGGCGCGTTCGACCTCTTCAAGCGTTGCGCGGAAGCTAGTTACGAGAGCGTGGGGAAGGTTTCGGATGAATCCAACGGTGTCTGAGAGCAGCACTTTGCGTCGCGAAGGAAGGGTCAACTGACGCAGTTTGGGGTCGAGTGTGGCGAACATTCGCTCTGAAGCAAGGACCTCTCCGCCGGTAAGCGAGTTGAACAGGGTGGATTTGCCGGCGTTTGTATATCCAACCAGGGCCACGGTGGGCACCGGGACGGCCTCGCGCCTGCCGCGCTGCTGACGCCGAATGCGCCTGACGGCCTCCAACTGCTGCTTGATGCGATCGAGCCGAGAATTGATCTTGCGGCGATCGGTCTCGAGTTGCGTTTCACCAGGACCGCGGGTTCCGATGCCTCCGCCGGTCTGCGACATGGTCTTTCCGCGACCTGCAAGTCGGGGGAGTTGATATTCAAGCTGTGCCAACTCCACCTGCAACTGCCCTTCGCGCGTGCGAGCGTGGCGGGCAAAGATGTCGAGAATGAGTTGGGTGCGATCGATGACCGTGCAAGGCAATCGCGCTTCGACGTTGCGGGCCTGGGACGGTGTCAGATCGTGATCGAAAAGGACAAGACTCGCGCCGGTGGATGCTACCGTCGCAATGATCTCATCGAGTTTTCCTCCGCCTACCAGGGTGGCCGGATCCGGCCGGCCGCGACGCTGGATCAGGACCGCTGCGATGGTTGCGCCGGCAGACCTGGCTAGCTCCTGAAACTCAGCTAGAGAGGCGTCAAAGTCCAGATCGACCGGAGGCTCGGCTGCGGGCGGCGGAGTTTCGGGCAAGTCGTCGTGAGTGACGGAGGACGGATCACGTTCCGAGATCGCAGCGGCTGCCCGCGCCTGCTGCGCTACGCTCGAGGGGCGAAAGCGATCCGAGGTGAACTCGACAGCAACCAGAACGGCGCTTTCGCGCGAAGTTCCCTGCCGCGAGCGCAGGAGATTCCGATCCACCGCTTCGCGATTCGTTCTTGCCTTGGATGCTGGCTTAATGGGCACGTTGCCTTGTAACTCTCGCGCGCAGAGGTCGCCTGGAGGCGGCGGATCGGCTAGCTATTGGCCGCTCCCGTGGCTGGCTGAGGAGTCTCCGCGTGAGTTGTTGCGGCAGGACGAGTCTCGCTACGCGTCTCGCCAAAGCCGGAGGGGCGACCGCTGACCACCGTGGAGATTGCATGCTTGAAGATCAGCTGTTCCTGCGCGTTGTTTTCGAGCAGAACAGAATATTTATCAAAGGAACGAATCTTTCCTGTCAGCTTTACACCGCTGACGAGGTAGATGGTAATGGGGCTTTTGTCCTTACGGACCGTATTCAGGAACGTATCCTGAATATTCTGTGCCGGCTTGGAATCCATGGGCCGATCTCCTCTTATCATTGCACTCAACCATTTTTTGACATTCCGCGCCAAAGACTCGCGGT
>Ga0302226_10000187_pt1 | contig 57435 bp, 47 predicted proteins | sample II_Palsa_E3_3_FD_193524 | JGI IMG/M metagenome (GOLD analysis project Ga0302226, IMG submission 193524) | Peat permafrost microbial communities from Stordalen Mire near Abisko, Sweden - II_Palsa_E3_3 | ecosystem: Environmental > Terrestrial > Soil > Palsa > Peat permafrost | place: Sweden...
AAGTTGGGGGCACCTGATCTTTCAGGATGTGTTCAAGAAGCAGCAGTAATCGGTTTGCGATTGCGGGCGAGAGGGCTGATTGCGAACGGTTCCATTCATGCGGACGCACTTGACGAAGGTGGTGCGTGCGAACAAGACACTGGCCGGTCTTGAGTGGACCGCGGTGGGACAGCAACTCGCCGAGACGCTCACGAATCGGATTCGACTGGAGAGACATGAAGCTGTCTCCTTGTCGAGTAAAGTGCGTTCAGCTACCGATCTGTATGCACAGTTCTTCGAGATCGTTGTTGCAGCAAGACTAGATCACGTCGAAGGTATTTTGACCTCCCAGCTCAAGCCAGTGAATGATCAGCTTGCCAGCCTCACAGATGCTGTCATGGGCGATGAGATCGACGACCTCATCAACCAGGCACGGGACCTGGTTAACGAACGCCGGTTCCCTGAAGCTGCCGCTTACCTGAAACAGGCCGCATCTAACAAGCGGTCCAAGGCCACGGATCGCCAGCGGTACAGGATTGCATCGAACTATGGCGCGATTGCGTTCGCCGAGAACAGATTGGAGGACGCTGCGCGGCATTTTTTCGAAGCTGTGCGGTTGGCCCCCGAAGAAGAGCTGGCGCGAATCAATGAGGTGTTTGCTCACTATTTACTTGGAAATCGGAAACGCGCCTTCGAATTGGCGACTGACAGAAGGAATAAATATCCATTCTCCGCTCGTCTAGTCGGGATTTGGATCAACAGCGCGCCAGAGGACCTCAGCCCTGAACAACTTACAAAGAGTCTGGACTCGGCTGTTCTTGTAGACGCGGAAGTGTGTGTAGCGCTTGCACGGCGTTGCATAATGGCTAACAAGTTGGACAGGGCAGATGAGTATTGTGCCGACGCCATCCTCGCCAATCGAAAATGGTCCCAGCCGTGGATCGTGAGTGCGCAGGTCGGTATCGGAAAGTTGATGGAGGAGAATGCGGGGCTTCGGACGGTCGATGGAGGACGCGAGTCAATTTTCCAGAAAGCTCTCGACGAGGCTTCGGAGGCTATTAAAGCAAGCGAAAACGATGGTCCGTGGGCCACTGCAGAAGCTCGTGCGGTCCGGGCGCAACTGCTTTTTATTCGTGGCGAAACTGCGCGTGGCACGGAAGATGCGAAGGCTGCATACAAATTAGCCCCAGACATCCTTAGCGTTCAATTGCTCATGGCGCAATGCTATTTGATGGCCGGGGAGACAGCCCGAGCGATCGAGTTATTAGCTGAAGCCTATGAACAAGAAAAGCGAGCGGATATAGTTCTTCTCTACGCAAGGACACTTGCCTCCCGCGGAAAGGAGGGTGATCTTTCACGAGCAGTAGGGCTAGTCACCTCGATCGATGTTGGCAAAGTACCTTCGCGGATGCGGGATTCCTTCGTCGTTAGCACAGCGCAGTTCATGGCGCGTATCGGAGATTGGAACGCCGCGGCTTCCTATCTGCAGACCCAGTCTTCTGCAATTCATTCTGTGACTGCGTTAGCGGTTAATGTCCTCATCTTCGTTGGACGTGATGATCGAGAATCTGCGAATCGGCTTGCCGATGAGGCGTTGGCCGCGCTATCGGACGAAGTGCAGGCAGGCACGAAGGAATTTCTTGGTGGGTTGTTGATGCAATTGGATCGTGCTAAGGACGCGTTGCCAGTCTTCCAAGAACTCTTCGATAAAGATATCCCGACCTTCGATCCCCGTCAGCTCATTGCTTGCGCTGATCACCTACAGCTACATGACAAGGTGCTCGAGGTCTTCGACCGCGTCCACAGTAAGCGGCCATTAGATTGGCAGATGCTTGAGTTCGAAGTACAGCGTCTTGAACAGTACCACCGAGAGAAAGCGATCGAGCGATTACTAGAGTTTTTGCAGCGACATCCTGGACACAAACTCGCGCAGTTGAGGCTATCAATCACCGCGATGCTACAGGGAAGACCGGAACTCGCCCGGACAGAAATCTCGGATTTGCCTACAGTAGACGAGCTTCCTCCCAATTACATTCTGGCCGCCTTGGGACTGCTGAGGCAAGCCACAAATTACGACGACGCGATTGACTATGGCTACCGTTATCTTCGCGGTCACTTCGACAGGCAGGAGGCTCACGAAGCTTACATCCAGGTTGTTGTGATGCGACCGCATCGCGATGATGAATCCCCTGAGCTCGACGTCGTCGGTCCCGATTCTGCGGTTTATTGCCAGGAAGTCGGTAGCGGCGAATTTCGATGGTTCGTCTTGGAAGATACCGACAAGCCCGTGAGGGACTTCGAAGAGATTTCATTAGCCGATCCTCGCGCGGCCAACCTTACTGGTAAGCGCGTCGGAGATACATTTGTGTTGGCTGCCGCGCCGATGGCGAATCGCGAGGCAGTCATCAGGAAGATACAGACTAAGTATGTTCGTCGTTTCCAGGACTGTATGACGGAGTTGCAAGTCAGGTTTGGGCCTTCGACGATGCTTCAATCCGTCTATGTCGGACCGCCCGACACGATCCAGCAACCCGGCATGGTCACGATCATGACGGACCTGCAGAACCGTGCGAAAAGACTTGAACAAGTCCAGGAGCTCTACGCAAAGAATCCGGTTTCTTTCCATATCTATGGTGCAAGCTTAGGAAAAAACGCCTACCTAGCCTTAGAGCACATCGCATGCACACCAGGCTTATCAGTGAAGTGTTTCGAGGGAGCGCCAGCCGGCCCAGACGTTAGTCTCATGCAATTGCGCGAACGGCCATTGATGCTGGTAGACCTCACCGCCATCGCAACGATTCGGCTCCTTGGCCTTGAGTGGCTCTTTACGACGAATCTTTATTCCTTCGCGGTCACTCAGGGAACCTGGGAGGAGCTACACGACACGCTCGTCGACGAGAAAGGTGGCTCGGGCACTAGAGCTCATGTGCGCTTTGAGAAAGAAAGGTTCGTGTGGGAGGAGCGTGACGCGGACGCCGCGGACCAACTGCGATTGGAGAATCAAGCGTTTTTGGACAGCTTTCAAGAAAACGTGCGTCTAGTGTCGGCCACGGACCTAGCTGCGATACCTCCAGAGGAGCGCGAGCAGATGAAGCAGTGCTTCGGAGTCTATGGTGCGGAAACTATGGCGGTAGCAGGCAAAGGTCGGGCGATGCTCTGGACGGACGACTCGACTCTTGGCATCCTAGCTGCGTCGACCTTGGGTGCAAAACGGACTTGGACTCAGATTGTTCTCCTATCCTTCGTTGAGGCCGGCATCCTCTCTAAGGGCGATTACAATAAGGCGGTCGCCAAGCTCATTGGCTTTGGCTATACGCTTACGTTTTTCGATCCTGCGTGTGTGCTCGAAGCTTGCAAGCTCTCGGAATTTGGCGCTGCGCGATTCCCGTTGAAACAAGCGATCGAGGTCTTCCGCGAAATCGCGATGCCGAGCGGCATGCTCGTCAGACTATTTCTAGAGTTCTTTATCGCTCTGCAGCAAGAGCCTCTGCTGTTTCAGAAGAAGAGCTTGATCGTCAGAGCGTTCCTCGATGCTCTTTGGGCAAATCCGGCTTCGCATGATCTCGTCCTAGCGTTGCGTCCAATGAGTTCGAAGCTCTTCGGCCTCAACGTGGTTGCTGAAGCGGAATTTAATGCCGCTTTCGACGACTGGCTACGATCGCTCAATCGCCCGGTTCTCTCGGGAGAGGATCGAACGAGCTCGTGACCCGTTGGTTGGGATGCTTCCGAACTCAGGTAATGCTCGCGCCAGACTTGATTCGGTCTCACATAGAAGGGATGGATCTTGGCTTCTGAGATTTCAAAACGAGTGTATGACGAGAGCGCCAGGCTGGTCGGCTCGAATAGCCCAGGCCCGAAGTGAAATGCGGGCTGTGGATCAGAGCCAGCAACTTGGAGGGGAGATAGGTGGAGTGGCCGATGAAAAGATGTCTTCTTTGAGCTTAACAAAACCGGCAGCATGAGTGAACCGCTTTGATATGTGTAGCTTGTGGCATCCTCAACCTTGATTTCTAGTCGTGCCTGGGCATTGGGTATGGAACGGGTACAAACGGGTGAAAATGGATATTTTCTTATCTTTGGATACAAAATGGATACAAATGGGTGAAAATGGATATCACGTCCATGCACGAGATCAAGAACATCACGATTACCCCGGAAATCCTCAAACTCATCGCTGATATCGACGAGTTCAAAGGCCGATGGAAAGTCATTGAGAGCCTAGCGCCTGAAAAGCTGACTAGCCTTCGGCGCATTGCCACGATCGAGAGCGTAGGGTCGTCCACCCGCATCGAGGGCTCCAAACTCAGCGATGCGGAGGTCGAGAAGTTGCTCTCCGGGCTACAGACAAAAACCTTTGCCAGCCGCGATGAGCAAGAAGTGGCTGGTTATGCGGACGCGATGGACATGATTTTCGAGGGCTACGAGGCCATCGCCTCGACCGAAAATCACATCAAGCAACTGCACGGTGTGCTGCTCAAGTACAGCGATAAGGACCAGGACCATCGCGGCCACTACAAAAAGGTGACGAACAACGTCGAGGCCTTCGGACCCGACGGAAAGAGCTTGGGCGTGGTCTTTGATACTGCTACGCCTTTTGAAACGCCAGGATGGATGCAGGATCTCGTCGATTGGTTCAATCGGTCGGTGGAAGAGGAGAGCCATCACCCCCTGATACTAATTGGGGTCTTCATTGTCGTATTCCTGGCCATCCATCCGTTCAAAGATGGCAACGGTAGACTCTCTCGGGTGCTGACGACGTTGCTCCTGCTGCGCGCCGGATATAGTTATGTTCCCTATAGTTCGATGGAAGGCGTGATCGAACAGAACAAGGACAGCTACTACCTGGCCCTACGCCGCACGCAACAAACGATCCGCAAAGTGGACCAGAACTGGGAAGCTTGGCTGGTCTTCTTTCTGAAGACGATGGTGAAGCAAAAGGACAACTTGGCTGCAAAGGTGAAAGAGGAGCAGGCGCTACGTGCGTCCCTGCCCGCGCTTTCCCGCCAGATTCTGGAGCTGGCGAAAACGCGTGACGAGATCACGGTCAAGGAAATCGAGGATGCAACAGGCGCGAACCGCAACACCATCAAGGTGCATGTGAAAAAGCTGGCGGAACAGCACTACCTCATACAAGCTGGCAAAGGACGCGGCGCGCGCTACACGATCAAATAGCGGTTATGAATAAACCTCAATTCCATGCTCGGTGCTTCGTTTTTTATTTCGCGGGCTTCCGACGAGCTCTTACTGGTGTCAACGCGGCATTTTCGGCAAGAAACTTAGGATGCAATCTGTAGGCTGCTCGAAAGTCCTTGTCGTTTTTGAGAGAATGGCTGAAAGTAATACAGGCAAAATGAAGCGCAAGAATACTCAAAATAAAGAGAAGACCACTCCAGAAAAAGTACAAGGTTCCAAACGATCTTCGAGCAGAGGTAAAAAATTAAACCCCGCACTCAAATCGTGGCTCGATAACGTCATCATTCCCGCATTGGTTCGAGAATACATAGCAGAAACCCGAAGCAAGAGTCCTCCCAAGACTCCTGTTACTTCCGCGTAGCGATAGAGAACGGCCAATTCACTCGTTCAAACAACTCCCTGCAATCGCAGCTTAGCGTGATCAGAAGGCCTAAACCAACCTCATGACGAATGGTTGCAGGTGATGATTTGAACCTGCGGGCGCAAGCAATTGATTATCTTGACTGAGCGGGAAGTTTGACTGGTTGCTGGCTTTGCAACTTGCTGATTCTAAATGATGGGTTGGTTGCGGGGGTAGGATTTGAACCTACGACCTTTGGGTTATGAGTGGCAGTAGAAACGTAGTTTCAACGAGTTACAAGGCCCGATCGGGAGCCTAAAGTAGCCGTAAGTTGTTGAAAGTAGGAAGAGGGCGTTTTTACGTCGGGTTGAAACCGGGTTGAAAAACCAACGACCTTTGGATTTCCAACCCGGCGAGAATCACTTTGACGATACCTTTTCGATACCTGAACGAGACCTTATCATGGTGCGTAGAGGTGATCTGAATGTCGGCTACCCCTGCCTTTGCGAGCGCCGATCCGGCACTCTTCAATCCCCGGTCCGGCCGACTCGATGCCTCTCGTATCGCGAGCGATATCCAACTGCCGGTCTCAACGATTGCTGTGGCTATCGGCAAAAAGGCCCCGAGTGTTCGCAAGCACCCCGACGCCAGCAGCCTGCAGCCGGAACTTCGTCGCTTGTATCGCGTTTGGGTGGCAATCGTGGAGCTTTACGCCGGTAACAAAAAGAGCGCCCGCATCTTCCTCAACGCGCCTAACAAACATCTTGAGAACCAAGCACCTGTCGAGTTCATTGAGAAGGGCGACCTCAAGCCCCTTGAAAGCCTCGCCGAAGCGATGTGCGCGAGAGCGCACATATAGGAATGTCGCGACCAAGGGCTTCCGTATGTATTTAAATGGGGGTACAATAAAAACGTGCATACTGTCGTAGAAACTGCCGAGTTCCAGAAGCAGGCGCGAGGGGTATGGAACGATGCAGAGCGCGAAGCCTTCATCGACTGGATCGCTGGCAACCCGGACGCAGGCGATGTCATTCCAGGCGCGGACGGAGCCCGCAAAGTACGCTGGAGCCGTGCTGGGATGGGCAAGCGCGGCGGCGTGAGGGTGATCTATTTTCACCTGACAGACGAAGAGATTGTGTTACTAGTGATGGTCTATGCCAAGGCTGTGCGAGCCAACGTAAAGCCAAAGGACATCAAGCGGGGGTGAACATGAAGACACTGAAGAAGATGGACGTAAATAAAGTGGCCCGCGCAATCGAAGAGGATGCAGGCCAAGCGTTGCCGGGATTGCGCGAGTCTCTGGTCCAGGCTAAGGCCAGCGATTTTGCGCAGGTTCACACACCAGAACAGATTGTCGCTCGCCGTCGCGGTCGCCCAATAGGAAGCAAGCAGGAGGTCACGAAAGAGGCGGTCAAAATCCGGTTGGATGCCGATGTCATGGCGGCGCTTCGGGCGAGCGGGGATGGCTGGCAAACGCGGATCAACGATGCTCTGCGGGCATCGCTGGCCCTCAGCGGAAAGATCGTATCCACATGACTGTACCTGCGGTGTAACTTCGCAGCTCGTAGCATCATTGCTGACGAAAAGCCGACATCAGGCTTCAACTACTTCCTTACAATGAGTGCCTGAGAGCTAAATGCGTTTCCACGAAGTAGACCTGCCACAAGTAGTGATTGACGCACAGAAACGAGGCACCCTCGTTCTGTTTGCTGGCGCAGGCGTTTCGATGGATGCACCCTCGAGCTATCCTAACTTCCTCAATCTGGCCACGGAACTAGGCGGTACAGCCTATCCGATCGAAGAGCACGAGCTAATCGACCGCTACCTCGGGCGGTTGGTTGAAAAAGGCATCCCGGTTCATGAGCGCGTGAAGACGCGCCTATCCGATCCTACGTCTCGACCGAACCACCTCCACGAAACCATCGTCCGCCTATTTGGTAGCGCAGATAGCATCAGGATCGTCACGACCAACTTTGACGACCATTTTCGCGGAGCTGCGCAGACAGTCTATGGCTCTGTACCGGAGATTTATCGTGCTCCAGCTCTCCCCCTCGGCGATGATTTTAGGGGCATTGTGCATCTTCATGGCTCTGTCCTGGATGATGCGAAGAGGCTTGTGCTAACCGATGCGGATTTTGGCCGCGCTTATCTGACACAGGGTTGGGCACGGCGCTTCGTTCAGCAGTTGTTCTCGAAATTCGTCGTCCTGTTCGTCGGTTACAGCCACCAAGACCTTCCGCTGCTTTACCTCGCGCGAGGTATTTCGGCAGCCGAGGATGGCCCCGGACGATACGCGATCACACCTCCGGAAAACGATACGTTTTGGTTCAACCTCGGCATCAAACCGGCGCACTATCCTCTGCGCGTAGCTCCATTGGCGAGACATGGAGCTCTAGGAGATTGTCTGTCAGCTTGGGCCGAGACCGCGAATCTCGGTTCCCTCGGAACAGAAGCAAGGATCAAAGGGCTCGTCACTTCGGACCGTCCGCTCGGTCTCGAAGAAGATGATTTCCTGAAGCAAGCTTTGCTAGACCTCGGTACGCTGCGTTACTTCGTCCGCCATGCAAAAGATCCACGCTGGCTGGATTGGATTGAAGAACTTCCCGAATTCAGTGCAATCTTTGTGCCTGGTGGTTCTCTGAACGAACGATCTGCGCAACTCGCATTCTGGTTTGCAGAAGAGTTTGCGATTCCTCATTTCGGCTTGGCTCTCGAAATGGTGCGGCGCAAGAACCAAACGCTGTCTCCGGCTCTATGGCATTCAGTGGCGCAACGGTTCCATGCCCATGCTGCGGCTGGCGATCCTCTGCGCTTTTGGGTTCCGATCTTGCTCAAAACGATTCCCGCAAATGGCCATTCGGATTTTCTGGCATACATGATTGACCATTGCACCGTGCCCGCCGACGAGCAGACGATCCTTCAGCTCTTCCGAGCACTGAGCGCGCCGAAGCTCAACCTGAAACGCCGCTTCTTTCCTCCCGAAGACGGCAAACCTGTAGTGCCGGACGCAGAGGTCGAGCCCATCGCGCATGACTACACAATGGGACGCGCCTACAAAGCGAAAATCCAACCTCGCCTCGACGTTTTTGCCAAAGGGATAGCCCTTATCGTAACGATCACCTTTGAAGAGGCCAACGCCCTTCTTGTGATGTACGGGAAGGCGGGCCCCAAATGGGATCCCATCAGCGGGTCGCGCGGTTCTGTAACTTCGCGTGCGCAAGATTTCCTGCACAATGGTTTCTCGGTCTTGATCGATGCTGGCGCAGACGTGCTCCGGTGGGCCAATGAACACGACTCGAAGTTTGCCTTCAGCTTGATAGGGCAATGGATCGAATCGGAATCGCTCATCCTTCGGCGGCTTGCTATTAGTGGGATGGTACGATATCCACCCTTGACTGCGGATGAAAAGCTTTCTTGGGTGATCTCAAACCGAATCGTTGAGAATTTTGGCCTCAAGAATGAGACTCTTGCATTGCTTGCCGCGGTCTACGCCGAAGCTGGAGAAATGGTGCGGACGGAACTCCTGAATCAGGCAGAAGCGGCAATGAATCCGGAAGGCGAAGACTACGAACGATATGAATTCTTCAATCTCCTTTCCTGGCTACACAAGCACGCGCCGGATTGCACTCTAGTCACGGAGAAGCTTGGTTCCGTTCAGCAACGGCATCCAGAATGGAAGATGCGTGAACACCCAGATTTCAACTCTTGGGTTAGCGGCGGGGCCGTACAAGCCGTACCGGACAGTCCCGTTGAGTCTTCCCAAATTGAAGCAATGAAGCTCAATGCTCTCCTTGAAGAGAGCGCTCGTCTCGCGAAAGTGAAGGACACATTCGGGGAACCGTTTCAAGCGGGATTTCTACAGGAGATTGCACGAACAGTCGAAGGAAACTTCGCGTGGTCAGAGGGCATCGCCGCCGAGGCATTGGAACGGAAAGACGTACCCGCTGAGATATGGTCAGCACTGTTGCGCGGGTGGTCAACCCACCATACACCGGAGCAATGGGCATCGGTGCTCACCATCGTTGAGCGGCTTGAACCGATCTATGACACCGTCCTGTATGAGATGTCATCGCTCCTCAAAGGCGCGGTGGAACGGAAAGAAGACGGTCTCCCCGTCACAATGTTCGATTCAGCTCTTGCGCGAGCGAACGCTGTATGGGCTGCCTGTGTCGTCCACGAACAAGCTCTTCCAGAGACTGCGGACAACTGGGTTACGGTAGCCATCAACCGGACCTCCGGATATCTCCTAGACTTCTACTTCGAGTCGTTTCGGCTTCTGTGGCCTAAGCGGCAAGAAGAACAGAGACGCATTGACTCGGTGCTGCAAGCACTGGAAGTTGCTATCGGCGAAGACGGGCCAGCATCGGAAATTGCGAGAATCCTAGTGGCGGCAAAGGCCGCTTTGTTGGCAGAGGTCTCACAGGACTGGTACACCGAGCATGTGTTGCCGTTGCTCGCAGCTCCGGCCAGTCCAAGACAGTCAGAGCAGGCTTGGGACGGATACCTGGTTTGGGGTACTTGGGCGCAAACGATGCTGCCTGGTTTGATTCCAGCCTATCTGCATCATTTACCGGATATCAAGGAGGCATCCGACGAACGTTCTCGCATGTTCTGCGATCATCTGGCTGGCTTCGCAGTCTTCGGAGCCATCGATCCGCTTGACAGTGGATGGCTCGATGAATTTCTTACTCGGGCTCAGAATCGCGAGCGAATGCATTGGGTTGGAAGCGTTACCGATATCCTGCGTGACGCCGATGACCAGGCGAAAGAGTCGGCATGGGATCGTTGGATTAGACGTTACTTGGAGGCCCGTATCCAATCAAATCCGATTGCGCTTGACGCGGCGGAGTCCGGCGCAATGTGTGAGTGGGTTCTCGTTTTGGAGTCGCACTACGCGGAGATTCTGGAACTTCTTCTGGCTGGTCCAGCGCCGAACTTAAAACGAGGTATGTTCTACTATCGCCTCCAAGAGGCGGCGCTGCTTGATCGTGCTCCGGCGCTGACTGCTCGCTTTTTGACAGCTCTGCTCTCGCAGGAGGACGGTCAGGAACTCTGGGATTTAGATCAGGTTCACACGATGGTTTCGGACCTGATCGATCTCGATGCAACTGAGCCTGCGCTACGCCCACTTTGTGAACAATTGGGACGGATTGGATCGCCGCGTGCGTTGGATTTTCAGCGTCGTTTGCGGGCATAGCGACCGTCAGGCGAAGGTCTTAACGTGCTACCTCGATAGATCCCTATAAAATGCCGTTATCGAAAGCTGGCCCGATTACAACGGCAAATCCATGTGGCCGACAATACTGCTCAAACCGGCGCTTCGCGTGCTCGATGCCTAAACACGCATGATGGTGTGAACGTGCAGTTTGTTGCCCCTTGATCGCACGCTCGGCGCAAACCGGGCAGTCATCACGTACGTTTGCGTCACGCAGAAGCCCATACCGGCAAATTGATTGATCAAAATAAGCGCGAGGGCCGAACCACCGCGTGCTAGCCGCCCCTGAACGGCGTTCCAAGACGGGCGCTTATTCCCCTGATGAATAAGTGACCCCCCTGCGGTTATTGGACTTCGCGAACCGAGTGATTCTACGTTGCCCATATCGCAACCGATTCCACGGTTGATCGAGGTGCCAATGCAGATCAAAGTCAGGCTCGATTCCCGGCCCATCCAGAGGTGGGCAAGACTCTTTTCCAAACAGACGCTACTCCGTGCCGCGCGCGTGATGGGGCCGACTCTGGTCGCCCTTACATTCGCCGGCGTTGCTCATGCCCAGGGAACGATGGATTTCTCGGGCGCGCAAACCTTGATGGGCACCTTCAAAACGACCCTTTTAAAATCGGTCCGTGAAGCGGCAGAACAGCGCGGGTATGTAGTCGAAGGCTTCGCCCCCACCTCCCGCGCCGCGAACCAGCTCCGCGATGCCGGGATCTCCGCCGATACCTTGCAGGGCTTCCTGGTTCGCGCCCGCCAGCCGAGCCCCGATCGTCATCTTTATATGGTCGATGAATCTAGTCTTGCCAGCACCAAACAGGTGCGGGACTTCCTCGCCAAGCTGGAGTCCGGCGACCGTGTCTTGCTCATCGGAGACACCCGGCAGCATCAGGGTGTCGAGGCCGGCAAGCCCTTCGAGCAGTTGGTCAACGCCGGAATGAAGACGGCCCAGCTTGACCAGATCGTGCGTCAACGAGAAGCCCCCGAACTGTTGAAGGCCGTCGAGCATTTATCACGCGGCGAAATCGCCGAGGGTGTAGCGCTACTGGAACAACAGGGCCGCGTCACGGAAATAGCCGATCCACAGCAGCGCATTGCGGCGATTGCGCGAAGCTACGCCGCCAACCCGGACAACACCATCGTTGTCTCTCCCGATAATGCCTCGCGCCGTCAGATCAATCAGGCGGTGCGTTCCGAATTGCAAGTTCTTGGCAAAGTCGCCTCGGAGGACCACGCGGTGCGCGTACTCGCCCCCCGTTCGGACATGACCGGTGCCGACAGGACCTGGGCTGCCCGCTACGCCGTAGATGACGTTCTGTACTATCCGCGTGGCAGTCAGGACGTCGGAATCGAGCGACAAAGCTACACGAAGGTGATCGCTACCCAACCCAAAGACAACCTGCTGACCGTCCTGAAAGAAGATGGAGCCTACGTCACCTACAACCCCGCACGGCTCTATGGCGTAAGCGTCTATCGCGAGTTGGAGCGGGAGTTCGCGGTGGGCGACCGTTTGGGGTTTACCGCGCCGTCCAAAGAGCTAGGCGTTGCCAACCGAGACCTCGGCACAGTGCAACAGATCGACAACGACGGCCAGCTCTCAGTGAAGATGGACAACGGCAAAGCGGTCAGCTTCGATGCCAATCAAATGCGGCACTTCGACCACGGCTACGCAGTCACCAGTCACAGCTCTCAGGGGCTCACCGCCGACCGCGTGCTGATCAATATCGACACGAATGTCCACCCAGAGCTGATAAACCCGCGCTTCGCTTACGTCTCCGTCTCGCGCGCCTCTCACGACACGCAAATCTTCACTAATGCGGCATATGCTTTAGCAACGAATCTCGGTCATGCTGTCGATAAGACTTCGGCAATTACTGTGGGTGAAGGTTTTGGCTTGTGATGGAAAGTGTTCACCGGGCGCGGGAGCGTATCAAAGCAGCTGCACTTGTTGTTGTGCCTCTAAAGTGCGGACACGATGTAGCAACCGTTCGATTTCTGCGTTCCGGTTCTTGAACCAATCCGTTGACCATATCCGATGGATCTTCCATCCTTGGTTCTCTAAAGTCATTTGCCGCAGCCGATCGCGGTCCCGCGCGGATCGCCCCGAATGGTAGCTCTTGCCGTCGAACTCTACTCCAAGTAGAAACGCACCCGGACGGTGAGGATGTCTCACTGCCAAGTCGATGAAGTACCCACTTATTCCCACTTGGGGCACAACCTCATATCCATTCGCCTTCAAGACGGACCCAACAGCAGCTTCATGTTGATTTGATGGTTCAGCGCCAGGTGAAATCTCAGGGCTCGCCGAGATTCCACTCTTCGCGAAGTGCATGTACCCCTTGAGTGCGCGGACTCCCCACGGTGTAGTCGCTTCTGAACGGATCATGTCGGGGTCGAGCGAACTGAATAGGACCGTTCGCTTTTTAGCCCGCGTGATCAGCACGTTCAGTCTCCGTTGTCCCGTGGCGCTGTTGACCCCGGAGAATCGCTGAAAATAGTTGCCCTGCGGATCGGGTCCATAGGTGACTGAAATGAAGATTACGTCTCGTTCATCGCCCTGAACATTCTCCAGATTCTTGATAAAGAACGGCTCGGGCGTGCTTTCCCTGGCATCAATCCAACTGTTCGAGAACGAATCCTGCTTCAACTTCATGTCCAGCAGCTCTTCGATCAGTTCTCGCTGCTCAAAGTTCATAGTCACAACGCCCAAAGATTCTGACGGATACAGTGCGATGTGCTCCAAGATAGCGTCTACAACGCGCTCCGCTTCCAGAGCGTTTCTACGATTCTCGTAGACACCTTTGGCCTCAACATATTTGACCCCGAGCTCGGGGTGGTCGTGATATGCGGATGGGAAGACGACCAAATTGCCGTCATAAAATTCGGAATTGGAAAACGCGATTAGGCTGTGATGCTGTGATCTATAGTGCCAGCGTAGACGACGCACGGGCTGGTAACGACTCAGGGCAATATCAAGGATGCTTTCACCTTCTGCTACAGCCGTCTTGTCCTCTGCCTCTTCCGCTTCATCATCTAGGGTTCGTTGAAAATATGAGGTCGGCGGGAGCTGTTTCGGATCGCCAACGATGACCAATTGTGTTCCGCGAGCGACTGCGCCCAGCGCATCCTCGGGCCGTAACTGTGACGCCTCATCCATGACAATCAGATCAAAGGACAAATGGCCCGGAGCAAGAAACTGCGCCACCGACATAGGACTCATCATGAAGCATGGCTTTAAGCCCTGAATGGCGCGGCCCGCGCGAAGCATCAACTGTCGAATTGGGATATGTGCTCGCTGCTTCGTAATTTCGTGGCTTACAAGTGCAAGCTCGGTTGTATCTTTGACAACCGAACCTCGCACTCCGGGTGGGACAACACGACGGCTCGCACGATGCGCAATATCGAGTTGGTTGAGATTGATGACAGATCGATCAAGCGCTGCAAACTGTGAACGCACTTCTTCATGAGTGGTGCCGCTCAAACGCCAGAGGTCGGGATGTTCACTAAACAAGCGCCGAAGCAACGTGTCGCAGAAGAGATACCCGAAAGCTCCAGATACACTTTCGAAGGAAATTGCTCCGAGCAGGCACTGATTGACCAGATACTCCAATCCCGCATTTCGCAGTTGTGTCGCCGAACGCTGAGCATCGATCCAGATCGGTAAGAGAGATTCCGTTTCCCGACATTTGTCAATTGCGGCCGCAGCCTTCTGAAGAGCCGTAACAGACGAACGCTTCGCAAACGGTATCGGTGACCCGAGCGCCGCTACAACCTCATTTTCTCCGGCGCCTAAGGCGGAAGTGTTGTCGTTGAGGTCCTTGATCCACCGATATAGCCATTGAACGCGCTCTGGGTACTCCAGCGCCAAGAGCCACTTCTTGATCTCTGACGGGAAGTTTGTTGCGGCTATCCGTTGCACCAAAGCAATGGCACGAGTCACCGGAGTGGGATCAGTCGCCAGTCCCTCATAATGAAAACCCAAAACTACTTTCGCCGCTTCGTCGTTTTGAATTTGATAGCGGAGACTTCTTGCCTTCGCAACGCGATCAAATAACTCAACAATCTGGGTCCGGCTCGTTGAGTCTGCAAGTGCGATCGGCTCAAGTATCGTCATCACAAGAGAGGAAGCCGACGCTATCACGCGCACATTCTCCAAGAAGGCTTCCACTTCCGCGTCCACTTGCTCAAACTTGAGATTTGGGACGCGTGCATGCAAATCCGTTAACCGCTGCAACGCATCTTCCAACTCTTCCGGCACGGGAAAGCTTTCACTTGCCATGCCGAGAATGCCTCGCAGTCGACTGGCCGGAAGTGTGAGTAGGGCTGACCGCACTTCGGAAGCAAAAGGCTGATGTTCTGGCAGTCTCGCAAATACCTCTTCATGCCACCGCGTGACATCGATCAGATCTGCCCATGGGGTAGAAAGGCCTGAAAACTGTTCACCGAGCTCCGTTCTATATTCCACTCGGCTGGAGAAAGCTTCGATCTTGACACGGCTATGAGCGAGCAAACGCAAGCAAGCGGCCTTTTGATTACGCGTGCGCTTCTGTGGCGCATGGCAATGCGCCTTAAAGAGCGCCGCCGCACCACGATATGGCTTAGCCCATCTGCCGTACCACGGCGTGCTATCCAGGACGGCAGCGGCCTCATTTAGTTGCAGCGCAGAGGTCTCACTATCGACCACAAAATGATCCGACAGGCTTTGTCTCTCCGCCAGGAGTGCAGAACATTCTCTTTGGGCCGCTTCGAGAAGGTGAGCTAGGCCATCCTTCGCAAAACGGGAACCTCGTAGATGAGCGAGATGCATCGGCGCTTTTGTAAGTAATTGGCGAGCAGCGATCAGGTCGGTGAGGCACCTAAGCGTGAAGTACGAACGAACTCCTAACGCTTGACCCAATTCATTGCTAGCGCCCTTCGCTCGCGCGATGTGCTGTTCGCACTCTGAAAGCGCTTTCGGTAAACTTCGCAGACTGCCAAGAGAATAGTCAGTCATTCCAAGATTGCGAAGTATTTTGTCGGCCCGTCGAAAATCATCGGGAACCGTCGTGTCCAGTAAAGAGTCCCCATTAGGCAGTGTTTGAAGTTGCTCATGAAAATCATCAATAGACCTTAGAAAATGACCGACCGACGCGGACACCTTGGGCTCAGAGAGGACACTCAGTAGATCGTAATGGCATTCGCTTTCGCCGTTGGGGAGGCGTTCCGTCCATTGGTCTATCGCCCCGAGCCAATCCGTCATATCAAGCACAGGGCGAGAGAAAGTCCGTGCTAGTGTTTCAATCAGGACGACCCGCTGCTCGCACAGTGTTCCGAGCCTAGGGAGAGCCGCTAGCAAGCTGTCTTGCCCTGCAAGGCTCAGTTCCACGTCAGGAAGCCATCCCCACGGATTCTCTTTCTTTTCGATCTTGCCCCCGGACTCGGACATCCGACGAAGATGGGCGGCGTAGGTCGCGACCATATCTTCGCGTTCGTGCAGCGCTCGGTAGTCCCATGTGTGTGCTTCCGCGAAAGTGAGGCTCTTTATCTCGCGCAAACTTTGTGGAACGGAGTTTTCAAGCGCGTCGCGTTGCCAGATCAGTTCGAACGGAGACTTGCCGATTGCCCCATAGGGCAAATTCAGCAAGGACACATATTTGGTAAGTTCATCCCGCTTAGAATTCAGCAAGCCTTGTTTCTGAGCAAGCGTCGTTGGTGAAGAAAAGCTCATAGACGCTCTAATCCGTTCTTCAAGCGACTTGAGTAAACCGACTTTGCTTGTCTTATGGCTGTGCAGCTCCAGGCAGAACTCTCCGAGACCGCTACTGTCGAGACGCCTCTTAACCACCTCCAGCGCTGCCATTTTCTCGGCGACGAATAAAACGCGCTTACCGTTCGCGATGGACGCCGCAATGAGGTTGGTGATGGTTTGCGATTTACCAGTCCCCGGAGGGCCTTCGATGACTAGATTCTTGCCTCGCGCAGCATCAATTAGCGCACTGTGCTGTGAACTGTCTGCGTCGCAAATGAGGGGTGGCACATCTCCCGCAGTAACCGCCTCTTGATCGATATCAAATTCGTTCGCGAATGTCAGACCCTCTGCAGTGCTTCCGGAGAACATGTCCAGCAGCCGGGGATGATTGACCAGAGATACGTCTGCCGGCCAACGCTCCGAGTCAAGGTCTAGGTACATTAGGAGCTTCCCGAAGCTAAGCAATGCTAGTGATACTTGCCGGCATATCCGCCAGTCTCGCTTCTGCTCGAGGATGGAGGCGAAACGCAGGAAATACCGCTCCGGGGTTTCGTCCTCTTCGATATACGGAATCTCGATTCCGAAATCACGTCTCATCTTCTCTACAAGCGAAAGATTTGTCGTCAGATCCTCGCCTGTGTACTGCAAACGCACCGAGCGGTCTTCTTCTTGAGCCCTGGGGGTGATGAGCGAAACGGGAACCACGAGTAAAGGGGCCTGTCGAATCTGGGTTGAGTCGTCCGACTCACGCCATTCGAGGAAACCAAAGACCAAGTGCAACAAATTGGCACCTGACTCTTCAATCGCTGTCCGGGCAGTCGTCCCGATCTTCCGTATGATCGTCTCGAAGTCTTCTTGATAGTGGAGAACCGGAAGGCAAGTCGTCTGACCGGCACCTCGTAATAGGTCAAACCCGGTTCGCCATCCGAGTTCTTCCGCATAATCCTTCGCTGACGGTTTCTCTCCGCGCTCTGCGATGTATTCCTTGGTGGGTTCGGGAACATAGACAAACGGCAATCTCTTGTCATCCACCAGGTTTTGATAGACCACATCGAGATTGGCGTCCACGACTCTTAGGGACGAACTGCCATGTCGATAACTAATGAGCTTATTTCGGTTCGTCAGGTCAAGAAGACGGCGACGAATGTTCTCCAGCCCGCGCCGCACCAAATTCCTTTGCGTGGTATCGAGTTCGACTGGCTGCGGTCTGTCCACGCGAACATCGGGCATAGGATGGGCTCAGGTGGTGCTCTTTCTGAGAACGGATGACTAAAGATGCGTTGTTCCATCATAGCCTTGCCAGCGCCAGTATCGAGGTGTCCGCGGAACGTGCGCCATTGGTTGCCGCCGACCCGCCGCCCATCATGGCACCCGCTGCCGCACAGGAGACGGAGGAAGAGGCAGCACAGCGCGAGGCCGAGCACGAGGAGCGGATGGCCGAGTACAGAGCCGAACAGGAGCGCAAAGAGGAGGAGCGCAAAGCCGAGTTGGAACGCCAGCAGAAGGAGTACGAAGTTGAGCAAGCCCGGCGGACGGAGACGCGCAACGCTAGGCAAGCCGCCTTCGAGCGCATTTTATCGAACGTCCCGGCGACGTTCACTGCATCACAGTTGAGGGTGTTTCTACGCGCCCTCGTCAACCTCGATCCGTATGACTTCGCCGAAGATGTTGCCGCGTTCTATGTGGGCGAGGAAGAGAACAATCAACAGACTCCGGAGGAGGTACTTTCGTTCACCATCGACAGGTTGCCGGATGAGAAGCTGACCGGGTTTGCCTTGCGGCTTGTGCTTACCGGACATACGGACATCCCGCGCGAAAACGACTCGGACTATCTGGCCCAGGCCGAAGCCGCTTTTGCCCCGCCGCCGCCCGAGAAGGCGACAGGGAAGAAACCTAAGCCCACGATCATCAAAGAAGTGAGTCCTTCGGCGAAAAAGACCTCACCGCCTAAGAAGAAAATCGCAGCCTAGACCCATGGGGAGCCGAGAACGGCTCCCCAAATTTTGCAGGAGACTTTCCCCCTCCTGCACCTCCCCCTTTTCCCGCCGGCAGTCCGCTGCTTATTTATTTTTCGAGAGAAGAATGAGGGCCCAAATTCCCGATGTCCATGCAAACAACTCGGCTATAACGCGGAGCGGGCTCAGTGCAGCCCATATTCGTACCGTTTGGCGCAGGACGTTCCTGTCCATCTTCTCCGCTCGTTCGATTCTCCTCATCATTGTCGGAGCGAAGTAACTATAGGTAGCAATGCTTTTCACAACGATCACCATCCCAGACGCGAACCAGATAGTTCGCAGCGGGCCGGTTTGTTGCCATGCGAGGTAGAGATTGAACAACGCCAGCAGCATGGAAGCAGGCGAGACGAAAGGCCAGAAACGGCGCCCCGCCCCGGCTTGTCCAGACGATCTTAGCTTGGCGCTCAGGGTGTGCGGGTCTGGATCACGCGTCCAATTGGGATAGACCGCGCGGGTTTCATAAAGCCCTCCGCCTATTCCGAGACCGACGGAAAAAATAAAGAGGCCGAGGGAGAGCTGTTCACCAGATGCCGTCATCAAGCACTCCTGTTCAAGTACGATCTAATACACTAATCGAATAGTACGAACATCGTAAGACTATGTAAAGGAGATCCCGTGCCACATCCCGAGGGAGAGACGTTCGAATTCCGAGAGTTCACGCTTCAAGTCGTCCGCCATCAACAGGCAATTGCGGATCGACTAGGAATCAATCTTACCGACTTCAAGTGCCTGGGGATACTTCATCGCAGAGGTGCGCTTACGCCCAAAGAACTTGTAGAAGAGATGGGCGTAAGCCCTGCGGCAATGACGACCATCATCGACCGCCTTGAACAATCTGGCTTCGCGAAGAGAAAAAGAGAGGGACAGGATAGAAGAAGCTTTACTGTTCATGCCCGCGAGGAGAGTCACAAGGAGATCGCGAAGCTCTATCAATCCTTACAAGCGGCAGCAATTAAGCTGAACACCGAATATAGCGAACAGGAGTTGCGCCTGATCTTTGGATACCTGCAAAAAGCCGGCAAGGTTTTGAACGACGTAACCAGCAAGCTTTTGCGACGGCCTCTGGATAAATCCTGATAAGTCGCTTATCGTCAGCAATCTTAAACTGATGAGAGCGGCGTTTCACGGGAGTAATCCAAGGTTGGCCCGGACCCCTGCTCGATGAGTGTATTGACCCGCTAGCACCAGCGCAGAACGTGCGGGAAAGTCTATGTCATCCTGAGGATCGTCTAGACGAGCGTTTCCCGACCTTCGAGCGAATACCGGTGAGGATGCAGTCGATCCCAAAGTCAAAAGCGATATCGGACTTTTCAGTGAATACACCGGCCCCGAGAACTTCTAAGGATTCTGGAAAGCGGTCAGCTTCCGTTCTCAGATAATGAAGGAGGTCCTGGCCCCGATGTTGACCGGATGCAACTTGCCTTCTCATCTGCTTGAAGGTGGCGTATCCGCGAACATGGCCGATGATCGCGAGAAAGGCGTGATGCCGTTCTTGGGGTCGAAGGCCCGCTTCCGCCAACATCTGTAGCGCGGCTTCCATCCAAGAGAGTTCATTCGGCCCCATCAAACTGTGACGCGCTGATGTGGCCTCAAGAAACCACGGATGTTCTCGATAGATCTTCAGGCAACAATGCGCCCACAGCTTCAACCGTTTGTGCCAAGGTAAGGATGATTTCCTGAACGGAGGAGCGGAGTCACCCGCGGAGTCGATCATCAGACTGACTAGATCGGCCTTGCCCGGAAAGTAGCGATAAAGGGCCATCGTGGTCACGCCAAGTTCTTGCGCGACCCTCTTCATGGTCACGGATCCGAGACCGTCCGCATCTGCAATCTGAATTGCGGCACGGGCAATCTGAGTTGGGCTGAGTGCGCGTTTGGGCCCGCGGCTTCCAGGCGGCCCTTGACCCAACGCCAGATTGTGGCCGCTTGATCTCGTTTCACCGCCGTCCTTCGTCATCGTCACTTTCATCTACTTGCTTTGCTCCCCATGTACAGTTTGCATCGTCGTTTAACTGTGTATATAGTACACAGTTAGGAGATCTCATGATTTGGCTCTTCATCGCGTCGGCAATCCTATTAAGTTTTCCAGCCGCTCTTCTGATTCACAGGAGATTTCGACAGGCAGCAACGGCAGCCGCGTTGAAGATCGAGAGCCCCGGTGCGATCTCTCAGGAATGCTTCGTGAGGATAGGCGGAATTGACCAGTGGATAGGCATTCGGGGCGAGAACGGGGACAACCCGGTTCTACTCATAATCCACGGTGGGCCGGGGAGCAGTTACGCAATCTTCACTTCGCTCCTGCGTTCGTGGGAGAAGCATTTAACCATCGTTCAGTGGGACCAGCGAGGCGCGGGAAAAACGTTTGTGAGAACAGGGGCAGCCGAGAGCGGAGAGTTGAGTATGGACCAACTCACACGGGATGGCATTGAAGTAGCCGAGCATCTATGTGAGCAACTTATGAAGAGCCGCATATTCTTGCTTGCAAGCTCATTCGGATCGACATTTGGGCTGGAGATGGTACGCCGGCGTCCGGAGTTGTTTTATGCATTCATCGGCGCCGACCAGAACACTGGCATGGTTCGTGGAAGGAACGAGGGGCGCGCGGAGACACTGAAAAGGCTGCGAGTGCTTGGCCTTGATTCGGGGGTGAGGGCGATCGAGCGGATTGATCCTGATCCGACGCATTGGACTCACGAGGATTTCACGGCAGTCGCGCGATGGACTATGAAATCCGATCCGGTTGGCTATCGCCGCACGGTAGCGCTCCTGAGGAGCGCAATTTGGTATGCACCCGGATGGCCGCTCAGGGATATTCTTGCGTTCTTCAAGGGAATGCGATTCTCGCTAAAGCAGATGCTGAGTGAATTCTCGCGATACGATGCGTGGGAGCAGGGCGTGCAATTCGAAGTTCCGATCTTCATCTTTCAAGGGGAAAAGGACGTGTTGACGACGCCTGCGCTCGCAAGCGAATTCTTTAACGACGTGGTTGCGCCAGTGAAGCGGATGGAACTGATTCCGGATACTGGTCATTTTGTAGCTTTCTTGCAACCGGAGAAGTTTCTCGCACTGCTGCTCACGCATGTTCGGCACCTGGCCGATGCTCCGCAGAACAACTCCTCTCTCGCAGTCACAGTCGCTGCGGAGACGTAGCGGAGAAGCAGTGTGTACATCCGGAATGCTCATTGGCTGCAGGCACATTGTCTTGCTCCCTCTATTGAACCTATAAGGTTCCTCGTACCGGGCTGCTATGGACGCATTACGGCCAATGCACACAGCGACGCTGGATCAGTACTAATATGTCGGCTTATCGTGAGTCGTACACGGTCGCCCGTTACTGCCTGCGACACTCTTTCTCTTGACAGAGCAAAGGCAGCAGAGTAATTTGCCATTAGGCTAATTAGCCAATAGGCGAATTGAATGTCAGACTACCTCAGTACGACCTTCGCGGCACTCTCGGACCCAACGCGACGCGCAATCCTGGCGCGCCTAGCTTTGGGCGAAACATCGGTCAAAGAGCTCTCAGAGCCCTTTTCTATCAGTGGACCAACCATCACCAAACATCTCAAGGTCCTCGAACGTGCCAAACTCATCACCCGCAGCCGCGACGCGCAATGGCGTCCCTGCCGTCTGGACGCAGCTCCGCTTCGGGATGTCTCTGACTGGGTAGAAAACTACCGCCTATTTTGGGAACAGAGTATGAATCGGCTCGACGACTACCTCTCCACCCTGGAGCCGAAGGAGGCCCGCAAACATGCTCGCAAACGGAAACCTTGACGTCACCGTCACTCTCCCCTCGGAGACAGAGATTCGCTTTACGTGTCTCTTCCGTCGCTCTCCGCAGCTTCTCTTTGAGGCGTGGACTCGCCCGGAGCACATTCGCCATTGGTGGGGCTGCCATGGCGCGAGTATCGCTACCTGCGAGATCGATCTACGGATCGGAGGTTCGTGGAAGATCATGTTGCGGATGGCAGATCGAAGCAGCCATTCGTTTCACGGCGTCTATCGCGAGATTGTGCCCGGAGAACGGCTCGTCTACAGCGAGTGTTACGACGCACCGCAATTCGGCAACCCCCAATGGATCACCACGGTCGCCTTTGAGGAAACCGAGCGCGGAACCCAACTGACTCACACCATCCGGCACAGTTCCCGTCAGGTACGCGACGGACACCTTCAGGCAGGAATGGAGACCGGAGCCGTCCACCAGCTTCGTCATCTCGATGCATACATGGAACAAATCGATGTGCAGAGCTGACGCAACCGTCTCAGCGCGTCGGCTGCACCTGCTCGGCTCCACTTCAACCAACACGAACCTTAAGGGGAGATTTCAATGAAGCTCTATACGCAACTCAACTTCGGCGGCAATTGCGAAGAGGCATTCCATTTCTATGAAACGAATTTGGGCGGCAAGATTCTCATGATGATGCGCCAGGACCAGTCCCCTGGCAGCAACGCGACGGGCGACGCAGGGAAGGCCATTATTCAGGCGCGAATGGCCATCGGAGATACTCTGCTGATCGGAAACGATGTTCCCTCATCGGTATTTGAGAAGATCCGAAGCGTCTATATTTACCTCTCTGTCGACTCATCGGAAGAGGCTGAGAGGGTCCATAAGCTTCTCGCAGAGGATGGACAGGTCTACATGCTGCTCGAAGACACTTTCTTTGCGACTCGCTTTAGCCAGTTGCGCGATCGGTTTGGGGTGTCATGGTCGATCATCCATGAGCGTACGATGGCGCAGTAGACTTCTCCTGAAATCTTGCGCAAGATATGTGACGTAGACGTCTGCCGAACCTCAGTAGAGGTCCGTCGCTCGGAATTGCTTCCCACAAGCCGACTTCCCGTTACTAACCAGGCTCGATGAGTGACTCTGCGATGATGCACGAATCCAGGCATGTCCCTCATGAAAACGCATTGTCAGGACGATCACTCTGCGGATATGACAACATGAAAAGGAATTGTCCATTCCGCTGCAGATAGCGGGGTGATGTGGAGATTTCCCATCGATGTCCTTCATGCTTCGTCGCGGAGAGCACTACGGTCGTATCCGAAGGCAGCTTACGTATGCCGACATAACTCTGTCTGACGTACTCTATGCTCCTGAATCGAGGAACGAGTCGCACGCAAATCTTGCTGCGCTCATCGTTTTTGTGAAGACGGGCGGCTATGACAAGCAAGTTGGCGCACAGTCAATGGTCTGCTCAGCCGGTCAGGCGATATTCGTCCCTGCGCAGCACTCCCAGGCCGATGTTTTTCGCGCTAGCACCACGCACTGCGTTATTGCTGCCTGCTCCAACTCGGTATTGAATAGGTTTCGGGAGGTTGGTGTTGCACTCCCGAACCAGACAATTTTCTTGAGAACGGACTTCGCCTCGACTGTTGCGAAGTTGGAACAGGAGCTTTCCGACAGTGATGCGTTTTCGCCCCTGTTGGTAGAAGGGCTAATGCTAGACGCTCTTGTCAGATCGAACCGCCGTGCGCGTTGCGACTCCATCGACCGTCGTCCCGTTTGGCTCCGACGGGCAAAGGAGCTCTTGCGAGACGATGCGGTGAACGTAAAGTCAATCAGCTCCATCGCCGCGGCGGTCGGCATCCATCCGGCGCGCTTGTCGACGGACTTTCGGCGCGCCTATGGCTATACCCCAGGTGAATACCTTAGGCGTATGCGCGTTCGGCGCGCGGCACAACTGCTCAACCAATCTGACGCAAGGATCTGCGACATCGCATCTCAGTGCGGGTTCTCCGACCAGGCACACCTTACGCGCTTGTTCCAGAAGCAGATGAACTGCACCCCAGCACAGTTTCGGAGACGCTTGTCCCATTAAAAACGTTCAAGCCCGCCAAGATCGTGCAAGACGGTCCGATGATCCTCGAGCGATAACGAAGAGAGATGGTCGTCTCTCCCAGTTCCTGAGATTCCATCCACATGACGAGGAATACAGGATGCATATAGAGGGGTTCTCTCCGCCGCAACGCAGACCGAAGATAGTCAACCGCCGCGAGTTTATGATCTCGGGTACGTCGGTCTTCGTGCTCGCGGCGACCGCAGGCGCCGAACCTGCTAGCAATGCCGAGGCCGCGCTCAACAAGGTTTTCAATGACATCTTTACGACGATACTCGACGAAAGCCCGGAACTCGCAACTTCGCTTGGACTCGATAAGGGTGCAGGGATTGCCGAGAAGTCTCGCCTCTACATGGACTCTCTTGCGGATGTTGAACGCCGAAGGCAGAACAACGCTGCTAGCCTGGTCCGTCTGCGCGGCATCGACCGCCAGGCGCTCACCGGGATGGGAGCCATCAACTACGATTCCGTTCTGTACGACCTGGAGTCCAAGGATCGCTTCAACCGCAACTTCGCATATGGAAACGGCTCGTCACCCTATGTACTGAGCCAACTCAACGGTGCCTATCAAGAGGTGCCAGATTTCCTTGACAGCCAACACAGTATCGATACCCGAGCCGACTGCGAGGCCTATGTTGGCCGCCTTGGCGAATTCGCACGGCTGATGGACCAAGAGATCGATCGCGTCCGCCACGACGTTGGCTTGGGCGTGATTCCGCCAGACTTCTGCATCTCGGCTACGATCGACCAGATGAGGGCACTGCAGGTGCCTGCCGCCAAGTCCACCCTCCTCTCCTCTCTCGTCAACCGTGCAAAGGCCAAGGGAATTGCCGGCGACTGGCAATCTCAGGCGACTGCAACCTACGAACAGAAGGTGCTTCCTGCTTTGAACCGCCAGGTCGCCCTGATGGAGAGCTTAAGGTCTAGGGCGACGCAAGACGCTGGTGTCTGGAAGCTGCCGAATGGCGGCTCCTATTACTCTGCCGCACTGCAGGATCAGACAACTACCAATTTACGTCCGGCTGAGGTGCACAGACTTGGGCTCGATATAACCGCCAAGCTAACCGCCCGCGCCGAAGCGCTGTTCAATAAGCTGGGCATGGGCCAAGGCACGGTGGCCCAGCGGTATGCAGCGTTTTTCAAGGACCCGAGATATCTCTACCCTAATACTGACGCTGGCAAGAACAGCGAGATAGCCGGCCTGAACGCACTGGTCCGTGAAATGTCGGTGCGCTTGCCGCAGTATTTCAGCACCCTGCCCAAGACTCCGCTCGAAATTCGCCGCATCCCAGCAGCGACCGAACAAAACGCGAGCACTCATTACGTGGATGGCAGTCTAGACGGCGAGCGACCTGGTATCTATTGGCTGAATCTCAGGGATACTGCCGAGATGCCATTTTGGCTCCTACCGACGATCACATTCCACGAAGGCATTCCTGGCCATCACCTGCAGCTGACCTTGCAGAAGCAGGCGAATCTTCCGCTTATCCGCAAGATCGAAGACTATAGCGCTTATGCCGAAGGTTGGGCCACGTACGCGGAGCAGCTCGCCGACGAAATGGGCTTCTACACGGATCACCCAGATTGGGCGTTGGGGTACATTCATGAAGCCTTGCTACGTTCCATCCGCCTCGTTCTCGATACAGGCCTGCATGACCTGCGCTGGAGCCGCGAGAAGGCCATCCAAACATTTGTTAACACTTGCGGCGACCCGGCGTCCTACGCCCGGCAGGAGATCGACCGTTACTGCGTCGAGGTCGGTCAGGCGTGCAGCTACACAGTGGGGAAGACAACTATTCTTAATCTCCGCGCCAAAATGAAAACATCCCTGGGGTCGAAATTCGACATACGGCAGTTCCACGATGCCATTCTTTCGGCGGGCTCACTCCCATTGACCGTCCTCGAATCAGTGGTTGATAGGGCAAACACCGCCTACCGCAAGACAGCCGGCGGCCAGAGCTGATGCAGGTTTTTTGGGTGCAATATTCCTAAGACGGGAAGCGCTCCATTGCAGGTGCGGCGTTTGCATAGTAGCGTGTCATTTGCGATTCAAGGTCGTGACCGTCTAGCTCCCGGATGAGGTCAACCGAAAGTTCAATGGGCGCAAACAGGCCAACACACTCATTGAGTCTGGGTTAGTCCTGATAAATGGGATGAGCAGGTCCTCCTGAGGAGGAGCAGACTGTTCCCATGAAGAAGCCATCGCAACACCTCATCGCGGAAGTACCCCGTAAGCGTGGCCAGGTCGAACTGACGATCGGCATCGACCTTGGCGACGTATGGAGCCATTACTGCACTCTCAACCAGCAAGGTGAAGTGATCGACCGCGGTCGTTTCAGGACGACGCCGAAGGCGATCAACACGTGGTTCACCGATGTGCCTCATGCTCGCGTTGCGATGGAGGCGGGTGTTCATTCGATCTGGATCAGCGAGCAGCTTGAACAACTGGGCCATGAGGTGATTGTCGCGAACGTGCGCGAGTTGCGGGCGATCTCGCACAGCGACCGCAAGAGCGACGATGTGGATGCGGAGAAGCTGGCTCGTTACGCTCGTCTCGATCCTGAGATTCTGCGGCCGATCTCTCATCGCACCGTCGAGCAGCAACAAGCCCTCACATTGATCCGCGCTCGCGAGCTTCTCGTCCGCTTACGCACCGCGTCCATCAACGCGGTTCGCGGATTGACCAAGGCATGCGGTCACCGTATGCCGGCTTCGTCCACGGCCTGCTTCGCTCAACGAGGGCAGGCCGCGATGCCGCCAGGATTGAAGTTAGCGCTCGGTCCGATTCTCACTCAGATCGCGGAGATGACTCTCAAGATCAAGCAGTATGACAAGGACATTCAACGACTCACTCAGACCGAGTATGTCGAGACACAGGCCATGATGACCATCCATGGGGTCGGCCACATCACCGCGCTTACGTTTGTCTTGACGCTCGGCGATAAGAGTCGATTTCGATGCAGTCGAGACGTCGGTTGCTACCTTGGTCTGCGACCTAAACGCAGCCAGTCCGGTGAACGCGATCCGCAACTCGGCATCACCAAGGCTGGCAACGCGTATCTGCGAAGTCTGCTGATCGAGTGCGCGAACCACATTCTGCGGCCACATGGTCGAGACTCCGCTCTACGACAGTGGGGCCTTCATCTCGCAGCCAGAGGCGGCAAGCAGGCGAAGAACAAGTCCGTCGTGGCCGTTGCACGCAAGCTGGCCGTCTTGCTCCATCATCTTTGGACCACGCAGCAACCGTACATCCCGTTCTTTCAACAAGCCGCATAGAGTTCACCCGTTGCCACCCACACCGCGTTCCGATGACTGCGTGAGCGTTTTGGCCCTCCAAAGCCGTCTGATAAATCGCAGCATCGACTCTCCTCTCGAACCCCAACCGGCACCGAGTCCAGACCTCAGCCGACTCATCAGAGTGCGAATACAAACCCGGTGGAGAGCAACAACAAACGCAACGACAACAGCAAAAACAAAGGCCCTGATAAGAAAAAACATTGACAACTAGGACCTGCTCATACAAAACGCTCTTTTCATCACTTGGCCATTAGTCGCGAGAAGCCGACTTCTCGTCATAGTCCGAAACTCTTGACGCGGAAGGCTATTGAGAAGAAAATTAGAGTGTAGCCAGCGTCCTGCTGGCTACCGTAAGCGTTCCCGTCAGCCAACGCACTTTCTCGTTGTGAACCATGGACTGGTTCCCGGAGGGTGCGCTTTCGGTTGCGGAATTGGTTTGAACGGCTGAATCGCATCCCTAAGAGTTGCATCGTCTCGGAGCCCACTGACTGATTGGAGCTTTTCGATGACTATTCTTTCTTCCCCCCGTGTGGCCCAGGTTCTGGACCGACTCTTTTCTGAAGCCAACGCAAGCGAACCAGCCATGAATGCCGTTGTGGCGGGGACCGATGTCTCCGCGATGATTACTAGCAGAACCGGATATCGCGAGTTCTATGGCCTGCTGAAGGAGATCCCACTTCCTGTCTCCCGCGAAACCGGCACCCTCCTGTACTCGCTGGTGCGTGCCACGCGCGCACAGGCAGTGCTTGAATTCGGCACGTCCTTTGGCGTGTCGACGATCTATCTCGCGGCGGCGCTTTGCGAGAATGGTGGCGGCCACATCATCACGACTGAGTTCGAGGCGTCGAAGGTGGAGCGAGCACGCAAGAACCTGACCGAAGCGGGGCTGATCGATCTCGTGGAGATACGCGAGGGCGATGCTCTGCAGACGTTGGCGCGTGATTTGCCCGAGACGCTGGATGTCGTACTGCTGGATGGTGCAAAAGCGCTGTATGCGGACATATTGGCGCTGGTGGAGTCGCGGCTACATTCGGGCTCCCTGGTGTTGGCGGATGATGCACGCCACTGTGCGGATTTCGTGAGCAGAATGCGAGAAGCCGTGGACAGCTATGTGTCAGTGCCGCTGGCTGGCGATCTGGAGCTGTCAATGCGATTGTGATGCAGCGAGGCCCCGGGGTATTCCGGGGCCTCGCACTTCTGTCGCGTGGGGCGTGAGGCAGGCGTTTGTCTCGTCATCTTTGCCATTGGCTATGAAATCGTTTCTATCGGCAGCAATCTATGTTGGTGACGGGAAGCCGACCTGTCCGGAGTAATTGCCGAGGACAATGGGAGCTGTTCGGGGGCTATGGGCTCCGCTGGGCGTACACACTTGGTGTCACTCCGACGGTCTCGCGGAAAGCCCGGATAAACGCCCCGACGCTCTCGTAGCCGACCTCGAACGCTGTGTCCGCCACCGATCTTCCATTTGTCAGAAGTTCGAGCGATCGCAGCACCTGCATCTGCCGACGCCACTGGCCGGGGCTCAGTCCGGTTTCCTTCTGGAAGTTCCGGAACAGCGAACGTTCCGACACGCCAACCTCGCGTGCCAGAGCCGCCAGATCCGTGGTAGCGTTCGGACCGTCGGCCAGCCGTGTAGCCAAGCGTTTCAGCGCTGGATCACGGGGAATAGGAAGATGGAGTTGCGTCTGTGACGCAGAACGAATCTCGTCGTACAGAACATGGATTAGGTGCCTCTTGGAGGGACCTGGCTCCGGGTTGTCGAGCCAAGTCATCATTCGCACGACTACCTCTTTGAGCAACGGAGATAACGCCAGAACGCGAGGCTCGTCAGGCAGACTCGCTTTCTCTTTCGCATCCACACGCACCATCCAACCACTGATCTTGCCGCAAGAACGCAAGGAATGCACGAGGTTTGGAGGGATCCAAACGCAACGTCCAGGCGGGCAGGTCCAAGCACCCATTTCCGTCTCAAGGATCGCAAGCCCTTCATCGAGAGCGAAGAGTTGCGACTCGGGATGGCTATGGGCAGGCGAGTACCGGATCGTCGCTCGCGGAAGCTCCCACGCAACAACGCCCAGCTTTTCCAGAACAGTTGGCAGTCTTGGGTCATTCTTTGGCATATACGGTCAAGCGTCGCATAGACGACCTTCCTAGACTAATCACAGAGGCGACTCCAGTGAAGTCAGCCATTGAGACGCTCTCATGCGAAGGGGAATTTATCATGATTGTCATCACCGCACCAACCGGAGACATCGGCCATCAAGTTCTAAAGCGAGTTCTTCGAGGCAACTACCTCGTCCGCGTGATAGCCCGCGATCCCTCGCGCATCCCGGAGGCGTTTCTGCAAAGAGTCGAGGTCTTTGAGGGCTCGCATGGCGACCGGAAGGTCGTCGAAAAGGCTCTCACGGGCGCGGATGCGCTTTTCTGGCTCATTCCGCCAGAACCCTTCATGAAGCTGAACAACGTGGACGAAGCATATGCCGGCTTCACAAGGCCTGCAGCGGAAGCCATCAAGAAGTTCGGTGTCAAGCGTGTCGTCGCCATCTCCGCCATTGGGCGGGGTTGGAACGACGCCGGCCTCGCAACCGCCAACATCAAGTCGGACGACCTGCTTGCGAGCACCGGGGTCGCACTGCGCGTTCTCGCGATGCCGTCCTTCATGGACAACCTGCTACGTCAGGCGCAGGCGATCAAAGAGAAGGGCGTGTTCTCCTCTCCTTTACGTGCCGACCTCAAAATGCCGACAGTCGCTACTTCCGATATTGCCGAAGTAGCGGCAAACTTCCTGATGAACACCACATGGACAGGTCAGGCCGACGTGCCCGTTTTAGGTCCCGAGGAACTTTCTCAGAACGAGATGGCAGAGATTCTCTCGGATGTTCTGGGTAAGCTCGTTCGCTTTGAGCAGACGCCCATGGAGGTTTACAAGAGCAGGATGACCTGCCGCGGTATGTCCGAGGCGTTCGCTCAGGGCCTTGCGGACATGATGACAGCTAAGAACGAAGGCATGGATAACACGGCATTCCGAACGGATGCGGCTGACACGCCTACCACGTTCCGCCGTTGGAGCGAAACTGTTTTGAAGCCTGCGGTCTTGCGCTAGAGCTGCGCGCGACTCCATGTTGATGAGAGTAGCGAGCGGGCTTTGGCTCACGCGCTTGAAAATAGCTCATGGGAAACGCGCTTCTCGTCACTTGCGACATCACGGCCGACAAGGCGAAATGATGTGGCCGATAACCCAGCCAATATCAGAGGGCTCAGGCTCTACGAGTCACTAGCGGCTCGTTTCCTCCGCTGGTAGGCAGCAACCTTCAATTTATTGCCACAGATGTTCATGCTGCACCATCGACGCGATCCCTTCTTGCTGGTGTCAAAGAAGTGGACGACACAGGTTTCGCATTTGCGAATGCGTGACGATTCTGCGTTCGCGAGAAGATCCGCTGTCGCATCCGTGATCGGAGTCCAAAGGTCGGTTGGCTTCCGGAGCTCACTCTGAGTCTCCCGGACTACCCTCCCGCCTCGCTTACGAAGCGACGTGTGCCGCGGGTACCGAAGCAGCAGCCCGTTCACTTCAGAGAGAAAAGCTTCACTGGGCGACTTTCGGTTCTCCATCCCGAGCACCACCTCTCTCAATCGCTCTCGGAACCCAATGAGTTGTTCGAGGAAAACCTCCAGTTCAGGGGAGCGGGCCCAGTTTCGGAGCGTCGCTTTATCTTTGGTAGAACTCACCGTTCCTGAAGCAATCAGCCATCGCTCAAGCGCGCGAACATCCGGGAGCAACTCAGTGGGGCCGTCTGCCAGAACTGGTTTTGTATTTAGCAGATCGAGGATCAGGTGATTGGCCACAAACAAAAAGCCATCAATCCATTCGTTCGATTCTTGAACCGCCGAGCCGCCCATACATTCTCCCCCACTAGGTATATTTCAATTTAATTTTACACCCTTATTGCAACTTTTACCGGTGTTAGATAGTCTCATTCCTTGTAAGAACGCCAGCGAGTCAAAAGGAAATCACTATGAACACATTTCAATACGCCACCGTTAATGGAATCAAGCTCTTTTATCGTCAAGCAGGTTCAAAGGCTTTGCCAACTATCGTATTGCTGCACGGCTTCCCAAGTTCATCCCATATGTTCCGCGATCTGATCCCGCAGCTCGCGGAAAAATTTCACGTTATCGCGCCCGACTACCCAGGCTTCGGGTTCAGCGACGCTCCGGATGCGGACAAATTCGATTACACCTTCGACAACCTGGCAGCGCATGTAGAGCAGCTGCTGTTCGATGTCCTCGGGCTGAAGAAGTTCAGCATTTACGTACAGGACTATGGCGCGCCGGTGGGCTACCGTATTGCCTCAAAGCACCAGGACGCGATTGAGGGGATTGTCGTGCAGAACGGCAACGCCTACACCGAAGGCATCGGTGGGGGCTTCGACTCCATGAAACCGTTCTGGGCAAATCGCGATGCAGAGACTGAAAAGCCAATACGCGACCTACTCAAAAGACAGACAACTATCTTCCAATACACGCACGGCACGAAAGATGTTTCGCGGATCAGTCCCGACTCGTATACCGTGGACCAACTCTTCCTGGATCGTCCCGGTAACGACGCAATCCAGCTCAGCCTGCTTCACAACTACCAATCGAATCTTGCGCTGTATGACTGCTGGCACGAATTCTTTCGCAACAAACAACCAAAGACGCTGATTGTGTGGGGCAAGAACGATCCCTTCTTCACTGTCGAAGGTGCACAAGCGTATCTGCGAGACATCCCGCAGGCCGAACTTCACCTGCTCGACACCGGCCACTTTGCGCTGGAAGATTCCAGCGAGTTCATCGCGCAGCAGATCATCAAGTTCTTTGTCTAAAAGCAAGCGCTCTTTCTCAATGGTCTACCATCAAGCACCAAGAAAAGGATGAACACTATGAATTTTCCAGAGAATGCAACTGTAGTCGTGGTTCACGGAGCATGGGCAGACGGTTCAAGCTGGCAAGCAATCGTCGGACCTCTTGAAGATCGCGGTTTGAACGTAATTGCCGCACCGATTCCTCTCACATCCCTGAGCGACGACACTGCCGCACTGAATCGAACGATTGCGCGAACGCAAGGCCCTGTCATTGTCGCCGGACACGCATACGCCGGAGCCGTGATTGCAACCGCCAACGACGATCGTGTAAAGGCCCTGGTGTATATCGCAGCGTTGGCACCAGACGAAGCCGAGACTGTTGCCCACGTCTTTTATAAAGACGAAAGCCATCCAAAGGCGCCAAAACTTGCTCCAGATGCAGACGGATTTATCTGGATGCCGGATGAAGCATTCGCAGACGCTTTCGCGCAGAATGCCACGCGTGAACAGCTTGCCTTGGCTAAAGCCGTGCAGCGTCCAATCTCGGTGAAGAGCATTCAGGAGCCAGCTCCTGCACCGGCCTGGAAGACAAAGCCAACGTGGTATCTGATTGCTGAAGACGATCGAATGATCAACCCAAAGACACAGCGCTTTATGGCGGAACGCATGAAGGCGAGGGTTAAATCTTTTGCGGTGGATCACACCCCGCTGCTCACCGCACCGGTCAAGGTTGTCGACATCATTCTGGAAGCGGCGGAAGAGACCTTGTCTTAGTCGGTGATCGCTCATGGCAGGAGGAGCTATGTCACAGAAGAAAACCACACCAGAACGTCTCGCGAATTTTTCTGACGCGGTGTTTGCGGTCATCATCACGATCATGGTGCTCGACCTCAAGCCTCCAGCAGAGGCGACATTCAAGGCTCTCCTGCCTCTGTGGCCGATGGCCCTGAGCTACGCCGTCAGCTATTTGTTCATCGCTATCATTTGGGTGAATCACCATCACCTGTTGCGGTTTACGCACAACGCAACACCTCGGCTCATCTGGTGGAACTTTGCCCATCTTTTTGTTGTTTCACTTGTCCCGGCGACCACTGCCTGGATGGCAGCTACAAGAATGGCCTCTGCGCCTGTCTTCGTGTATGCACTAGTCTTTGTGTTTGTAGACACAGCCTACATCGCTTTTGAAGGTGAAGCGCTCTCTCAGGCGAGCAGTAACGATATGACTCCTTCATTGCGACGGATTACGAGAATTCGCTCGTTCCTCACCCTCGGGATGTTTAGTGGTGCTGCTGCCATCTCTCTTTGGCATCCACTCACCGGATTTGTCCTGGTCTGCTGTGTCCTTCTCATTTATCTCAGCCCGCGTGTTCCCGAATTGCTTCATCGATCGGCCGCTCATAACAATCTGAATCACGTAAATGTAAAGGGAAATTTATGAAAGATTCTGTAGCTATCGTCACCGGAGCAAGTCAGGGCATTGGACGCTCCACCGCCATCCGTTTGGCTCGCGACTTCTCCGCGGTTGTGCTTGCGGCCCGAAATGGCGAAGCATTGGAAGAGGTAGCCGATGCAGTCAAGGCCGCTGGCGCAGAGCCGCTGGCGTGCGCGCTCGATCTAAGTCAGGTTCGAGCATCGGGAACACTCGTCCAAAACACCCTGGACCGCTTCGGCCGAATCGATGCGCTTCTGAATATTGCAGGGGCCGTACCTCAGATCGATCTGTTCGAGATGACGGACGAACAATGGAAGGCAGGAATGGAATTGAAGCTGCACGGTGCACGCCGTCTGACAATCCGCGCGTGGGAGGCATTGAAGGAGTCGAAGGGTTCCGTGATCTTCATGTCCGGCAGTGCTGCTTTAGATCCGAAGCCGGCCTTCGCTGCTGTTGCAGCTACGAATGCGGCGATCACAGCGCTCGCCAAAGCCTTTGCCGAGCAGGGCATCAAAGATGGGGTGCAAGTGAATAGCATCGTTCCCGGTGCCGTAATGACGGGACGACGTCGCTCCTTCCTCGAGAAGTGGGCGCCGGCTCATAACATGAGTATCGAAGAGGCAATGAAGAAGTTCCCGGAAGAAGCAGGCATCGCGCGTTATGGTCAGCCGGAGGAGATTGCAGAGCTTTTAGGCTTCATGGTTTCGCCGGCGGCGAAGTGGATGACAGGTGCATCCGTCCGCATGGACGGCGGAGAAGTGAAAGGTATTTAGCTTTGCCGACAAGTAATGAGAAACGTTAGGACTCATGGTGCCGGCAGCGCCGCGCTGAAAATGGCAAACTGCGCCCTGCGCGTTCTTCAGATCGACCACCTATTTGCGCGCAGACACCGTCTCGGCACATACGAAGCGAAGACGAACGCTATTAGTTGGCTTTGCAATCGATCTTGCTGAAGTCGGCGGTCCAGTTGGTCTCCCAGGTCTTGCCGCCGTCGCCGGAGAAAGCCTGTTCCCAGTGGGCGGCGGTGGCGGCGATACCCGACCAGATGAAGCGCACCTTGATCGGCTTGCCGCGCAGAGTATCATCGGCAAGGAAGGTGCCGACGCCGTCCTTGAAGCGCCCCTTCACCGGCGGGTCCAGGTCGCCGGGGGTGCGGCCGTCGTGCCACCAGATGGACCAGGTGCCGGTCTTGGGATCATAGGTGCGCACCGTCAGCCCGTAATAGGTGCCGTCGGGCCTGTGCATCTCGTTGTCGTCCATGTTGCCGTAGCCACCCATCGTGATCCACAGATGCTGAGTGCTGTCGTAATCGAACCATTCGTGGTTGTTGGCCAGCCGCTCCTTCAGCACGTGGTTGTGGAAGATCCAGCATCCAGCTCGCAGGTCGAAGGCGTGGAGGCCGGAAAGATCGTCGCCCTGTCGCGGCTGCAAGTGATCATGGGCAGCAAAACTGAGGCCCGACAGCCCCATGAGGGCTGCGGCCGCGCTGAACTTGAGCAAAGTGCGTGTAATCATAGGTTCTCCGATAGTATGCCACTGGGCAACCCGGCCATCTTAGCAGACGTCAACGGTGAAGCTAAGCAAGCGAGAGCGAGTGTTCGGCATCGAGTGTGACGCCGCTAAGTATTCCTCCCCGAGGGCCGGAGCGCGGCCGCCATCACCAATCTCACCTCAGTCATACACCCTTTGGAATTGGTTCCCGGTTTATATGTGCCGGGCGAGGAAAATGCCTGAGACGCTGTCCTGAAGAAAGTGGGCGATAATGCCCGGCGAAAGGCTTCTCCGCCAGAGCGCGAGTGCGCCGAAAAGGCAGCCGTAGACGGTGATAATCACGATCATCTTCCAGCCTTGATAGGCATGCTCGAGCCCAAAGATGATGCCCTGGATCAAGGCTGCCATGGCCGCGCTTTTTGTGAGGTTCGTGAACTGACGCTGTAGATAACCGCGGAAGATGGCCTCCTCACAGATGCCGGCGGTGAGGGTGACCAGCAGATAGACGGCGATTTCCGTCGCGCCGTGAGGAAGCAACTGACGCACGGCTTCGTTGTCATTGGAGACGTGCAGAAGAGAGCCGATAAGGCTCAGGATAATATTGGCGACGATAAGGAATAGCAGGGCGAGGCCGAGGTCTCGGAGGACCTTTCGGATATTGGGAGATATGTCGCCGAAGAGGCTGGAGAATGGAACACCGTGGATACGGAGACCAAACCAGATGAAGGCGAAGATGAACCATTCGATGAGTATGACCAGGAGATAGCCTGAGATGCGCGGCGGGAGTGTGCCGAACAGGTGGTGGCGCAGAAAGAGACTGAGCGCAGCCCAGGCGGCAAGCAGAAGAAAGACGCAAAGGAGGTGCCAGGGGGGCGCAACAGGCCTCGTGTCTTTCGTATCCGGGAATGTTGCGGATAGTTTGTCCATGACGGTTGTCACCCTCTAGTCGATTTGTGAAACACAGTCGGGTTGGTGTAGAGAAACCTATTGACTCTTCCTTTAAGACGCCCTAAATTGCGCACTGATGCGCGAAGGAGCACTGACAAAGATGTCAGTTAGCGTCACGAATGGGCGTTTCAAAGAAAGAGATCTCACCATGCCCCATCGGTGTGCTTGGCCAAGGCTACCGAATGTGAGAACACAGGCGTTTGCAAATCAGGCGCCGCATCATTATTCAAACAGCTAAGTGGCCACGCATGTACGCAGGTGTGTGACGCCAGAACGAGTTTCGCGTGCTCGGAGAGCGATCCGAATAGAACCATCGTTGTCCGTTCCCGCTGAAGTTTGCAAGCAAGGATAATTTCAACCGCCTGTCAAAAGGCATGGATAAGCCAAAGGCCGGCGAAAAGCATCACCCCGCAGGTGACGCCATGGACGGAGAACGCTGTGGCCTTTCGACCGCCGTTCACTAGAATGTTGGACATGTCGCCGAAAGGGATGATGGAAAAAACGAGAAGAACGATGCCTACTGTCCTGCGGTCAGTAGTGAGCATCAGGGTCAGCACTGACAATCCAGATGCGATATCTCGAATTCCTTTAAGACGCAGCCACGCTAAGGTGTCACTATCTGATGCGGGCGGCTTCAGGCCAAATCCTCCCAGGATTCGTTGAGGAGAGACAACGTAGAAGCAACCGATCACGATGATTCCGACAGAGATGAGAACGGCAAGGGAGAGCGGAACAATGTGCATAGACATCTCCTGTTTACTAAATCCTCTTGGATTCAGACGCCCAACGGACACATTTTCACTCACAAAGACGTACTGACAAATATGTCAGCATGCGCTCGATGAATATCAGCCCTGATTCAATTCGGCGATTTCCGGAGGGCGCAAATGAGCCGCACTCATTGTCAACGAGGTTCATGATCGTTCACTCATCGAAGGTGGATTAGTACCTAAATTTCGGCTTGTGCCAGCGATGACTTAGCTGGCGATAAGTGCGCCCTGTCGTTACTAGCCCGTATGTCGATGCCTAAGCTTGAGATAAATAGGCGTCCGGTCTGCTCGCAGAAATGACAAAATGTGTCTGGGACAAGTTCGCTATTGGTTGGGCGACCTGAGAGCGCGATTCACGATTTCTTGAATTTGCGTAGCCGACACCGGCACCTGGCGGATGAGCAGCCGGTACATAATCGGACCGAAGAGAGCGTCCAGTATCGAGTCTAGTTCGGTGTTGTTGTATGAACTATTCCAAACTAGAAGCCGGTCGAGGACCGGCTGACGCCGAGCAGCAATGAACTTTGCAAAATGCGGTAGAAGATCGAAGTCGACCAACGCTGCAGCCAGAGCTCCGCGCAGAGCGCGGCTTATGGCAGAATCTTTCCCGATGTAAGCGACAAAGGCGCGGAAGTACGAACACAAGTCCTTTCTCACATCGGCGGAACCGCGAAGAGGCAGGATGACGGGACCTTTGCTCTGCAGCGCGCCAAGGACGGTCTCTCCAACTGTTGCATACCGGCGATAGAGAGCAGGGCGGCTGACTCCCGCTTTGATGGCGATGCGGTCCATTGAAAGATCCCCATAGAAACGTCCCTCCAGAACTGCTAAGACGGCGGCATGGATGTCCTCGGTCACATTGCCGGATCTTGGGCGTCCAACCGGATTGTTCGACGCCCTTTTCTTTGCGCTCATTGATCTCGAGGATAAGTTTACATGAAGCGTTACACACTGTATTGTATCTAAGAAAAAGGAGGAGAGTGCAATGGACCTGTCGAAGGATCGAAAAATCGTAATAATGGGAGGGACTTCGGGAATGGGGCTTGCATCTGCACGGCAGCTTGCGTCCCGCGGGGCCTCCGTTATCGTGACCGGCCGGAATTCGGAACGTGCCGAGCGCGTTCGCCATGAGAACCCCGAACTTACCGTGGAGATCGCCGATGCATCTTCCTCTGATGGTTTGGCACGTTTCTATCAATCCATCGGACCGTTCAACGATCTCGTTCTCTGCGTTAGTGGCGCGAAGGGAGCGGGCGCATTTCCCGCAGTTGACATTGCCGAGCTACGTGATGGGTTCGATGAGAAGTTTTTTGCCCAGTTTCGCGCGGCTCAGGCCGCGCTTCCTTTTCTTAAGAAGGACGGTTCGCTGACCTTCATTACGGCTATCTCGGCCCGCGCGGCAAATCCCGGAACAGCTGGGCTGGCTGCAATCAACGGAGCAATCGAAGCGATGGTAAAGCCTCTAGCCAGGGAGTTGCGACCGTTGCGAGTCAACGCCATCTCTCCTGGCGCGGTTGAGACGCCATGGTGGGACAGGCTGCCGCGCGAGGTCAGGGACTCGTTGCTTCAGCAGACGGCCGCCGCTTCGCTCGTCGGCCGCAATGGCTCAGCTGAGGAGATTGGCAGCGCGGTGGAATTTATACTCACCAATGGGTTTGTCAGCGGGACAGTGCTGGAGGTTGACGGAGGGCTTCATTTGGCCTGAGAGTCTGGAAACGATGCCCGGCCCGGGGAATCACCGGACAATAATTCCTCTTATAATTCGAAACGTGATGTCCGCATCCCGACCCGTCACTACAATGCCTCATATCAGCTTTGGCGTCATGCTGCGTCGCTGGCGCGGCGTTCGGCGCCTCAGCCAATTGGACCTGTCTCTCAATGCAGAGATTTCTATGCGTCATCTAAGCTGCGTCGAGACTGGCCGTGCACAGCCGAGTCGGGAGATGGTCCTCCGTCTCAGCGAGGCCCTTCAGATTCCGTTCCGGGAGCGGAATGCGCTGCTGTTGGCAGCGGGCTACGCTCCGCTTTATCCTCACGCCAATCTCGACGCGCCTAATCTCGACACACCTGAGGCAGCAGCGGCTGCTCGCGCAGTGGAACTTATGTTGGCGCAACTTGAGCCTTATCCCGTACTCGTTCTGGACCGGTATTGGAACACCCTGAAGATGAATGCTGGCGCAAAGCGTTTTCTCACCCTCTTCCCTGGTTGCGATTCTGGAACGCCTCATAATGGAGTCCGTCTTGTATTCCAGCCTCATGGGCTGCGACCTTTTATCGAAAACTGGCATGAAGTCGCTGCACGCATCATCCGGCGGCTACATCGGGAAGTTGCAGATAACCCATCAGACGAGAGTATGAAGGGTTTCCTCCAGGAGCTGCTCGACTCTCCGGAGGTGCCTAGCCGCTGGCACATGCCCGATTTGGATGGGGCTCCTCCACCCTTCTTAACCATCAACTACAGGTGGAAGAACTCAACGTTCCGCTTCTTTTCTTTCCTAACCAGTTTGGGCACGCCGCTGGACGTCGGACTGCAAGAGCTCCGCATTGAAAGTTTTTTCCCTGCAGATGAGGCCACGCGCATCCTCGTGAATCGCTTGAATGACGAATCCCTTTAGCGTTTAGACCGTCCAAACTTCCTTGATTCATGACCTCCGAGGTCATAGACGGTGGTTGTCTCTTTCCGGATACTGCGAGTGCGGCAATTACCGCCAAGGAGGCACCAAGAGTGAGAAAGAGCATTTTCGGTCAGTGGTTTGTGGTGTTGTGTTTGTTCTCGGCTTTTGTATGGTGGGCGGCCGGTAGCAGCCGGCAAGCATCCGCATTGGTCAATGGTAGGAGTGCGTCCCCCAGCGATTCAACCGATGTCGCCGCTATCAAGCAACTCGGACAGGATATGGGAGATGCGATGGTAGCTGGCGATGTCGACAAGCTCAGTCAGATCTACGCCGACGATTGGGCGACCGTCACCTCCTCGGGCAAGGTTGTCACCAAGGAGAACCTTCTCGGCGATTTCAAGTCCTTCCATGACAAACTTGTGTGGTTTGAAAATGGACCAATCGATGTGCAAGTGTATGGCGATGTTGCCGTGGCCAATGGCATTGTCAAGGAAAGGAGAATCCGCGACGGCAAGGATACGAGCGGTGAATTTGCTTATGTGGATCTCCTCAAGAAGCGCGCTGGCAAATGGGTAGTGGTGCGCAGCGCAGGCGCGAGGTTGAAGTGAAGAGTTGGACGAACGGCCCGGGACTTTTTTGAAATTGCGGAGCGGATGCTGATCCGCCATCTGCGAGATCTGACAGACGCTGGCATTCTAGAACGTCATCAGCAGCAAGGATTGCCCCTGCGAGGGCGGTACTCCCTCACGCCGTACGGGCATACATTGGTCCCTGTGTTGGATGTACTCTGCTCCAGGGCCAGAGTACATCTGAAACGAGCACCCGCTGCCTGATCTTTGCTGAACGGTTGTTCACTCTCCGTGCTGCAAACGAGTGCCACCGCCATTGCCCCTCATCCGTAGGCAAGTATGAGAACTCGGCTCTGATACGCGAAGAGTCCCAGCACGGCCACTTTCGCGAAGCACTATCGAAGGGCTAACCTATTTCATCGACCGAAGTAGGTCGTCTTCCGAAGACATATCTCGATAGGAGAGTTAGCAAACGATGGTGATTGAGCTGAAAGGTGCACTATCACACTTGCCACTGCCTTCCACGCCGGTGTGGCCAGAAGGTGTCTGGGACAAGACGGTCTTTGAACATGGCACCATGTCAGTGATTATCTTCACTCCCCGTGGCCACGACTATCAGACCGAACACTCGCAGGATGAACTCTACGTGGTGATGCGGGGTTCCGGAATTCTCTTGATAGAAGATCGGCCCAACTCCTTCGCCGAGGGAGATGTTTTGTTCGTTCCCGCAAATACAGAGCATCGCTTCATCGATTTCACTGATGACCTCATTACCTGGGCAATCTTCTGGGGACCTCCTGGCGGAGAATCTGAATCAATCGCTTCTCACGAAGGGCAGAAATGACTAGCACTGTCACGCAATTTCTGTTCCGCCAAGCTACGGAAGGCGATATCCCGGCACTCGCGCCTTAATCGAGCTATCTGTTCGTCAACTCCAGAAGAACGATTATTCCCCCGCGCAAATCGAGGGGGCGATTGGCCACGCTCTCGGCCTAGATACGCAACTCATTGAAGACAGAACATATTTTGTAGCTGAGCCTATGGAACAGGTGGGACTGGTCGTTGGATGCGGGGGATGGAGCAACAGAAAAACTGTATGGAAGCGATCATGGGCCCAATCGAGAAAAAGCCCTTCTGGACTCTGCGACCGACGCAGCAAAAATCCGCACCATCTTTGTCCATCCACAGTGGGCCCGACGAGGTTTAGGGATTTTGATTCTAGAGCACTGCGAAGAAGCAGCGAAGCAGTCTGGCTTCCGAAGCCTGGAGATAGATCGACTCTGACGGGAGTGCCTCTCTATTCCCTCAAGGGGTATGTCCCTCATGGAGAAGTGGCGATCCCTCTTCCGAAATGGAGAATCACTGCCCATCGTCCACATGGTGAAAGCCCTATGAGCCGAATTGAGATGACTTCGGCCCCGGATTAGAGTGGTCGCTTGGTCTATAGATCGGCTGCAAAAATGCTCGCGATTCTTTCGCTTCTACTGATCGTGAAGTCGACGGGGAAGCGCGTACTGCCCTCTCAGCGAGCTTCAGGTGAAAGGCTCCGTTTCAGATGTTCTCTGCCCCATGAACAGAGAACATCCAACACCGGAACCAACGTCCGCCCGTAGGGCGTGAGCGAGTACCAGACTCGCAGCGGCAAGCCTTGTTCCTGATGACGTTCAAGAATCCCAGCCTCGGTCATCTCCCGCAGATGACGAAGAAGCATCCGCTCTGTAATTCCAGGAATACTCTTCCGCAACTCGTTCGTCCTCATCGCTCCGTCCAACAGTCGCCAGAGGATTGTGCCCTTCCAGCGTCCGTCGATGACGCTCATCGCGACATCGATGGGGCATGGTGAGATCTCTTTCTTTGAGACACCCATAAACTCTCCAACTGACAACTTTGTCAGTGCTACTCCGTGCATCAGTGCTCCATTTAAGTGCGTCTTTAACGAAGAGTCAATAGGAGCCCCTTGTGCATTTGTTCAACGTTGCAACCCTCTTCATCGTTCTTACCCTCTTCGGGGTCGAGTTTTCTGTGTCTGCATTCGTGAACCCCGCCGCGTGGCAGCTCGAAGCCGAATCGCAATCGAAAATACTGGGTCGTTTGGCTCTCGTGCTCGGAAAGGTAATGCCAGTGTGGTACCCAATCTCTGCAATACTCACCGGCATTCAGACTTGGCTCCGCTGGAACACGCCAGGGCGCGCAATCCTCCTTACAGCGGATGCGATCTGGGTTCTCATTTCGGTGGCATCGATCTTTGTGCTGGTCCCGCTCGCGAATCGCTTGGCCGAAGGTACAGCTGATTGGCAGCGGATAAATCGGATTTGGGAGAGGAGACATCGAGTGCGCATAGCCGCTCTCGCTATCGCAGCTGTCCTGCTTACATACGTATTGGTTCGCTGAGGGTGGATCGATTCAGATCCAGTATCGGGGAAACGCTTCTCTTTTCTTAGACACGCGCCTGAAAGATGCAGAGTGTAGGAGTGTGCAAGAGGCGAACTTCAGCGCGGGATCGGCCGAAGTCGGCATCAACGCTTTTACAATTTCGCAATTTGTGGGCTCGACACGAATGACGATAGATTCACTGTTCCGGCGGAGCCATGAGCGCTAGCAAAGAAGACGCATCACTGGAGAGCGTTCATGTCTGCCCAAACTGCGGACGCGTCATCAATCTCGCGGAACTGGACTTGAGAGCTATCACTACTGGAATCGTTACCTGTCCGAGTTGCGATTGGTCCGGACAGATCGAAATACAAGTCATAGACCAAGTGCCTCGTAAGAAGCCGACTTCAATCCCATCATAACCTCACGCCGAAATGGGAAGCGGTAGTTGTTGATGCGTCTTCCTGCCAGGCATTTTGCGCATGTAGGCTCGGACAAATTCGCTCGCGATCTTTGAATCATCATCTGCACGGCATACCAAGCATGTCTTCAGTCGCAGATCCGACTCATTTAGTGGACGCACAGTCACCCCATTTCGCGCTATGAGCAAGGCGCCAGCCTTCACCACAAAAGCAATGGCAGAACCGTCCGCTACAAACGGAAATGCCTCTTCTGGGGCAATGACGTGCTGAATGCTCCGAGCACGGACGCCCCGCTGTGCCGCCGCTTGGATAATTGCGTCATACACGGGCGGATGTAGTTGGCGCTCGAAGAGTATCCAATGCCGCCCGTCCATTTGATCGAGCGATACCGACGGCTTAGACGCCAACCCATCTCGTTTCGCCATAGCGATGTAGAACGGTTGTTCCGCGACCTGAACGCAGGTGAGTAAGGGGGATTGCGGCGGTTCGTGTGCAATCGCCAAATCGACCAAGCCCCCCAGCAGGTCATGGACAATGTCGATCGAAAACTTGCTGGCCAGATCGATCTTCAGACGAGGGAAGAGTGGGAGTTGGATAGAGAGAAGGGTCGAGACGAAAAAGGGATCAGCGTATGGAGTACGCCCCACGTGGAAAGTCTCATCCATGCCCTGAATGACTGTTCTCGCAGATTGGACCGCTCGTTCGCCGTGGATAAGTGAGAGCCGAGCCTGCTGCACATAGGCGCGGCCCGCGTCGCTCAGGACAACGTGTTTGCGGTCCCGGAGAAACAGAGGACCACCAATCAACGCTTCTACATCTTGGATGTTTTTGGTGAGCATCGGCTGGCTGATGCGCAGTCTTCGGGCGGCTCGCCCAAAGTGCAACTCCTCAGCGAGGGTAATCACCGACTCCATGAGTTTCGTGTCGTTCTTGAACATGCCGCACCCCATAAACTCCGCAAAAATGGGGATAGGACGTGGGCTGGGCGGTTAGGTCTTTCAACGTATCGGCGCGCAGGCGCGTCCCATCGTCAAGCTAAACGGTTAGATGAATGACCTGTGGAAAAGGTGGGCTGATGTGTGCTTATCAGCGTCATTGATAAGTAACACCGTCCAGTGAATTGGACTCGAATCGGCACCTTCGGCCATCGTGGGAGCACGGTACGTAATCTCCGCCCCTCCCTGGGGCTCTTCAAAGTGAGGTTGTATGCTCTCTGCTGCAAAAGCAAATTCACGACCCCTTACGCAGGCCTTCGAGCCGCTTCTTGATCTACATGAAGCGGCCACCGTGCTGGGGATGCACTGGAAGACCCTTGAGGGCAAGGCGCGTCAGCACGAAGTTCCCGCTTTCAAGGTAGGAAAACGCTGGAGATTTCGGCTGAGTTCGCTGAATAACTGGCTTGAAGCTGGCCTAAAATTGAATACAACCGATCGGGCCGATGTGACTAGACAGGAGCAACATCCTTGAAATTCACCCGGCAACGCTATCAACGTGGCTATTTGCGGCGGGTGCCGCGAGCCAACAACAAGTCGGCTTGGGAGTATCGGTACGCAGATCCCCAAACCGGCAAGGAAAAGTCCATGTACTTCAGCACAGAGCAGTTTCCAACGCAGACCGCGGTCGAGCGGCACTTGGAAACCTTTGTGCTCAAACTCAACACTGACAACCCGACGTTAGCCCTGCTTGAGCCCACCTTCGATACGTTGTTGGATCGCTTCATTGAGGAAGAACGCCTTCTTGAAATCAAGAAAGTTCGACCCGGTGAATCCTGCGACAACGTAGGCGAGCTGAGCTTTTCGACAGCCAGTTCCTACCTCAGCGTCATCAAGCGAGTACGTGCGAAGTGGGGAACCACTCGTATCACTCGTCTGAAGCCGATGAACGTCCAGGAGTGGTTACGAAATCTGGAGGCCGCGCCCAAAACCAAAGGTCACATCAAGGCCGTCATACATCGCCTGTATGAGAAAGCCATGCTGTGGGAGATGGTCGAGTGGCAACGGAATCCGATGGAGTTTGTCGAAATCAAGGGCATCAGCAAACGCCGGAAACGACCGGTGATCCTCACCGTCGGGCAGTTCTTTTTGATCCTTCCGCTGATACCGCAGCCGTACCGCATGATGGCGCTACTCGCGCAGTGCTCGGGTCTTCGCGTTGAGGAAGTCTTGGCTCTCGAAAAGCCGGACATCCACTTCCAGAAGCTCAGTATGCAGATTGTTCGAGCAGTCGTTCATGGTCGGCTGAAGCTTGTAAAGACGGAATACTCGGAGGACGAACTGCCCCTTGACCCGGATCTCGCTTCCATCTTGCTGGACTTCATTCGCGAAGCCGAGCGGGAGGCGCTCGTCAAGTTGGGAGACGAGGGCGCTGGGATCATCGAGTCGGATTTGCTCTTTGTCAGTCCGATGACCGGGCGGCACTTCCACGCGTCGCCGATCGGCCAGGATTACATCCGTCCTGCCGGTTGCTGTCTCGTGGATTGCCCGAACTGTGGGGCCGTCGGAGGTGAGTGGTGCAAGACCGACTTTCCCGTTCCGAACGGGAAGCGCCTTCCGCTGCACGGTGAGCGGTGGGATGCTGCCGGCAAGTACGGCAGCATCGGGTGGCACACGTTCCGGCATACCTACCGGTCCTGGCTGGACGAAACAGGAGCACCCATGGGAGTGCAGCAAAAGTTGATGCGGCACGCCCAAATCTCGACCACGATGAACGTGTATGGCAACGCGCTTATGGAAGCAAAGCGCGAGGCAAACGCAGCAGTCGTTAGCAGAATTTTGAGGAGCGCATAACCCAGGATAGGAGGCGTCCAAACGTGCGAAAACCCGGCGGAGCAAATCCTTCTGCTCTTACACCGGGTTATTCCGGGTTGGAAGTTTCGCTAAGTGGTTGCGGGGGTAGGATTTGAACCTACGACCTTTGGGTTATGAGCCCAACGAGCTACCGGGCTGCTCCACCCCGCTCTTTGATTATATGTCGCGGTGTAGTGGGGGTCAATCTTCCGTGATTTTGAATGTACTGCCCGATCTCGGTAAGACGGGATGCCGCCATCGCGAGGCGGCGTGCATCATAGAAAGATTGGACAGTTTTCAGACCGGAACTTTTCTCTCGAAACTGCGTTTGCGATACTGTCGGTGACCCGCGGCATGTGTTGTGCCTGAACCGCGTAGAGGAATATCCGAGCACGAACGCTTCGCGGAGTCTTCCGTGAGGCTACGAGGAGTAAACAATGACCGTTCGAAAGTTTTACAGTGCAGCGATGGCCTTTGTGGCAGCTGGTTTGATCTCCGGTGGAGTGGCAGTCTCAGCGCAGAGCAATCCGGGGCAGGGCAGTTCGACGATGCTTCCGGATGCGCAGATTGAGTCGAATGTACTCAGAGCGCTAGCCAGCGCTCCGGAGCTGTCTTCACAGAATATCCAGACCTCCACGGTGTATGGGACGGTTACCCTAACGGGCAACGTCCATGATGAGGCGATGCGTACGAAGGCCGAAAACTTGGCGGCGCGGGCGCAGGGCGTCCAGAAGGTGGTGGATGAGTTGGTGCTCGGCGACACGCCGCCGGCTCCAGCAGGCGCTCAGGCGATGCAGGGGGATCAGAATGGCGCTCCGGCCAATGGCCAGCCGGACGGATCGCAGAATATGGTGCTGCAGTCGGATGGAACGTATGCCCCGGCTCAGGGACAGCCAGGCGCTCCTCCTCCGGACCAGAACATGCAGAACGGCGCGCCACCGCCTGATGAACAGCAGATGCAGGGACAGAGCGCACCACCTCCTGAGGGCAGCGAAGGACAGCAGGGGCCTCCGGATGGACGCCAGCCAATGAATCAAACCTATGGTCCCCCGGCCAACGGCGCTCCCATTCCTGGCGGCCAGCAGGCAGGAATCCCGGTCACGGTTCCCCCAGGATCGATCCTGCGTATCCGGATCAACCGCGGTCTTGATTCCAACCACATTCAGGCGGGCGCTGTCTTTGATGGAACGGTCCTTACAGACGTAGTGGCTGGAGGGCAAGTCGCGATCCCGCGCGGGGCTACGGTAAGCGGCGAGGTGGTGGGAGCCAAGAGGGCTGGCTCGTTCAAAGGTCAGGGACAACTGGCGCTGCAGATCGACAGCCTTACGCTAGGCGGTCAAGTGTATCCGCTGCACACCGAAGTCTGGGCTGCAACGGGCCAGGATAAGACAGGCGGAACCGTCGGGAGCACAGTCGGGACAAGCGCCTTTGGGGCCATCGTTGGTGGAATTTTCGGTGGCGGAGCTGGCGCGGCGGTGGGCGCCGGTGTGGGCGCCGGAGTCGGGCTGGCTGGCTCGGCAGCCACTCCTCGCGGCCAGGTCATCATCCCGCCAGAGTCGGTTCTGGTCTTCCAGACCGCGGCTCCCGCGACGGTGAATACCGTGTCCGAAAGGGAGATGCAGCGGCTTTCCTACCAGGCTGGACCGTCGCAACCCAATGGGCCGCCCCAAGTTCGCTACTACAGCCCGTATTACGGCTACTACTATGGTCCCCCTCATTGATGGGTTTTTGACCCGGGAAGAGAGGCTGCGGAGGTTTTCGCAGCCTCTTAGCTTTGGTCGCTGACCGGTCTTCTGGCTAAACCAATCATGCTGAGCACCTGCGCCTGATTTATACTTTGCCATGAGCCCCTGCGAGCAGGAGTGGTGCGTCTCGCAGGAGATGGTGCCCCAGCCGTGCGCAAAAATCCCGGGCAGCGAGGTCTCCGTCGGAGATCCGCCTGAAGTGAAGGTCGTTAGCCAAGCATGATCCGCATTCTGCAGCAAGACAGCCGTATCACCAAAGTTATTTTTGCGGTCATTATCGGCGCCGCCATCGTCACCATGGTCATCACCCTTGTACCGGGTATTTTCGATAACGGTACCGCCAACGATGCCAGCATCTTCGCAACCGTGCACAGTCCGGGCGTGTTTGGCCGCATTGTTGGAGAGACGACCTCCATTAAGACCGTGGACGTTCAGCGTGCCGCCGAGCAGCAGATGCAGCAGCAGCAACTCCCGGAGTTTTATCTGCAGTTCATCATGCAGCGCGCCGGCCAGATCCAAGTGGAGCGCGCCGTCCTGCAGCATGAGGCCGACCGCTTGGGCTTGCAGGTTTCCGACGACGACCTCCGGAGCTTCCTCCAGCACGGCCCTTATGCCCAGTATCTGTTCCCCGGCGGGAACTTCATTGGCCAGGACCAATACGTAAACTTCGTCGAGTCAGCTTTCCGTTTGCCGATTGCGCAGTTCGAGACTGAGGTCAAGTCGGATATTGAACTGCAGCGGCTGCAGGCGTTGGTGACCGGTGGCGTTAGCGTCGCGGACAGCGCTGTTCGCGCGCAGTATCTGCAGACCGGAACCAAGGTGAAGTTTGACTATGCCGTCATCTCGGGGGCGGACATCAAGAACACCATCAATCCCTCTGATGCCGATCTGCAGGCATTCTTTAAGAGCAATGCGGTGCACTATGCGAGCGCCATTCCCGAGACGCGCAAGATCGAATTTTTCACCTTTGAGACGTCGAATCTGCCCGGCGGAGCGCCGGCTGTGAGCGATGCGGATGCGCAGGCTTATTACCAGTCGCATGCAGACCAATACAAGACGCCTGAGCAGGTGAAGACGCGCCACATCCTGATCAGCGTGCCTAAGGGCGCGGATGCAAAGACGGACGCAGCCGCAAAGGCCAAGGCGGACGGTATCCTGAAGCAGGTGAAAGCAGGCGGAAACTTCGCGGACCTGGCGAAGAAGAACTCCGACGATCCGGGCAGCAAGGATCAGGGGGGCGAGCTGCCGATGATTGCGACGAGCTCGTTGGATCCGGCGTACGCGAAGGCGGCGATGGCGCTTAATCCGGGGCAAACGTCGCCGCTGGTACGGTCGTCGTTCGGCTATCACATCATCCAAACGGAATCGAAGCAAGCGGCGGAAGTGAAGCCGTTCGCGGAGGTGAAGGCGTCGATTGTTGAGCAACTGCAGAGTCAGAAATCGGCTACCGCGGCGCAGAATTACGCGGCGCAATTGACCGCGGAGGCGCAGAAGAACGGCCTGGACAAGACGGCTGCGGCTCACAATTTGCACGTGACCACTACTGACTACGTTGGCAAGGACGCGATCGTCCCAAGCCTGGCTGACTCGACTGGCCTACTGGCAGCGGCGTTCAACGCTCCCAAGGGTGCTGCTCCGCAGAGCGCGTCGAGCGGCGAAGGCTATGCGATCTTCCAGGTGCAGGACATCAAGGCTGCGCACGCTCCTGATTTTGCGACGTACAAGTCTCACATTCTGGATGATTACCGTTCGCAAAAAACTCCTGAATTGCTGAACGCGCAGCTGATCAAGCTGTCCGACCTGGCCAAGAAGCTGGGCGACCTGCACAAGGCGGCGGCCCAGATGAACCTCACGGTCAAGTCCAGCGACCTGGTTGGGCGCGATGCGCAGATTACCGATATTGGTTCGCTCACTGGTGCGGCTTCGGTGGTGTTTACCATGCCGGTAGGCGGAATTTCCGGCCCGATCAATGAAGGCGTCAACGGGGCCGTCCTGCAACTGACGGACAAGCAAGAGCCGAATGCATCTGATATCGCGCAGCACTTCGATGAGACGAAGCAGGCGCTGCTCAATCAGCAGCGCCAGGAAGCCTTCAGTGTCTTCGTAGATTCATTGATGAACCGGTACGAAAAGGCGGGCGCGATCATCTACAGCAAGAAACCGGCTCAGTCTCCGCTCGGCAACTAACTTGAGCCCCAGTTCAGGCTCGTGTAACCGATTCTTGTGCGGCACTGCCGCGCAAGAATCGGTTACTGTCGTTTGGGGCGGCATCCCGAGCCGCGCGATTACACGTCCTACGCAGCAGGACCGATTGCCGTTGGGAGTCGCTGTGGTACCTGGAAGGGTGGAAGATGAACGCTGAGCGAATATCCGGCGTGCTGTTGCATGTCACCTCGTTACCGTCGTTTGGCGGAGTGGGAGACTTTGGGCCAGCGGCTTACGGTTTCGTTGATTTTCTGGCTGCAGCCAAGCAGCGTCTGTGGCAGGTGTTGCCGCTCAGCCCGACTGGCTACGGCAGCTCGCCGTACTCGGCGCTGTCGGCGTTTGCAGGCAATCCGCTGCTAATCAGCTTGGAATTTCTTGTGCGCGATGGGTGGCTGGGCGCGGGCCGCTTGGAGAACGTTGCTGGCGGGCTGCCGGGACATGAAGGTCCCTGCAACTTTGGCACGGCCTTCGCGAAGAAGATTCCGCTGATCGAAGAGGCCGCGGCGAATTTCCTCGATCGCGCCTCGCAGGAAGACCGTCTCCGTTTTCAACGATTCTCGCAGGACAACCTCTCCTGGCTGACAGATTACGCGATCTACAACGTTCTTCGTCGTCGGTTCAATTACTTGAGCTGGAACGAGTGGCCGCCCGAGTTTGCTGGCCGCCAACCGGACGCGATGACGCGTTTGATGACCGATAGCGGTCGCGAACTGGCCATCGAGCAGGTCGTGCAATTCTTCTTCAACGAGCAATGGGCGGCCCTTCGAGCGTACTGCTCAGCGCGCAAGATTCTCATCCTTGGCGATGTCGCGATCTTCGTCAGCTACGATAGCGCGGACGTGTGGACGCATCCAGAAATCTTCGAGCTTGACGAAAGCCGCCATCCCATCCGGGTCTCCGGCGTACCACCTGATTACTTCTCGGCGAGCGGCCAGCGGTGGGGCAATCCGCTCTACAAGTGGTCGCTGCTTCAGGAGAACGGGTTCGACTGGTGGGTCGCCCGCATCCGGCGCGCGCTCATGCTGTATGACGAGGTTCGGCTCGATCACTTCCGCGGGTTTGAAGCTTACTGGTCCATCCCAGCCGAAGAACTGACTGCGGTGAATGGCCAGTGGATCAAGGCACCGGGTCACGCGCTGTTCAACCGACTTAAAGAGATCTTTGGGGAGCTGCCATTTATCGCCGAGGATCTCGGCCTGATCACCAAAGAGGTCGACGAACTCCGCGAATATTTCGGCATGCCCGGCATGCGTATTCTGCAGTTCGGATTCGCGGATCGCGGAGGGCATCTGTATCTTCCCCACCGTTACGTGCCCAACACGGTCGTCTACACCGGAACCCATGACAACAACACCACGCTTGGCTGGTGGCGCGACGATGCCACCGAGGTTGAGCGCGCTAATGTTCAAACGTACCTTCACCGCATTGAAAATGACAGTGACATCGTCTGGGCGATGATTAAAGCGGCTGCAGGATCGGTCGCCACGACGTGCATTTTCCCCCTACAGGACCTCCTACACCTTGGCAGCGAGGCGCGCATGAACACCCCGGCGGCGGCGACCGGGAATTGGACGTGGCGATTTAGCCTGGACGCGCTGCATCCTGACCTTACCGCTCAATTGGCTGCGATCATGGAGATGACAGACCGTGACGGCTACCAGCAACCCATCGAGGGCGCCGCAGCAGGCGGCCCAACCGACGAAGCTTCGTTACGGGTTCGCGAAGAATCGCAAACCTGAGCCGAAGCGTTCTCTAGACAAGCTCATTTCTTGTTCAACCGTAACCGGGTAAACTAGTAAAAAACGAGGAGACTTCCGTGCCACTTTCCGGTGAAGCAATTCGCACTATGAATTACGTTGACGACATTTCTGTCACTCTGCGCCGCATTCTGTCTGTACTTCCCGCGCTGACCCCCGAGGAACGCGAGCGCATCGCCGATCACATTCGCCACGCCGAACCAAGCTACGAATCCGTCATCACGGCGGTCTCAGCCAAGTAATCCAGGTTATTTGGCTCAGCGCGTCATTTAGTGTGCGCCGTCGGGCTCAGGTTTGTACGCCTTTTCGATCAGCGTGCGTGCCTCGTTGACAGCGCCTCGTGTGTTGTCCCTGGTCTGAATCGCCAGCCGATATTCATTGATAGCGCGTTCGCGCTGTCCAGCGATGTCGAAGATCTTTCCTAGGGCGACGTGGCTCCAAACCTCGGTCCACTTGGGATCGCCATCGCCGCGGAGGCAATCACGAAAGCTATTCGCGGCTGCCTGATAATTCTTCTGCGCCAGATAGACCTCCGCCAGCCGGTAGTTTGCCAGCGAGCTTCCGCGGTCCACCGCCAGCGCCTTCTGGTAGGCCGCAATCGCGCCATTCTGATCGCCCTGTGCGAGCGCCTGCTGACCCAGTAGGACGGCGGTTCGCACCGCCAGTTCCGGCGTACTCTTCAGCAGCCAGTTGTCCGGATCCACGATGATTTTTGTCGGCCGGCCAAAGGTCTCGATCGAATACTGCGCGGCACTTCCTGCCACATCCACGCGCCGATCCACCGTTTTGCCCTGGGCTTCGATACGCAATGCCACCGGCATGGAAAAGAGATCAAGATCTTGAGACAGCGCTCCAACAGTACGAAATCCTTTGTCGCCTCCAAGGCGAAAGACGCTATAGCTATTGCTGTACTCCGGTGCTCCGGTCCCATCCAGCCACTGCGAAAAGAAGGCGGTCAGCGGCAGCTTGGAAATACTTTGGGCGAGCGCCTTCACATCAGTCGTGCTCACTCCCTTATCCGCATACTGTTTGGCGAGTGCCTGCAAAAATTGCTGGAAGACTGGCTCCCCCATCTCCCAACGCAACATGTGAAATACCATCGCGCCCTTCTCCAAGGTCATGGACTGGAACTGCGGAGAGAAGGGATCGACTCGCCCTAGCGAGGTCAGCGGGGCGGTGTCGTAAGCCAGCGCGCCTGCCTCGACATCCGCGACAGCATTCTGGAACGCGGCATTACCGCTGCTCTCCTGCAGATACATAAGTTCTGCGTAGCGGCTCATGCCATTGGTGATCCATGCGTCACCGAGTGTCGCAGGCGATACTTGGGAACCCCACCACTGGTGCGCGACGGTGTTTGCGAGCAATCGGCCGCTCCCGCGGCTCGGCTTGATCGCGACGAGAGCCGGCGCCCACGCGGCTGATACGGAGTCCTCTGGAAGTTCCACTACGTCCAGTCGATCCGTCTGCGCGCCACCAAGCTCACCGCTCATCGACGCGAATGCCTGTGCAGCGGTCTCCGCAAACTCCTTGCCCCGTGCCTGATTTTGCGCCGTCACGTAAACGCGTACATTGGCACCCCCTGGCAAAGAGATCGCTGGCAGAAACTTGCCCGCAATCAAACTCCCAGGGAATCCCGGCCTGGTCCATTCGAAGTCGAATTCGGTCCGTCCATTACCGAGGTTGTGGCTCTGGTCGGACGGCCCGCCGCTTCCTACGACGGTGTCACCAGAGGGGACCGTCACATCAATCTCGGCAGTAAAGCGATCGGTGAAAAGCCCGGGCATAGCGACGGGAAACCATTGCCCTGGATAGAGCAACGCACTCACAGGATCGTGTACCTGTAAAAAATTAAACCCGTGCGCAGGACTTGTCGCCAGCGTTGGCACGCCCGCATACGTGAATATCCAAGTCACGCGACTGCCCTTGGGGATGGCGGCCGCAGACGTCACGTTCAGCGTCGAGTTCGCCGCATCGCGCACACAGGACAGGTTTGCATGCACGCCGTCACTCACGCTCTTCACCTGCAACGCGTTGTTGAGCCCGAACACTGCTACATCCAGATCTTCGAGCGCTATAAACGTAACCGCCGCCGTTGCGCTCAACCTCCCGGTCGCAGGGTCAAGATCAACGTGAATCACGTATCCCGTCACATCGATCTGTGGTTGGAGCGGAACGACCGCACGCGCGTTCCGTACAGTTCCAGGCGCGACCACTACCGCCACGGCTAGCAGAAATCGCATCATAACGGAAGACTTTAACCTAGGCATGCGACACCGCGGAGAGTAGGCGAATCACAGCATCCGCAACACGTGCAATTGGCGATGTAAGTGGGTGGATGTCTGCTTCCCGCTCGGGTATCAGCCGTCGCCGCACCTCGCTTAGCCCGCGAGTTTGACGCTCGCGCTCAGGCCCGTCGATCAAGAGAAGCGAGAGCGCCGATGCAACGTTTGCGGCCGTAAAGTCTCCTTGCAGCAGCTCGGGGATCAGCCGCTGTCGCGCAATTAAATTCACCATCGACACTGGTAGATTTCCTTGGAGGTCGGGCTTCGCATTAAGCTCTTCTGGATACTCGATCAGCTGCTTCGCGAGCGCAAACGTCAACGCTGAAACCCGATAGACGACCACGAATGGATTGCCTATGATCGCCGCTAAGACCGTCGCGGTTCCGCTAGCAACCACCGAAGCGCGTGCGTGAAACAAGGCCTCGGAGGCATCGGGAACGAGAGTGAGGCGCAGCGTAGAAGCTTCCGGTCCGAAATATTTCAGATGGTCCGCATTCAGCTCTTCGATGTAGTTTTGCAGCGTCCCGCCATCGATTGTGGACGCTACGGGCAACAGAAACTCGTATCGCGTATGGGCTGCGGGATCACTCGGTTGCCTAGTTGTGTCGCCATCAAACGTCGTATATGCCGCAGAACTGCTGATTAGATCGCTCATCGCGAGTTCATGGAGTGCAGGCAAATTGGCGCGGATTTCCTTCCAGCGACTCCCCGGCAGCAGCGCGATCCAGGTCTTCTCGGGGTCGAGAGCAAACTTCTCTGCGTAGGCCGCGTGCGTCGTGGACATCAGCACCTTCTCAGCGAGCGGATGCCCCACGAACTCCGCGTCCACGCCGCGTTGCTGGTAAAAAGTCTCCTCGAATGGAAAGATAACCAGCATTTTATCCACGCGTTGCTGCACCCAGCGCAGGCGACTGCGTTTCCACGCCCATAGTTGCGGACTCACAAACCACACTACCGGAACGCCTGCTTGGCGAAGATGTTTGGCTAGTCGGAAATTCACGTCCGGAAAATCTATTAGCACGGCAATGTCTGGCCGTTCGCGACGAATACTCGCAACCAGCTTACGGTAACTCGCATAGATGTGCGGAATATGCCGAAGGATTTCGGTAAGGCCCATCACGGCGACATCTTCCGCCTTCACGACGCGCAGCTGCCCGGCCGCCTCCATCTGGCTTCCGCCGAGACCGGTGAAGATTGCTTCCGGCAGGCGCTCGCGAATCGCAGAAATCAGGGCCGCGCCGTAGGCGTCACCGGACGCTTCTCCGGCTGAGATGAAAATTCGCGGATTGGGCGTCGTAGCGATGTACCAAGTCTATCTCCGGATTTAGGATATGGTCATTGGAGGTCGCAGGATGGCAAACCGGGCCCGAACCTTTCGCGCGCCGCTCGAGCAAGGAAGCCTAGCTCTCGGCTGGATCATTGTGCGCGTCCCGTTGGATCCCGCCCAGATTTGGCCGAAGATGATTCGTCTGCGCGTGCGCGGCGAAATCAACGACTTCGCCTTTCGCACGTCGCTCTTCCCAGACCCTCGCGGCGGCTTCTATCTACTGGTCAATCGCGCCATGCAGAAGGGCGCATGCGCCCACCTCGGCGATACCGCCGACTTCCGTCTGGAACCCGATCTCGACGCGCGCGCCGCCGAACTTCCCGATGAACTAGCCGTCCTGCTCGATGACGAACCTGGCCTTCGCGACTGGTACGACTCGCTCACCGAGTACACGCGTCGCGAGATTGGCAAATGGATTTCGAGCGTCAAGACCGACGCCTCGCGCATGAAGCGCGCCGAGCAGATGGCTGAACGCCTCCTCGCCACGATGGAAGCCGAGGTCGAGCTGCCGCCTCTTATCGCCGTTGCATTCCGTCGGAACGCGAAGGCTCGCGCTGCGTGGGACAAACTAACGCCGCTGCAACGTCGTCAGCAGCTCATGGCTGTGTTTTACTATCAGACCCCAGAGGCCCGCGAACGGCGTATCGAAAAGATCGTCACGATGTTGCTAGAGAACGAGAGCAAACGCCGAGCCTAAGCAGGTATCGCAGTCGCTGCGGCATCGGCGTTCAACTCCTGGTCCTTATACTGCAACTGGTAGAGCTTGTAGTAAATGCCATGCATGGCGAGCAACTCCTGGTGCGTACCCTGTTCGCGCAACTTTCCCTTGTGCATTACAAGGATCGTGTCCGCGCGTTGGATCGTCGAGAGTCGATGTGCGATCAGCACGGACGTTCGGCCGGTGATCATGCGCTCGAGCGCCAGCCGTACGCGGAATTCCGTTTCAGTGTCCACCGAGCTGGTCGCTTCGTCAAGAATCAGGATGCCGGGCCGATGCGCCAGGGCGCGCGCAAAGCTGATCAGCTGTTTTTGGCCTGTCGATAGCGTGGACCCCCGCTCCAGTACCGGCTCCGCAAAACCTTGCGGCAACGTTCGAATGAAGTCCGCGACATTGACTTCTTCGGCCGCGTGAGCGACCTCGTCTTCAGTGATCCAGTTGGAGCCCAGTCGAATATTCTGTGAAATTGTTCCTGAGAACAGAAACGGATCCTGCAATACGACCCCGAACCGTCGCCGAAGTTTGCGGAGATCCTGTTCGCGGACGTCTACGCCATCGACCAGCACAGCACCGCGCTGTACATCGTAGAACCTCATCATCAGTGCTGTAATGGTGGTTTTGCCTGCGCCAGTGTGGCCCACGATGGCAGCAGTTGCGTCGGGTTCAACCGTAAAGCTTACACCGCGCAGGATCCATTCAATGTCGCTACATCGGCCGAGTTCATCATCATTGAGTGTCTGCACACGGTCACGTTGCTCAGGCGTAAGTGTTTGGTAGGTGAACCAGACTTCGTGAAACTCAATGCGGCCGCTGTTGTCGCCCAGCACCGAATGGGGGCTGGTCTTAATCTCTGTCTCCGTATCCAGCAGCTTGAAGATTCTTTCCGACGCGGCCATCGCGGCCTGCAAGATGTTGTATTTGTCGCTGAGGTCCTGTATGGGCCGGAAGAAGCGCTGCGCATATTGGATGAACGCAATCAGAATGCCCAGGGTTACCACTGGACGCAAGAACCCGGCATGCGCGGCCAAGGCGGGGTTCGCATGCAACACGGTAATGCCGCCACGCCAGATGACCAGCGCTATGGCGATCGAGCTCAGGAACTCGACGACCGGATAGTAGAGTGCGTAGGCAAAGATTGCGTCAGACCATGCCCGTTTGTTTTCATCGTTGACGGCTGAGAAATCATTGAACGCCCGCTGCTCGCGATTGAACAATTGCACTACGCTCATGCCCGACACATACTCTTGCGTGAAGGAGTTGATCTTCGCCGTCGCAGCACGCTGGCGCCGGTAGCTCTCACGCACATGACGCCGAAACAGATGCGTCGCGTACAGGATAAGGGGTATCACCGAAAGTGTGAGCAGGGCGAGCAGCCAGCTCATCTTCACCATGATGGCCACGATGAAGGCCAGCACAAAGACATACTCGAAGATCGCCAGCACGCCCGAGGTAAACATGTCATTGAGAGCGTCGACGTCCGAGGTCAGGCGTGTCACCAGGCGGCCTACTGGGTTCCGATCGAAGAAGCCGACGTGCATTTGCTGAATATG
>Ga0302226_10000189_pt1 | contig 57303 bp, 46 predicted proteins | sample II_Palsa_E3_3_FD_193524 | JGI IMG/M metagenome (GOLD analysis project Ga0302226, IMG submission 193524) | Peat permafrost microbial communities from Stordalen Mire near Abisko, Sweden - II_Palsa_E3_3 | ecosystem: Environmental > Terrestrial > Soil > Palsa > Peat permafrost | place: Sweden...
CGCCGGTCCCGCCGCGGGCGGCCCGGGTGCCTCCGCCGCCCCGGCCGCCTCCCGGCGGAACGCACGCAGCCGGATGAACACGAAGCCGACGATGGCTGCAACCAGCAGGACGACGACGATGTACCCGGCGATCGAGACGTCATGGGCGACACTGTGCCAAGCACTGCCCACTGCGTAACCGATGGCCGAGAACGCAGAAACATAGATGACGGTGCCGATCGCGCTGAGTACCGCGAACCGGGCCAGCGGCATCTCGGTGAGGCCCGCGACGATGGACGCGAAAGCGCGCACCACGGGAATCATCCGCGCCACCGGGATGGCCCAGGAACCACGCCCGGCCAGGAACCGTTCGGCCCGGTCCACGTCCGAGCGGGTGATCAGCACGTACCGGCCGACCTTGTCCACCAGCGGACGGCCGCCCCAGCGGCCCACGGCGAAGGACGTGCACGACCCGGCGAGCTCGGCCAGCGAGCCGATGATGATCACCAGCGGCAGGCTGAGGTGCCCTTGATAGGCCAGCACCCCGGCGAAGCCGAAGGTCACCTCCGACGAGATCGGCACGCAGCACGCCTCGAGAAAACCAAACAGGATGAGCGCGCCATAGCCCGCTGAGGTCAGGAAACTCTCCATAGGCCTCCAGTTGTACCGTATTCAAGCCGCCACCCGGGCCCCGAGCGGCCACGCCCTCTTACCCAAGGCGGTCCGGCTTCGCAATACTGGGACCCTACGACCGCAATTGGAAAGGTCAGGAACAATGCCAGTCGCGACTCCGGAAATTTACGCCCAGATGCTCGACCAGGCCAAGCAGCAGGGTTTCGCGTATCCCGCGATCAATGTGACATCCACCCAGACGCTCAACGCGGCCCTGAGCGGTTTCGCCCGCGCCGAGAGCGACGGGATTATCCAGGTCTCCACGGGTGGCGCCGAGTACCTGTCCGGCTCGGTCAAGGACATGGTGACGGGGGCGAGTGCGCTCGCGGAGTTCGCCCACGTGGTCGCGGCCAAGATCCCGGTCTACGTGGCGCTGCACACCGACCACTGCCCCGAGGGCAAACTGGACAGCTACATGCGTCCGCTGGTGCGGCTCTCCCAGGAGCGCGTGGCCCGCGGCCAGGAACCGCTGTTCCAGTCACATATGTGGGACGGGTCGGCCGTACCGCTGAACGAGAACCTGGACATCGCCTCCGAACTGCTCGATGAGTGCGCCAAGGCCCGGATCATCATGGAGATGGAGATCGGCGTGGTCGGCGGCGAGGAAGACGGCGTGGTCGGGGAGATAAACGAAAAGCTGTACAGCACCCCCGAGGACGCGCTCGCGGTGGTCGAGAGGCTCGGCCTCGGTGAGCGCGGCCGGTACATACTGGCCGCTACGTTCGGCAACGTGCACGGGGTCTACAAGCCCGGGCACGTCAAGCTGCGGCCCTCGGTGCTCAAAGAAATCCAGGAGGCGGTCGGGGCCAAGTACGGCCGGCAGAAGCCGTTCGACCTGGTCTTCCACGGCGGGTCCGGCTCGGCGCTGGAGGAGATCCGCGAGGCCATCTCATACGGCGCGGTGAAGATGAACGTCGACACCGACACGCAGTACGCCTTCACCCGGCCGATCGCGGGCCATATGTTCACCAAGTACGACGGCGTGCTGAAGGTGGACGGCGACGTCGGCCGGAAGAAGGACTACGACCCGCGGGCCTGGGGCAAGGCGGGCGAGCAGGGCATGGCCGACCGTGTCGTGCACGCCTGCGAGGACCTGCTATCCGTCGGCCACCACATGGCCTGAACTGCTATAGGAGCCGCATGGATCCGAAGAACCTGCTCGCCGGGCCCGGTCTCAGCGCCGGGCCCGCGCCGACCTATCTGCCCGCCGACCCCGAGGTGGACGAGGCGCTCCGGTCGGGCCAGGACCCGACCGATGTCGCGGCCCGCTTCCCAGCGTCCTCGGCCGCCTGGGCCGCCCTGGCAGAGCGGGCGTTCGGCAACGGCGAGGCTGTTGCCGCGTACGCGTACGCCCGGACCGGGTACCACCGCGGGCTCGACCAGCTTCGCCGGGCGGGCTGGCGCGGCAACGGCCCGGTGCCCTGGGCGCACGAGCCCAACCGCGGCTTCCTCCGGTCCCTGCACATGCTCGGGTCCGCCGCCGCCGCGATCGGTGAGGACGACGAGGCGGCACGCTGCCGCCAGTTCCTGGCCGAGAGCAGCCCCGAAGCCGGGAAGGAGCTGCGCTGACAGCACGGGACGCGGGTTACGGAGCGTGCCGGAGCGAAGCTCCGACCGCCCAGCGAACCGGGCCTGCGGCCCGGTGGGCGGCGGTGCCACGGCGGGCACCCGAGCGGGGCGCGAAGCGCAGCGGGGGGCTCCAGGGGGTCGCCCCCGGGCCAGCACAGCGCAGCGGGGGGTCCGGGGGGTCGTCCCCCCGGCTAAACACAGGGTAACCTCAATGGGTAAGAGCCCCTGGGCCGCAGTGTCGTGTCCTGACTTACATAGCGCCGACGTGCAGCGCCGCCAGGGGCTTCGCAGTGCCTTATCCAGAAGGGACAGCCCCGTGCCGGCCATTGTGCTCGTCGGCGCCCAGTGGGGCGACGAAGGTAAGGGCAAGGCGACCGACCTGCTAGGCGACCGGGTCCATTACGTCGTCAGGTACCAGGGCGGCAACAACGCGGGTCACACCGTGGTCGTCGGTGATGAGAGCTACGCCCTGCATATGCTCCCGTCTGGGGTCATCTCACCCGGCGTGGTGCCCGTCATCGGCAACGGCGTCGTGGTGGATCCGCGCGTCCTGCTGGAGGAGATCGACGCCCTGCAGGCCCGCGGCGTGTCCTGCGCCAAGCTGCTGATCTCGGCCAACGCCCACCTGATCATGCCTTACCACCGCGCCCTCGACAAGGTGACGGAACGCTATCTGGGCAGCGCCCGGATCGGTACCACCGGCCGCGGGATCGGCCCCACCTATGGCGACAAGATCGCCCGGGTCGGGATCCGCGTCCAGGATCTCTTCGATCCCGGCATCTTCCGGCAGAAGCTGGAACTGGTGCTGCGCGAGAAGAACCAGCTGCTGACCAAGATCTACAACCGCCGCGCCATCGAGCCGGGCCCGATCGCCGACGAGTACATCGGCTACAGCGAGCGGCTGCGCCCGTATGTCGCGGACACCGGCCTGGTCCTCGGCCAGGCCTTGGACGAGGACCGCGTCGTGCTGCTCGAGGGGGCCCAGGCGACCATGCTCGACGTCGACCACGGCACCTACCCGTTCGTCACGTCGTCCTCGCCGACCGCGGGCGGCGCCTGCGCCGGGTCGGGTATCGGCCCCACCCGGATCACGAAGGTCATCGGGGTCGTCAAGGCATACACCACGCGGGTCGGCGCCGGTCCCTTCCCCACCGAGCTGACCGACGAGCAGGGTGAGTGGCTGCGCAAGACCGGCGGGGAGTATGGCGTCACGACCGGCCGACCCCGCCGCACCGGCTGGTTCGACACGGTTGTCGCCCGCTATTCGACCCGGGTGAACGGCATCACGGACTACTTCCTCACCAAGCTGGACGTGCTGTCCAGCCTGGACAAGGTGCCGGTGTGCGTGGCGTACGAAGTCGATGGCAAACGCTGCAGCGAACTGCCCACCACGCAGACCGAGTTCCACCATGCGCGCCCGGTGTATGAGTACCTGGACGGCTGGTGGGAGGACATCTCGCAGGCCCAGTCCTTCTCTGACCTGCCGCCGAACGCGCAGCGCTACGTGCAGGCCATCGAGGAAATGATCGGCGCCCCGGTCTGCGCGGTGGGGGTCGGCCCCCGCCGTGACCAGACCCTGCAGATCCGTGACCTGATCTGATGCGGCACCGTCGGGTGGGCCGCCAGCGGCCAGAAAATAGCCGGTAGGCTCACCGCCGTGCGCGTTCTAGTGATCGGTTCCGGGGGCCGGGAGCACGCCATCGTACGTGCGCTCGCCCAGGATCCGGCCGTGACCGGCCTGCACGCCGCGCCCGGCAACCCGGGGATCGCAGCGCTGGCGGACACCGCACAGGTCGCCGCGTCGGATCCGGCGGACATCGCCGCGCTGACCCGGAAGCTCGCTGCCGACCTGGTGGTGATCGGGCCAGAGGCACCTCTGGTGGCCGGTGCGGCCGACGCGGTGCGCGACCTCGGGGTCCCGTGCTTCGGGCCGGGTGCCGCCGCGGCCATGATCGAGGGCTCCAAGACGTTCGCCAAGGAGATCATGGCCGAGGCCGGCATCCCGACCGCCGCCGCACGGACCTGCGTGACGGCGGCGGAAGCGGACGCGGCCCTGAAGCAGTTCGGGCCGCCGTACGTGGTGAAGGATGACGGCCTGGCGGCCGGAAAGGGCGTGCTCGTCACCACGGACGCCGAGGCCGCCCGCGCGCACGCCCGGTCAGCGGCCAAGGTCGTCATCGAGGAGTTCCTCGACGGCCCCGAGGTGTCGCTGTTCGCGGTCTGCGACGGGAGCGCGGCCGTGCCGCTGATCCCGGCCCAGGACTTCAAGCGGGCGGGCGACGGCGATCTCGGCCCCAATACCGGCGGCATGGGCGCCTACACCCCGCTCCCGTGGGCCCCGGCTGGCCTGACCGACGAGGTCATGGCCTCGGTCGTGCAGCCGGCGGTGGACGCCATGCGCCGGCGCGGGACCCCGTACCAGGGGCTGCTGTACGCGGGCCTGAGCCTCACGGCGGCAGGCGTCAAGGTGGTCGAATTCAACGCCCGCTTCGGCGACCCGGAGACCCAGGTGGTCCTGGACCGGCTGGAGACGCCGCTGGGCGGCCTGCTGTACGCAGCGGCCACCGGCGACCTCGCTGGGCTGGCCGCGCTGCGCTGGCGGCCGGGCGCGGCGGTGACGGTGGTCATCGCCGCCGAGGGCTATCCCGCGCAGCCGGTGACCGGGGACGTCATCAGCGGCCTGGAGCAATCCATGAGCGTGCCCGGTGCGTATGTCCTGCAGGCCGGGACGGCCAGTGGGACCGACGGCGTGCTGCGGTCCAGCGGCGGCCGGGTTCTGGACGTGGTCGGCACGGGCGGAAATATCGCAGCCGCCCGCGTCGCTGCCTACGAAGCGGCCGGCAAAATCCAGCTACGCGGCGGCTGGTGGCGCACCGACATCGCCGCAGCCGCGGCCCGCACCCCAGAAGACAACGGCGCCGACAGCGGCGCCGCGACGACTAGTGGCGTGCGCAGGGAAGGGGCGAGCGGAACGTGATCAGCCGGTACACGCTTCCCGAAATGGGCCATGTCTGGAGCGAGGCGCACAAGTACGAGCTCTGGTGCCGGGTCGAGACGCTGGTCCTCGAGGCCAACGCCCGGGCCGGGACCGTCCCGGCCGACAGCGTCCCCCCGGTACGTGCGGCGGCACCGCCCACCCCCGAGGCGGTCGCCGCGGTCGAAGCGGTCACCGACCACGACGTCATCGCCTTCCTGACCGCCTGGGCCGACAACACCTCCCCGCGCAGCGCCGCCGCCTGGGTCCACTTCGGGATGACGTCGTCGGATCTGGTGGACACCGCGCTGGCCGTGCAGCTCACCGAGGCGACCGACATCCTGCTGGCCAAGGCCACCGCCCTGGTGGCCGCGCTGCGCGAGCACGCGCTGGCGCACCGGGCCACGCTGCGGCCGGGGCGGACGCACGGGATCCACGCCGAGCCGGACGTGTGGGGCCACCGGGTGGCGGACTTCGCCTTCGCGGCCGCGCGCGCCCGTGACCGCATCCGCCGGGCGCGCGACGCCGTGGCGGTGGGGAAGCTGTCCGGCCCGGTAGGCAACTACTCCAACATCGCCCCCGAGGTTGAGGCGGCGGTCATGCCGGAGCTCGGCCTGCGGCCGGCGGACGTCGCCACCCAGGTCGTGATGCGCGACGGGATCGCCGAATGGGTCAGCGCCCTGGCCCTGGCGGCGACCGTATGCGAGGCGGTGGCGCTGGAGGTCCGGCATGGCCAGCGCACCGAGGTCCGCGAGCTGTCCGAGCCTTTCGGCCAGGGCCAGAAGGGCTCCTCGGCCATGCCGCACAAGAAGAACCCGATCCGCTCCGAACGGATCTGCGGGCTGGCCCGGGTGGTGCGCGGTTACGTCACCCCGGTGATGGAAGGCGTCCCGCTCTGGCACGAGCGTGACATCTCCCACTCCAGCGTGGAGCGGATCGCACTGCCCGACGCGGCGATCGCCGTCGACTACCTGCTGCACCTGACGAACGGCCTGGTAGAAGGGCTGGTGGTCGACGCGAGGCGGATGCGGGCCAACCTGGACGCCACCGGCGGCCTCATCTACTCCTCGGCGGCGCTGCTCGAGCTGGTCGCATCGGGTATGGCCCGCGAGGAGGCGTACGCCCTGGTCCAGGCGGCAGCGATGGAGACCTGGAACGAGGGCGTCCCGTTCCGGGATGCGCTGCGCAAGGAGGCCGCCGCCCGCGGGCAGGCGATCGACGAAGCGCGGCTCGACGAAGCGTGTCGCCCCGAGCGCTATGTGGCGCGTCTGGGGCCGGTGTTTTCCCGGCTGCAAGGGCTGACATGACAGCAAATCGTGTCAAGCCTCCGCTCTGGCGCTGGGCTAATGGAATACTGGGCAGCGCCTTGGCGCGGGGGGCCCGCCACGGTTCCGATCGTCCCCGCGCCCGGCGGGACGACCGCACAGCCCGCCCCGCGAGCCCGGACTGTACCGGCCACGTGCCGGTTTCATTCACTACCCCTCGACAGGAGTTGCATCCATATGACGATGGGCACTGAGACCCGTTACCGCGTACGGGGCGGAACGCCGCTGCACGGCACCGTTTTCGTGCAGGGCGCGAAGAACGCCGCGCTAAAGATGATCGCGGCGTCGCTTCTCGCTTCGAAGGGCCGTACGGTCCTGCGGAACGTGCCGCCCATTGAAGATGTGCGCCGTGCCGTCGAGCTGGCGCAGGCGGTTGGGGCCATCGTGGAGTTCCACGAGTCGGAGCGGACCCTGGTGGTCGACGCCTCCCGGCTGAACAGCCCGGTGCTGCCGGCCGAGATCGCCCGGCGGTTCCGCGGCTCGGTGCTGTTCGTGCCGGCCCTGCTGCACCGTCTCGGCGAGGCCGTGATCGAGGGCATCGGCGGATGCAACCTCGGCGACCGCAATCTGGACTTCCACTACCGCGGCTTTGCCCGGCTCGGCGCCGTTGTTGACGAGGGCGAATCGGTCATCCACATCAAGGCTGGCTCGGGCGGCCTGCGCGGGGCCCACCTGTACCTGGACACCCCGTCGCACACCGGGACCGAGAACCTGATCATGGCCGCGTCGCTCGCGCCGGGCACCACCATTATCGACAACGCGGCCCAGGAACCGGAGGTGCTCGACGTCATCGCCTTCCTGACCAAGATGGGCGCGCGGATCACGGGCGGCGGCACCGGCTTCGTGACCGTGAAAGGGGTCAGTGAGCTGGCGGCCGTCGAGCACACCGTGATGCCGGACCGGATCGACGCAGGCGTTTTCGCCATGGCCGCGGCGATCACCGGTGGCGAGCTGAACCTGGTGGGTGGCTCGCTCGAGCACTTCGGGGTCGTGCGGTGGAAGCTGGAGCAGATGGGCGTGGAGTTCTCCACGCAGGGTGCGGTACTGCAGGTCCGGCGGACCAATCCGCTGCGGCCGATCAACGTCATCACCTCGCCGTACCCCGGCTTCGCGACCGACCTCCAGTCACCCATCATGGCGCTCGCCTGTCTCGCCGAGGGGTCGAGCTACATCCGCGAGACCATCTTCGACGGGCGCTACACCCTCGTGGGCGAGCTGAACAAGATGGGCGCGAAGGTCGAAGTGGACGGGAACGTGGCCATCGTGCACGGGCCGAGTGCCTTGCACGGGGCCGAGGTGGTGGCCCACGAGCTGCGCACCGGTGTCGCCCTAATCCTGGCCGGCCTGATCGCCGAGGGCGAGACGGTGGTCGCGCCGGGCTATGTGATCGACCGCGGGCATGCGGCGCTGGCCCAGCGGCTCACCACGCTCGGCGCCGACATCACCGTGGAGCAGGCCCCCTAGGTATAGGGGTACCGGACGGGCGCACGATCGTCGGCTACCGGGTCAATACGGGACGTAGCCGGCGGTAAACCGGTTTTGGGGCCGGTGCAGGGTGATTATTTTCGGACTCGGGCGGCTCTTCACAAATTGAGCCGGATGAGTTACGAAAAGTACTGGCCGACATATACCCAGGGCGACGAGATAGCACGGTTGTGCGGGATACGGCGGCCATTTGGCCACCGGATGCAGATGGGGTGAACGTCGAAGGTGCAGGTCAGCAGCGATCTTACAGGCAGCCTCGGGTTAACAGCCTACGGGGGAAAAGGCCGATGACCGCGAGGAGGCACCTGCCCAGCGAGCTCATTATCGGCGTCGTAGGACCCTACGACCTGGTGGAGCGCATCATGCTGTCTGGTGCGGCTGCGCGGGACGAGGCTTTCGGCGCCATGCCGGCGCCGAACCCACCGGCCAGCCAGCCTGGGGCGCCGGCCCAGGGCCAGCCGTCCGGGCTGGTGCGTACCGAAGTAGCGGGACCCTCCCGGCTGGAGACGGCCGAGTCCCTCTTGGAACAGGGCGCCCCCACGGGACCGGCAGGCTCCGGAGGATCGCTGGCCTGGCCGCGTGAGGATCCGCGCCGGCTCGTCGGCGGCACGTTGCCGCGGCGGCTGATCGCCGCCGCGTACCGGCGGGAACGCGAAGCGCCGGAAAAGGTCGCCCGGCTCGGCGCGGCCATCGATGTGTGCCTGTTCGCCAGCCCCGTGCCGTTCGAGTACGCACGCCGGGCCGGCGTGATCGCGGTGCCGTCCACCTACGTCCGCCTCGACGGCGGAGCACTGTACGCGGCGCTGCTGCGGGCCCGGCTCCAGGGCCACGACATCGAGCGGATCAGCGTGGACGTGCTGAGCCGCAGCCCGGTCGAGGAGGCTTACGCCGAGCTTAACGTGCCGTCGGACAGCGTACGGCTGCGCCAGGACCCGGCCAGCCCGGCCGCCCTCGCAGCCTTCCACGAGCGGCTCTGGCGCATAGGCGAGACGTCGGTCGCACTGAGCTGCCTGGAGTCGGTGAGCCGACGGCTGGCCCGCGCAGGCGTCCCGGTGATAAGCATCCGGCCCACGGACGAGGCCATCCGGATGGCGGTCTGGAACGCTGTCCTGCTTGGCGGCCATCACCGGCTCGAAGCGGCTCAGCTCGCATTGGTGGCCGTCGAGGTGCCGCGGCTGCGGGAGGGAGCCCGTCGCGCCCTGTCCCGGTACGCGCGGGACGAGCTGCGGCTGAGCGTGCACCGGTTCCTGGCCGGCGAGGCGCAGCGCATCCAGGCGCTGGTCACCCAGGCCGATGACCATTCCTTCCTGGTCGCGGCGACCAGGGGGTCACTCGCCGCCGTGACGGGTGACTTCACCCAGCTTCCGTTCGCCGACCGGGCCCGGGCCGAGCTGGGCATCACGATCGAGGTCGGCGTGGGGATGGGGCGGACCGTTCAGGAGGCCGAAACGTACGCGCGGACCGCACTAATCCGTTCGCGATCGGCGGGAGCCGGCCCAGGAACCGTGCCGTCCCGGGAAGGCCAGCCGCTGGTCCCGCCACCCCGCCGGGCCAGCTCGGCGGCGCTGCGCACTCCCTCGCGGGGCATCGAGACGCTCGCCCGGCTCGCCGGGCGGCTCGAAGGGTCGGAGACGGCGCTCGTCGTGGACGCCGAAACGGCCGGCCGCCTGCTCGGGGTCACCTCGCGGACCGCCCGGCGGCTACTGCGCAGCCTGGTCGACGAGGGCCTGGCCTGGCCGCTGCCGCCGAGCCGCGCCGCCCAGCCGGGACGGCCCCGCCAATTCTACCGGCTGATCACCGAGAAGCTGGAGGAGCTGGAGCCGTCCCGCTCACCCTGACCGGGCCTTGACCCGGCCCGGTCAGCTGCGGTGCGGATAGCTGCGCGCCACCGCGAAGAACAGGTCGTTGGCCTCGGGCTCGCCGATCGAGACCCTGGCCCCCTCCCCGGCGAACGGCCGGATGCTGACCCCGGATCGGGCACAGATCGCCGCGAAGTCCGCCGTAGCCTCCCGCAGGGGCAGCCAGACAAAGTTCGCCTCGGTCGGCGGCACGGTCCAGCCGTCGGCGAGCAGCGCCTCGCGCACCCGGGTCCGCTCCTTGACCGTCGCCTCGACGCGCTCGAGCAGCTCCCCTTCGGCCCTCAGGGAAGCGACCGCGGCCGCCTGGGCGATGCTGTTGACCGAGAACGGCAGCATTGTCTTGCGCACAGCCTGGGCCACCGGCGCCTGCGCGATCATGAAGCCGACCCGCAGCCCGGCCAGGCCGTAGGCCTTGGAAAACGTGCGCAGGACCGCGACATTAGGCCGGTCCCGATACAGTTCCAGGCCGTCCGGGACGGACTCGTCACGGATGTACTCCCGGTAGGCCTCATCCAGGACGACCAGGCAGTCGGCCGGGACGCGATCGAGGAATCCGGCCAGCTCGCTGGCGTGCGTCACCGTGCCCGTGGGGTTGTTCGGGTTGCAGACAAAGATAAGGCGGGTGCGGGGCGTGATCGCCTCCGCCATGGCCGGTAGGTCATGTGCCTCATCGCGGAGCGGGACGCGCACGGAGGTAGCCGCGGCCAGGTCGGCGAGGATCGGGTAGGCCTCGAACGATCGCCACGCGTAGATGATCTCAGCCCCCGGCTCGCCCACGGCTTCGAGCAGCTGCTGGGCCACCCCGACGGAACCGCAGCCCACCGCGACGTGGTCCGGCGGCACGGTGAACCGCTCGGCGATCGCCGCGGTCAGCAGTTCCGCGCCGTTGTCCGGGTACCGGTTGACGCTCTGGGCGGCTTCGGCGATCACCCGGCTGACCGACGGCAGCGGGCCGAACGGGCACTCGTTAGACGAGAGCTTGAACGACCGGCCGCCCGCCGGGGCCGCTGTTGCCCCCGGCACATAACCGGGCAGGTCATCAAGAATGCGGCGGAACCGCGGGGTGGCATCCTTCACCGGCCCAGTCTCGCATCCCGCCACCCCTGGCGGGTACCACGGCCAACTGGGAACGGCCGCGGCGGCCGCTCCCAGCCGGTGCAGGCGCTAGCGCTCCCTGAAGAGGTGATGTGCGTCTAACCAGGAGCTGCCGAGCCGGACCGGGCCTGGATACGGCCAGCTACCGCACAACGATAGACACCCGCAGCGCCTGCTGTATCACGCATTCGGCGCCGGCGGGCGTCCCGCCGGCCGGCGCAGGTCGTGCGGCTCCCGCCACCGGGGCGGACCACGCACGGTAAGCGGTCTCCGCAGCCGGGGCGGACGCCGCCCGGGCCAGCGCCCCGCGCCGGGCTGAGGCCGCTGCGCCCTGGGCCGGCTGGATCACATGGCATGGCAACCCAACGATGGTGAGAACGGCCGTGCCGGGCCGTACCGCGGTGTAGGTCACCGAGGCCGTCCGGAGCAGGTGCGCCGGCGCTGCGGCGAGGGCATCTCCGGTCAGCCGGGGCGGCTCCGAGCCACCCGGCAGCGCAGCGGGGCCGGACAGCAGCACCCGCACCACCTGCCCAGTGCGGACGCAGTAGGTCTTGCCGCCGCTGGCGGCGGTGACGAGCAGGACCGGCCCGGCCGATCCGGCCGGCCAGCGCGCACAGCCGGGCTGGGCTGATGCCCCAGCCGTTCCAGCCGCCCCGGACGGTTCCGGGGCGCCGGACGCGGCGGCGGCCGCGGAACCGGCCGGGCCCGGCGATGTCGCGGCCGCGGACGCCGGCGGCCCGCCCACCGTGGTCGCTCCGCTCCCACCGAGCCCGGAGCACCCCGCGATCAGCCCCACGGCCAGCAGCACGGGGGCCACGGGCAGCAGTGGGAACGTCATGAGGCCCCTCTCGCAGTGTTCACTGCGAGTTGGACGTCTGGCGGTCATCCCAGGTTCCGGGCCTGGCACACTCAGTGCGCGGCGGACAGCTCGACGATCTTGACGACCACCAGGCCCACGGCGATGACCAGATAGCCTCGCAGGGCGAGCATGCCGAGCCGGCGCCCCGGCGACCAGCGCGGCCGGGCCAGCTCGGACAGCGGCGGCATGCGCCAGGTGAGCCGCTCAGCCTCCAGCACCGCCCCGGTGTCCAGCTCCTCCTCAGGGTCGTCCGGCAGCCCGGCCCGGCGGGCACGCCAGCGCGTAACCGCCCAGGCCGCCGTGCCGGCCAGTCCCGCGCCCGCCGCGGCGGCCACCAGCGCGGTGAGCTGGCCGCCGGTCAGCGACGGGAACAGCGTCGCGGCGGTCAGCACCAGCGACAGCAGCACCAGTACGCCGATGATCACCCCGGCCACGGCATTCAGCCACGGCCGGTTGACCCACGGCCCGAGTACGTCCTTGTCGTTGCAGAGCAGGACCAGGAACACCGCCGCGGACGGGAGCAGTACGCCGGCCAGCGCCTGCACCCCCTCGGTGATGAGTCCGAGCGGGGCACCGGGAATGAGCACGACCGTGGCCGCGACGGCGAGGAAGAACGCGTAGCAGCCGTAGAAGACCGGTGCTTCCTTAATGTTCCGGTGCAGCGAGTGCCGCGCGCCGGCGATGTCCCCCAGCGCGTAGGAGGTGGCGAGGGTGACCGCCGCGGCGCCGATCAGCGACGCGTCGAGCAGCAGCAGCGCGAACAGGGCCCCGGCGCCGTGCCCGACCGCGTGGCCGAGCCCGGTGGCGACGCCGCCCGCGTCGGTGAAGTGACCGTGCAGGACCGTGCCACCCAGGCCGAAGGCGGCGATGCCGATCAGCAGGGCCGCCCCGATGACGACCACGAACGAGCCGATCACCGTGTCGGCGCGCTCGTAGCCGATCCAGCGCGGGGTGATCCGCTTGTCCACCACGTTGGACTGCTGGAAGAACAGCTGCCAGGGCGCCACCGTGGTGCCGATGATCGCGATGACGAGCAGCAGCACACCCGAGTTCAGCCCGCCGGGGAAGCCGGGCACGACGAAGTTGTGCACCATCTGCGCCGGGCGCGGGTGGGTGAGGAAGATCAGCGGCAGCATGACCACGTTGACCGCGATCAGCACGTACATCCAGCGCTCCCAGCTGCGGAAGCTGCCGCTGACGGTGAATGCCACCAGGAGCGCCGCCGCCCCGGCCACGCTGAGCCAGCGGGGAATGCCGAAAAAACTCCCGGCGAGCGCGACGCCGATGAATTCGGTCACGATCGTGAGCCCATTGACCAGAACCAGGTCGCCGATGGAGAAGGCGGCCCAGAACCGCCCGAACCGCTCGTGGATGAGCCGGGCGTGCCCGACACCGGTCACCGCCCCGAGCCGGACCACCATCTCCTGGTTGACGATCAGCACCGGGATGAGGAGGGCGAGGACCCACAGCAGCCGGGTGCCGTAGTCCTGCCCGGCCTGCGCGTAGGTGGCGACGCCGCCGGCGTCGTTGTCGCCCACCATCACGATCAGCCCCGGACCCATGATGGCCAGCAGGTACCGGAGCCGGCGCGGCCAGCTGGGCGAGCGGTCGAGGTCGGCGGCCCGCACGGTGCCGAACGCGCCGTGGATGTCGCCTACGTGGGCCGGGTCCTGCACCGCCGTGCCCGTGGCCGTCCCGGCCTGCCGGAGCGCGGCACGACGCTGGGACCAGGAGCCGAAGCTGAAGAAGTTTGCCATGACACATCTCCCGATCTACCCCCGTGGGGTATCCGGTGGCGCGTATCAGGCATCGCTGACCGAGGTGGCAGGCCACCATGCGTCAAGACAGGAACGTGCAGGCATGGGAAAGCCGCCACGGTAAGCGGCGGGCCCGGCACTCGGTTCGGAAAACGGCGCGGTAGCGACCGGAAATGCGTCAGGTGGCGCCGCGGTCAGCGCTGCGAGACATGCGCGAATGGGTGAGGTTCGCTTTTGCTGCAGCTGCAACTATGACTGCCGTCTGGCACGGCCCTCACCTCCTTCGCTCGCCACCATCGGTGGTGTCCGCCTCGCGGAGCCGTCACACCATAGCCCGCCGCCGAGCGGGCCAGCAAGTTGCTCCAACGTTGGCTGCGCCACAGTGATTCCGTTCAGCCGCTGCCGAGCTCGATGGCCTTGACGATCAGCAGGACGACGGAGACCACGAGATAGCCCCGCAGCAGGATCATGGCCAGCCTGGTGGCCGGTGACCAGACCACCGGCTTGAGCAGGGCGAGGGGGGGCATCCGCCAGTTCGTGCGCTCCTGTTCCGTCATCGTCGTCCGCACCGGTACGGGCCGGGTCCGGCCGCTTCGGCGCTGATTGATCTCCAGCCACAGGCCAGTCCCTCCGCCCCCCACCACGAGGGCGATGGCCGCTACGGCCGCGACCTCGAGGACATTCAGGTTCGGGAATATCGTGCCGACAACAAGGGTGGCGGACAGCGTGAGCAGAACGCCGATGATGACGCCGGCCACGATATTGAGCCAGCGCTTGTTGGCCCAGGGGCCGAGGACTTCCGGGTCGTTGCAGAGCAGCAGCAGGAACACCGAGGCGCTGGGGAGCAGCACCCCAGCCAGGGCCTGGACCGCCGTGGTCAGCAGCCCCAGAGGTGCACCGGGGATGAGGACGATGCCGGCGGCGACGGCGATCATCGCGGTGTAGCTGGCGTAGAAGGGCTTGGCGTCCTTGAACCTGCGGTGCAGCGAATGCTTGATGCCGAACACGTCACCGAACGCGTAGCTGGTAGACAGGGTCACCGCTGAGGCACCGATGATGCTCGCGTCGAGCAGCACGATCGCGAACAGCGCGCCGAGCGCGTAGCCGTGAGCCTCCAGCGCGCGCGCTACCCCGAGCGCGTCGGTGAACTTCCCGACCAGGTTCGTGCCGCGGACCGCGTACACGGCCACAATTTCGATCGCGATCGCCCCGGCCACCACGACGATGGAGCCGAGCGCGGTGTCGGCCCGCTCGTAGCCGATGAACCGGGGCGTGATGCGCTTATCGATGACGTTGGACTGCTGGAAGAACAGCTGCCAGGGGGCGACGGTGGTGCCCACGATCGCGATGATGAGCAAGATGGCGGTCGAGGTGGCGCCCCCCTGGATTCCCGGCACCACGAGGTGGTAGGCGATCGAACCCCAGTGCGGTTCCGACAGCAGGGCCAGCGGGTACAGCACCAGGCTGGCCGCGATGAACAGGAAGATCGCCCGTTCCCACCGGGCGAAGCTGCCGCTCGCCGTGATGGCGATCAGCAGGACGCCGGTCACCGGCACCGAGACGTAGGGGCTGATGCCGAAGTAGCGCAGCGCGAGGGAGACGCCGATGAACTCGGTGGTGATGGTCAGGAAGTTGAGCACGAACAGGTCTCCGACGCTGAAGGCGCCCCAGAACTTGCCGAACCGCTCGATGATCAACCGGGCGTGCCCGACCCCGGTCACCGCGCCGAGCCTGACCACCATCTCCTGGTTGACGATCAGGACGGGGATCAGCAGCAGCAGCACCCAGAGCAGGCTGTAGCCGTAGTTCTGCCCGGCCTGCGCGTAGGTGGACACCCCGCCCGCGTCGTTGTCCCCCACCATGACGATCAGACCGGGGCCCATAATGGCGAGGAAGGTCACCAGCCGGCGCCGCAGCCCCCGGCGGCTGTCGTCGTCGCCCACCCGGATCCGGCCGAGCGCCCCCTCGATGTCACCGAGGTGCGATTCATCGAGGACGGCGCTCTGCCGGCGCGACGGGTCCGGCCGGATGAGCTGTGGCGGATCAGGCCGGGGCGGAGCAGATGACGGCAGGGCAGATGACGGCGGGGCAGATGACGGCGGGGCAGATGACGGCGGCGACTGCCCCGACCTCGGAGAGGGCGGCGCCGGAGCAGGCGGCGGGGAAGCAGGCAGCGGGGAAGCAGGCAGCGGGGAAGCAGGCAGCGGGGACTGCCCCGGCGGCGGGCCGTGATCTGCCGTCATGGTGCTGTCCCGCTCATCAGGAATCTCCGTGGTGAGGGTCTGGCGGCTCGGCCGCCTCGCGGCGCCGCCAGTCGTCCGGCAGCATGACCTCCAGCACGTCATCGACGGTGATCACGCCGAGCAGGCGGCCGCGCTCGTTGACCACTGGGATGGTAATCAGGTTGTAGTCGGTCATCAGCACGGCGACGTCGACGACGTCGGTGTCCGCACCGACCCGGACCGGATCCGTGTCGCAGACGTCGATCACGCTGGCCGCCTGGTCAGACTGGAGCAGCGCGACGAGCGGGGCGACGCCGCGCAGGCAGTTGTCCCCGTCGACCGCGTGCACGCTGGTCAGCGCCTCCGGCTGCAGAGTGGACGCCGCACCGACGGCCGCGAGGGCCTCCGCGACCGGGGCACCGGACGGCACGGCCATGTACTCGACGCCCATGAGGCCGCCCGCGCTCGTCGGGTTGAAGCCCATCAGCGTCAGCACCTTGGTGCGAACGCCGGGCGGCAGCAGGTCAATGATCGGTTGACGCCGACTCTGCGGCAGCTCGGCGATCGCGTCGGCCGCATCGTCGGCCCGCATCCGGGTGAGAACGTCGGCGATCTCGCGGTCCGTGCGCGCGCCGAGCAGCTTGGACGCCCGGTCCTCGTCGAGCTCCTCGAAGACGTCCGCCTCCAGTTCTGGGTCCGCGTGGACCTGCCCGAGGATCTCGTTCTCCTCCTCCTTGGAGGCGTCTTCGAGCAGGTCGGCGATCTGGGCGGGTTTCAGCCTCCTGATGCGGCCGAACGGGCCGCGCAGCAGCGCGCTGCTGGTGTGCCCGATCAACGGCTCGAATACTTTCCAGTCCCGGAAACGCCCGGCCTCGTCCGGCGCCCTGGACGCCCCGACGTGCAGGGCGCTGAGCAGCCGTGGCGGCCGGCGGCGCGTGTCCAGGCCGACCACCACCCGGTCTTCGTCCCGCCGCTCCAGCTCCACGTCGGCCGCCCGGACCAGGCGCGCGGTCTCGACGTCGATCAGCCGGTGACCGAGCACGTCACGCTTGAGCAAAACCTCGCCGGGACGCCGCTCGAAGTGCCGCAGGTCCAGTCGGTCGCTGGTCAGCCGCAGGGCCTGGCCGTCGAAGTTGGCGACCTGCTCCAAAGGCACGTAGACCTCACGGCCGCCGACCGCGGCGACCACGCCGGTGACCAGCGGGTAGTCGTCACCGCGGAGACGGGCGATGACGTCGGATAGCCGCCCGATCGGTTCCCCGCTGCGGTCCACGAGCGGCCGTTTGAGCAGTTCGGAAAGGCGCAGAATGTCACGCTGCGTCGCTGGCTCCGGTGCTGCGGATGGACTTGTCGTCATGAGCGCGCCCATTCCTCGCCTTGGCGATTAGCACGATAAGTGGTCTGCCGCCCCGGCCGCCGCATCATCGCGGGTGCCGGGACGGCAGGCTGCCTTCCACGGCGCGTTTCGGGGCGGCAGGCGCCGATGGCATCCGACTATGTCATCTCGAGATGAACGGAAGATGACCACCTCGGCTCCACCATGCACCGGAGGTGGCACTGGGCGCCGGACCGCGCCCAGCGTATACCCGGCCCGCATCTGGGTAGCCCTCCGGTTACCGGCCGCACGGCGCTGACCGGCTGCTCCAGTTCCGTGCAGGTCGGGCGAATAGCATGAGTATGAAGACCAGGTCAGAGTGCGAAAGGGTAGATGCACACCCGGATCGCGGCCGAGCTGGTAGGGCACCGGCCCCGGGTGCACCCGGGGCCGGTGCGGCGCGGAAAGGTCCCAGGAGGAGGAGAACTCAGTGCGCAAGCTTCGCGACCTGGTGAAGGGACGGGAGGCCAAGGACGTCCCGGCCGCCGAAGAGAAGGTAGGAGCCTACGAGCATCCGAAGCCCCCGGCCGGGGTCAAGCCGATCGGCTCCCTGACCGAGCCCGGGAAGGCAACCGTAGAGGGCCGTGTCCACGCTATGGAGATCCGCCCGGTCGAGCATAACTCGGTACTGGCCTGGGAGGTCTCCGACTCGACCGGTAATCTGACCGTGCTGTTCTACGGCCGGTCGCACATCGCCGGCGTGATCTGCGGGTCACTCGTCCGGCTGCGCGGGCCGGTGGGCATCCGGGATGGCCGCCCCGTCATGATCAATCCGGCCTACGAGCACGTCGGATCGGGCACATCGCAGTAACGGGCACGGCGCAGTAACGGACCCAGGACAGTAACGGAAACTCAGCCGAGCAGTTCGTAGAGCGGGTTGATCATCACCGGCCTGCCGTTCCGCATGCCGACGGTGCCTTGAAGCCGGATGCGGCTGCCGCGGTCCAGCCCCGGTATGTGCTTGCGCCCGTAGAACAGGGCGGTGAGCGAGCCGGTGTCGTCGGACACTTCGCAGGCGAGCACGGAGTTCTGCTCGACGGGCCGGATGGCCAGGCTGATGACGCGACCCTCGACGGCTGCCTTACCCGGCCCATGCAGCGAGCCGATCGGCGTCACCCGTACGGCGGTGGCCTGCCCGTCCGCCCCCGTGGCTCCGGTGGCGGCCGGTCCCCCACTGGCTCCGGGGCCCCCGGCCATCCCGCTGGCCTCCCGGACTTCGGGGATCTGGGCTCCCTCCGTCCCGGTAGCCCCTGCGGTGCCAGGAGTCTCAGTGGTCCGGGGAGGCCCGGCTGTCCCGGAAGTCCCCTGAGTACCGGCTCCGGCGGTACCCGTGGCTCCAGCGCTGGCTGGCGGCTCTCCGGGCCTGGGCCGCGGTGCGCCAGCGGTACCCGGCGCCGGACCGGTCCCGGCAGCTCCGGGAGCCTCGGGCGTGGCCGGCCCGGGGTGCTCACCGCTGGCCCCCAGCGGCTGTCCGGGAGGGTCCGCGGGTGCGACGACCACGCTCTGGCGGCCTCCCGCGGCTCCCGGCCGTTCCCGTGCCGCGTCGGCAGCTATCGTCCCGCTGGCCCGCTCGGCCCGGGCCCCATGCCGTTCCTCCAGGATCCGGACCCGGCTCTCGACGTCGAACGGGATGATGGTGGCGGCCGCGTTCGGGATCCGGCTCACCGCCGCGGCGATCTTGTCCGCCGTCCGGTCGTGCAGCATCCGGCCGATCAGCGGTGAGAAGCTGCGCCGCGGCAGCACCACGGTGACCTGGGTGCCAGGCTGCTCGGCTTCGTGCCGGACCAATTCCTGGGAGGCGTGCACCAGCCGGCGATCCGGGGCGTCGATCATCTCGAACGGGATGTCCTGGCCGAATCGCACCCACCGCTCGCGGATCCGCTCGGCCCTGGCACTGTCGATGACGAAGTGCACGGCGCGCAGCGACGTCGGCCGCAGGCTTCGCGCGTAACGCAGCGCCGCTAGCGTGGCCAGGTCCATGCTGTCCACGAACACCAGCACCACCCGGCGGGTGAAGTTCGGCTGGCGCGGCGCGATGCCCGCGGCCCGGCGATCGCCGATGTCCTCCAGGACCTGGTCCTCGACACGGTACTCACGGTTCAGCCGCATGAGGATGAACACGAGGATCGGCCCGACCACGACGACCAGCCACGCACCCTCGGTGAACTTGGTGACCGCAAAGATCAGCACCACGAACGCGGTGGTCACGCCAGCCGAGAAGTTGATCACCAGCCGCCTGCGCCAGCCCCGCTCCTTGTGCGTCAGGTGGTACTTGGACATCCCGAAGCCGGCCATCGAGAATCCGGTGAACACGCCGATCGCGTAGAACGGCACCAGGTTGTTGACGCTCGCCCCGACCGCCAGGATGAGCGCCAGCGACACCACGGTCAGCAGGATGATGCCGTTGGAGAACACCAGCCGGTGCCCGCGCTTCATCAGCCAGCGCGGCAGGAAGGCGTCCTGGGCCACGAAGCTGGCCAGGAACGGGAATCCGTTGAAGCTGGTGTTGCCGCCGGTGAACAGGATCAGCGCGGTCGCGAACTGGACGAAGTAGAACAGGATCCGGCCGGCCCCCCCGCCGAAGATGAGGTTGGCCTCCTGAGAGAGCACGGTCGGCGTCCCTAGGGTGTAGGGGGTCGCGTGCGTCACGTGCGCCAGCCAGGAGATGCCGCCCACCAGGAAGGCGAGGATGAGGCCCTGGGTGACCAGCACCTTGCGGGCATTGAACCCCTCCGGGGGCTTCAGCGCGCTGACCGCGTTGGAGACAGCCTCGATGCCGGTCAGCGACGAGCCGCCGTTGGCGAAGGCACGCAGCAGGGTGAAGATCAGGGTCCCCGAGATCAGCAGCGACATCTTGCTGTGGGGGTCGTAGTACGTCTTCCCCGGCGGCAGGGTCGCCAGGTCGATCACCGGCAGGTGACCGAACGCCTCCCGGGCCAGCCCGATGAGGATCATCACGATGACCGAGACGGAAAACAAGTAGGTAGGCAGGGCGAAGAAGCGGCCCGCTTCCCGGATGCCGCGCAGGTTCCCGTAGGCCATGAGCAGGATGGCGACCACGGAGATGAGCAGCAGGACGTCGTTCCCGCTGACGACGTGCAGCGTGCTCAGGGCGGGGAACGCGGACACGATGGCCGCCGCGCCCGCCGCCGTCTGCACCGCGACCGTGACCGTGTAGTCGATCAGCAGCGCAACCGCCGCGATCTGCGCTACCCGCGGCCCGAAGTTGTCCCGGGCCACGACGTACGAGCCGCCCGTCTTGGTGTACACGGTGACGACCTCGCGGTAGGACAGCACGACCAGGGCGAGCACGAACAGGACCACACCGGTAATCGGGAGCAGCACCGTGAAGGCCGCGATCGCGAGGCCACTCTTGAGCAGCTCGATGAGGATTTCCTCGCTGCCGTACGCCGACGAGGAGATACCGTCCGGGGACAGCACACCCAGAGCCAGCGGGACGGACAGCCGCTGCTCGCTGAGCTGGTCGTTCACCATCGCAGGCCCGAGGAAGCGGCGCTTCAGCGAGTACGAGAAGGTCTCCGGAAGGTCGCCTGACCTTCCCACCAGACCAGCCGCCTTACGAACGGCCACTAGACTCCCGCCTCCATCTCCCAGGCCATCAGCCGACCTTCACCAACGTCATTATGGGTGCGGGTTCCGGGCCGTTGTGCAGTGGACAGCTCCACCGACCGATCGTTTGCGTCACGTATGCACGTTAAGGCTAGGCTGCGGTCCTGGCGACATCCGCCAGCGGGGCGCTAATACCCGCGAGCTGGCGGTAAGCATCTCTCAGGACCGTTAATTTTTACTCCGGGTGGCAGTGCGAGTGCACGCCGGCCATGGGGGCCCGTCCCGCGGCTGCGGATTCGGCCACCACATCTCGTTGGCGTCAGCGGATCTTCTCGCGCCCGCTTTGTGGCCCGGCAGCGATTTGAGTCTTGCGCACCGGGAGATTACTGGCTAGTAATGAAGCAGGGAGCTCGCTCTGCCGGACAGGAGCCAGGAGGCCCGCGTGAGCACCTATGAGCACTACACGACGCCCGTCCCGCCCGGGACCTGGGATGTCCCTGCGGCCGGTGCCACCCGGTTCTCCTGGGAGTACGACGAGGGCCGCGACCGGTTGCTCAGCCTTTACCAGCGGGGCAAGGACCAGCAGTGGGACGCGGCCAAGCGGATCGACTGGACGATCCCGGTCGACCCGGCCAGCGTGATGGGGATGCCAGAGGACCTCAACCCCATCTACGGCTCGGCCCAGTGGGAAAAGCTGTCCCAGGCGGAGCGCGACGAGTTGTCCCACCACTTGTCCTCCTGGCTGTTCAGCCAGTTCCTGCACGGCGAGCAGGGTGCGCTGACGGTGGCCGCCCGGATCGTGGAATCGGTACCGGACATGGACGCCAAGTTCTACGCTGCCACCCAGGCCATGGACGAGGCCCGGCACGTCGAGCTGTTCTCCCGGTTCATGCGGGAGAAGATCGGCCTGTACTACCCGATCAACGACGACCTGGCCAAGCTGCTGGCCGACGCGCTGAGCGATGCCCGCTGGGACTTCCCCTACCTGGGCATGCAGGTGCTGATCGAGGGACTGGCGCTGGCCGCGTTCGGCGTGCACCGCGACGTGGCCACCAACCCGCTGGTCAAGCAGTTGCTGGCCTACGTCATGCAGGACGAGGCCCGGCACGTGGCGTTCGGCCGGCTGGCTCTGCGCGACTACTACGCCCAGCTTACCGAGGCCGAACGGGCCGATCGAGAGGAATTCGTCGTCGAAGGCTGCTACCTGATGCGGAACCGGTTCCGGCAGCAGGAAGTCTGGGACCGGATGGGCTTCAACGTGGCGGAGTGCCTGGAGTTCACCGACAACTCCCCCGTCCAGCAGATGTTCCAGACGCTGCTGTTCAGCCGGATCGTGCCCTGCGTCAAGGACATCGGCCTCTGGGGCCGGAAGGTGCAGCATGCCTACGCCGACCTGGGCGTACTGGACGCGGCGAAGTCCGACCTGGAGGCACTGATGCGCGACGACGAGCAGATCGCCGAACGCATGGACGCCGAACAGAGCGCCGAGTTCGCCGCCCGGGCGGAAGAGGTTGACGAAGCTATCGCCGAAGGCGCCGCCAGGTAACGGCTACCAGCGGGCCCCTGCGATCATGACCGTCAGGTGGCGTCCCCGTCACACGGCTCAGGTCAGCCACTGAGATCGCGCGCGGCAATGTCTGCGCACCGTGGCGGTGCGCCGGGCCTTCGGGTGCCGTTTCCAGGGGTCAGGCCCTGGCCTGCTACTGGCTTGCCGTCGCGGCGGCGCGGCTGGTCAGATGGGAGACATGGACCCCCTGGACAGCCAGCTCCGTTTCGTGCTCGAGGCCGACCGGCTCAAGAGCGTGCTGCGGCGCAGCACGCTGAACGACGGCTCGCGGCGGGAGAACTCCGCCGAGCACTCCTGGCACCTGGCCCTGATGGCGCTGGTGCTCGGCGAGCATGCTCCGCGCGGGACCGACCTGGCTAAGGTGAGCGCCATGGTCGTGCTGCACGATCTGGTCGAGATCGACGCGGGGGACCTCTACGTGTACGCCGACGAGGCCGCGCAGCGCCGCCAGGCGGTCGCCGAGCGCGCCGCAGCCGACCGCCTGTTCGGGCTGCTGCCCCCGGAGCAGGGCGCCGCGTTCCGCGCGCTCTGGGACGAGTTCGAGCAGCGGATCACCCCGGAGGCCCGGTTCGCCCGCGCCCTGGACCGGCTTCAGCCCCTGATCGCCAACTACGAGGCGGGCGGTAAGACATGGCAGGCCAACGGCATCACCGCGGACCAGGTACTGGAAAGGGTCCGGTTGGTCGAGGACGGTTCGCCGGAACTGGGCCAGTACGCCCGCAACCTCGTCTCCGACGCCGTTCGCCGTGGCATCCTGCTGCCCGCACCCGCATAATTCCGGAGGTAAGGGGCCGCTAGAGCGGGTACGAACCACACGTGAGCCGACCCCTGTCCAGATTGTTCGCGCGCGGTAGCCACGTGAAGAGTGTGCCGGAGGAGAATCCGCGGCGGCGCTTCCCGTTCCCGCGGCCCGTTGACGTCGCCGAGCGCATCGAGCGCGCCCCCGCTCTGGACCCCGCGGTCCGGTCGCTGTCCGACGGTGTAGTCCGCGCCCTGCCGCCGGGACCGCGGGCAGACGCCCTGCACGGCGTCCCGTTCGGCCAGCCTGCCCACCCCGCCCTGGTGCGGTTGCCGCTGGGCTGCTGGACGTCAGCGGCCCTGCTTGACCTGTTTCCCGGCACGGAGCGGGCTTCGCGGACCCTGATCGCCGCGGGCCTGGCCAGTTCGCTGCCGGCCACCGCCACCGGCCTGGCCGACTGGTCCGCGCTGCACCGCCACCAGCAGCGTGTCGGGCTGGTGCACGCCGCCTCCGGGGCGTGCGCGGCCACCCTGTTCAGCGCATCCCTCATCGCGCGGGCCAGCGGGTTCGGGCGAGCTGGCAAGCTGCTGTCCGCAGGCGGCCTGACCGCCGCAACAGTGGGCGGCTATCTCGGCGGCCACCTGGCCCTGCGGCTCGGCGCGGGCGCAAGCCACGCAGAGCCAGTCGGGCACCTGGCCGGGCTCGGCTGGCATGAACTGTGCCGGGTCTACGACCTTCCGGACGGCCGGCCAGTACGCCGGCAGCTCGGGTACCTGAGCCTGCTCGTGCTTCGCCGCGGGCCGGACGTCAGCGTGCTGTCCGACCACTGCGCCCATCTGGGCGGTCCCCTGCATCAGGGGCGGGTGCTCACCGGCGAGAGCGGCGACTGCGTGACGTGCCCATGGCACGGCAGCACGTTCCGCATCGGCGACGGCTCGGTCGTGCATGGGCCCGCGACAGCCCGGCAGCCCTCGTTCCGCTCCCGGGTTACCGACGCCGGCCTGGTCGAGGTCCAGCCGCGGAACTGATCCGGAGCCCAGCCGGCTGAAAACCCGGACGGCTAGAAGAAGATCAGCCGCACGGCGGAGACGACGCCGATGATGACGACGAGCACCCGCAGGGCGATGGGGGGCAGGCGGCGGCCGTAGCGTGCGCCGATCAGGCCGCCGATCGTGGAGCCGACCGCGATCAGCGCTGCGAGGATCCAGGCGACGTGCGTCAGGGAGATGAACACGATCGCCGCGACGCCGTTGACGATGAAGGTCAGGCCGTTCTTCAGCGCGTTGACGCGCTGCAGCGGCTCGTCCAGGAAGATGCCGAGCAGCCCGATCATCAGCACCCCCTGGGCGGCCCCGAAGTAGCCGCCGTAGACCCCGGACGCGCACACGCCCGCCCACAGGCCCGGGCCGCCGTTGCGGCTCACCTCACTGCGGTGCGCAGCCAGCCAGCCGTTCAGCTTGGGCTGCAGGATGACCAGGACGCAGGCGATCAGGATCAGGACGGGCACGATGACCTTGAAGGTGCTGGCCGGCAGCTTGAGCAGCAGGATCGCGCCACCGGCCGAGCCGACCGCGGATGCGACCCCGAGCCGGGCCAGCCGCCCCCACTGCCCGGTGAGCTCACGCCGGTAGCCATAGGCGCCGCTGGCGCCCCCGGGGACGAGCCCCACGTTGTTGGACACGTTGGCCAGGACCGGCGGGACACCAAAGGCCAGCAGGGTGGGAAAGGTGATCAGGGATCCGGAGCCGACGACCGCGTTGATCCCGCCGGCGGCGATCCCGGCGGCGAAGACCGCGATCGCCTCGGGTGCCGTTACGTTCAGGGCTGGACCGCCCGCGCCGCCCACCGCGCGTGCCGGTATTCGACCTGCAGGGGCACACCGAAGCACTTGGACAGGTTCCGCTCGGTGAAGACCTCGGCGATCGGGCCGGCGGCTAGCACAGAGCCCCGCCGCAGCAGCATCGCGTGGGTGAAGCCGTCCGGCACCTCTTCAACGTGGTGCGTGACCAGCACCATCATGGGTGCCTTGCCGTCGCGGGCGAGCGTGGACAGGCGGCGGACCAGATCCTCCCGGCCGCCCAGGTCCAGCCCGGCGGCCGGCTCATCGAGCAGCAGCAGCTCGGGATCGGGCATCAGGGCCCGCGCGATCTGCACCCGCTTACGCTCCCCCTCGGACAGGGTGGCGAACCGGCGCCTGATCAGGTGCGCGCAGCCGAGCGCGTCCAGCAGCTCGACGGCCCGGGTGACGTCGGAGGACTCGTACTCCTCCTTCCACCGGCCGAGGATCGCATACGAGGCGGTGAGCACCAGGTCGATGACCTTCTCTCCCGGTGGCACCTTCTCCGCCAGCGACGCGCTCGCCATGCCGATCCGGGGCCGGAGGTCGAACACGTCGACCTCACCGAGCCGCTCGCCGAGCACCTCCACGGACCCCTGCGTGGGGAACAGCGTCGTCGCAGCGACCTGAAGCAGCGTCGTCTTCCCCGCGCCGTTCGGGCCGATCAGGATCCAGCGCTCGTCCTCGTGGGCGGCCCAGTCGATGTCGCGCAACAGCATGGACGTCTCGCGGCGGACGCCTACGCCCCGCAACCGCAGGACCTCGTCGGACATCTGGTCCCCTCCTTTCGGCGCAGCAAGCGGGCCAGTACTCAGACCGAACCTACGTCAGGTACTGCCGCGGGCAGGCCGGCCGGCCCCGGCCCCGCACCCAATCATCGTCTACGCCCACCCCATCCACGACCCGAGCGCCCGAAAAGCCGGCGGTGAGCTCATTCACGTCCGGCGTGCCGGACCGCGTACAGCGCGGCCTGGGTGCGGTCCTGCACCCCCAGCTTGCCCAGGATCGAACTGACGTGCGTCTTGACGGTCTTCTCGGACACGTGCAGCAGGCGGCCGATCTCCCGGTTCGACAGCCCGCGTGCGAGCTCGCCGAGCACCTCACGCTCGCGGGCGGTCAGCGCGCCCAGACCGTCCCAGCCGGGCGGCCGGCCCGCGAACCAGCCGCCTGGCGCGGGCGCCGCACCGCCGGAAGGCACCAGCGAGCCCGCCGCGCCGGGGGCGAGCAGCATGTTCCCGTCGTGGACGGCGCGGATGGCCCGGACCAGCGCGTCCGGGGCCAACGTCCTTGTACAGGAAACCGGACGCCCCGGACCGCAGCGCGAGGCTCACCTGGGTGGGCCGCGGTCAGCGCGGCCTGGTCGCGGGCGTCGATGACCAGGGCGTAGCCTGCTCCGGTGAGGGTGGCCCTGCAGGCCAGCGGTCCCCGGGCCCCGATCGTCGCTGCAGCTCCCGGCGGGGCCACGCTGACGCTCACCGGGCGGGCCGGCAGGCGTCTCTGGCACGCACGGCTATCCACAGCGGTGGTGCCGTACCTGCTCCGGCACGGTGTCCCGATCCGTTACTCCTACGTCCGGCGGGAATGGCCGTTGTCCGCCTACCAGACCATCTTCGCCCGCCGGCCGGGCAGTGCGGAGATGCCCAGCGCCAGCCGCCCGTTCAGCCCGCAGGTGGTGACCCGCCTGGTCGCGTACGGGGTCATGTTCGCCCCGCTGACCCTGGACACCGGCGTGTCCACGCTGCCGGTACCTGTGGCACGAGTTCGGCGACGTGCATCTGCTGCTCCCGTAGCCGGGCCGGCCGGGTAGCGTTACTCGCGCGATGAATGCCACGCGTACCACGCTGCTGATCACCCTCACCGGCCGGGACCGGCCGGGCGTCACATCCCGGCTGTTCGCCGCGCTGACCGGGCACGACCTCAGTGTGCTGGACATTGAGCAGGTGGTCATCCGGGGCCGCCTCGTGCTCGGCGTGCTGTGCGCGTCGGCCGCGCCGCCGGACCTGACCGCCATTCACCGGAAGGTCAGCGCCCTGGCCGCCGACCTCGGGCTGGACGCGGAGATCACCGCGGGCTCGCCCGACACACCGCGGCGGCGGGGACGGCTGCACGTCTCGCTGCTCGGCAGCCCGCTTTCCCCCGCGGCCGTGACCGCCATCGCCGGCCGCATCGCCGCCGGCGGCGCCAACATCGACCGGATCACCCGTCTCGCCCAGGACCCGGTGACGTGCATCGAGCTGGACGTCTCCGGTGCGGATCCGGCCTCGCTGCGGTCGGAGCTGTCCCACGAGGCGGCGCAGCAGCAGGTGGACGTGGCGGTCCAGCACGGCGGCCTGCAGCGGCGGGCCATGCGGCTGATCGTCATGGACGTCGACTCCACCCTGATCCGCGACGAGGTCATCGACCTGCTCGCCGAGCGGGCCGGGTGCGCGGCGGAGGTGGCCAAGGTCACCCAGGCCACGATGCGGGGCGACCTCGACTTCGAGGGATCCCTGCGGGAACGGGTGGCGCTGCTCGCCGGGCTCGGCGAGGACGTGCTGGGGGACGTCCGCCGCCAACTCCGGCTTACCCCCGGGGCCCGGACCCTGATCCGGACCCTCAAGCGGCTCGGCTACCGGTGCGGCATCGTCAGCGGCGGTTTCACGCAGATCATCGACCCGCTGGCCGCCGAGCTGGGCATCGATTACGTAGCCGCCAACGTGCTGGACATAGCGGACGGCAAGCTGACCGGGCGGCTGCGCGGGCCGGTGGTCGACCGGCCCGGCAAGGCGGCGGCGCTGCGGCGGTTCGCCGAGCGGGCCGGTGTCCCGCTCACGCAGGCGGTCGCGGTCGGGGACGGCGCCAACGACCTGGACATGATCGCCCTCGCCGGGCTGGGGATCGCGTTCAACGCCAAGCCGGTCGTCCGTGACGCGGCCGACACGGCGCTCAGCCTGCCCTACCTGGACACGGTGCTGTACCTGCTCGGGATCTCCAGCGACGAGGTGGAAGCCGCCGACGCGGCCGAAGCCTGAACCTGGCCCCCTGGTCACCTGAGCAGCTGCCGTCAGCCCGGCCACTGCCGTGCCCGCCAGCACCCCGGAGGGCCCACAACGCTGCGGGGCGGGCGCACGCTGCTCGCGTATGCCCGCCCCGCGGCTTTCCGGTCCTGATCAGGAATCGGGCGTCGAGACACCCTGGGTGGTGGAGGCACCCTGGTCCTTCGCGGCGTCCGGGGCGCCAAGGGCGCCCGGGGCCACGGCGGCTTCCGGGGCCGAAGCCGGGGACGGCGTGATCTGGTCCGTCGTCCCGCCGTCCACCGTGGTGCCCTGGGCGTCCACATCGGAGTCCAGGCCCGACTCGCGCCGCTTGGAGAGCACGATCGCGCCGACGATGATGATCACGGCGGCGAGGGCGACCCCGGTGCGCAGGCCAACGTTGCTGCTGTACTTGACGACGCTGGTCGCGATCAGCAGCGAGACCAGGTTCGTCACCTTCAGCAGCGGGTTGATGGCGGGGCCCGCGGTGTCCTTGAACGGGTCGCCCACGGTGTCCCCGGTCACCGTGGCGGCGTGCGCCTCGGAGCCCTTGCCGCCGTAGTTGCCGTCCTCGACCAGCTTCTTGGCGTTGTCCCAGGCCCCGCCGGAGTTGGCCAGGAACACCGCCATCAGCACACCGGTGGCGATGGCGCCGGCCAGGACCGAGCCGAGCGGCGCGTAGCCGAACGCGAAACCGACCGCGATCGGGGTCAGCACCGCGAGCAGGCCGGGGGCGATCAGCTCATGCAGCGAGTCCTGGGTGCAGATGTCCACCACCCGCCCGTACTCGGGCTTCTCGGTGTAATCCATGATCCCCGGGTGGTTGCGGAACTGGTTCCGGACCTCGAGCACCACCCGCTGGGCCGCCCGGCCGACGGCCATGATCAGCAGGCTGGAGAACATGAACACCACGGCCGCGCCGATGATCAGGCCGACCAGGACGTTGGGGTGGTCCACCGACAGGCTGAACGACCCGGCCGCCTTGCCCAGGGACTGCTCGACCGTGGTCCGGAACGAGCCGAACAGAGCCGTGGCGGCGAGTACCGCGGTGGCGATCGCGATGCCCTTGGTGATCGCCTTGGTGGTGTTGCCGATCGCGTCCAGGTTGGTGAGGATCTGCGCGCCCTCGCCGGTGACGTCGCCGGACATCTCGGCGATGCCCTGGGCGTTGTCGGTGACCGGGCCGAAGGAGTCCATCGAGACGATGACCCCGACGGTGGTGAGCAGGCCGATGCCCGCCATGGCCACCGCGAACAGCGCGATGGTGGCGTTCCCGGTGCCGAGCAGGAACCCGCCGAACACCGCCGCGGCGATCAGCAGCGCGGAGTAGACCGCGGACTCCATGCCGATGGAGATGCCGGACAGGATGACCGTGGCCGAGCCGGTGAGCGAGCTTTGCGCGATTTCGCGGACCGGCTTGCGGTTGGTCTCGGTGAAGTACCCGGTGAGCAGCTGGATGGTGCTGGCCAGCGCGATGCCGATCAGGATGGCCCCGAACGCGACCCACTGCGGGTCGCCGCCGTGGCGCAGGATGCCGAGGTCGGTGACGCCCGTGAGCTTGCTGAACTTGTCCGGCAGGTAGGTGAAGCAGGCGACCCCCACGCCGATCACGGACAGGACCGCCGAGACGAAGAAGCCCCGGTTGATCGCGCTCATCCCGCTGCGGTCCCCGGCCCGCGGCCGGACCACGAAGATGCCGATGACCGCGGTGATGATGCCGATGGCCGGGATGAACAGCGGGAGGACCAGGCCGTAGTTGCCGAACGCGACCTCGCCGAGGATCAGCGCGGCCACCAGCATGACCGAGTAGGACTCGAATAGGTCGGCGGCCATGCCCGCGCAGTCGCCCACGTTGTCCCCGACGTTGTCGGCGATCGTCGCGGCGTTCCGCGGGTCGTCTTCGGGGATGCCCTGCTCGACCTTGCCGACCAGGTCGGCGCCGACGTCGGCCGCCTTGGTGTAGATGCCGCCGCCGACCCGCATGAACATCGCCAGCAGTGCCGCGCCGAAGCCGAAGCCTTCCAGCACATCGGGAGCGTTGGCCTTGTAGATGAGCACCACGATGGTCGCGCCGAGCAGGCCCAGGCCGACGGTGAACATGCCGGCCACGCCGCCGGTCCGGAACGCGATCCGCATCGCGCGGTTGCTGCCGTCCTCGCGCGCGGCCGCGGCGACCCGGACGTTGCCGCGCACCGTCAGCGACATGCCCGTGAACCCGGTCAGGCCGGAGAAGAGGGCCCCGAGCAGGAAGAAGGCGCTACGGCCCCAGCGCACGTCGGTATTGACCGCGGGCAGCACCAGCAGAATGAAGAAGATGATGACGACAAAGACGCCCAGCGTCCTGAACTGGCGCCGCAGGTAGGCGGCCGCGCCCTCTTGCACGGCGAGGGCGATCTCCTGCATCTTCGCGGTGCCCTTGCTGGCCGCCAGCACCTCGCGGACCAGCCCGGCGGCCACGCCCAGGGCCAGCAGAGCGATGACTCCCGCGATGATGACCAGTACCAGGTTGCGGCCGGTCAAGCTGACCGGCCCGCCCGCCGCCGCGGCGACATTGAGCCTTGACAATTCGTGTCCTCCTTGACCCTCAAGCCAGGCATCGTGCCGCTCTGGGTGGGCCGTGCGTTACTTCGCCGCACCGGCCGCGTACCGGCGCACGGCCGGAACGGCGATCAGCCGCGTCCGGCACCAGGCTGGTGTCGCACGCACTGAAGAGTGTTACCTAAAGACAGTGGCGGGAGTCTACGCAGGCCGGGCGGCAATGGTAAACACGGGGGAGGTTCCTAACACGTTCGAGACCTATCCGTAATACAAACATGACCGAACTGACGCTTTCACTGTGAGCCGCGTCACGTACCCGACGGCCCCGCAGGCCAGCTCATGCGCACGCTCAGCCCCGCGTCGGTCGAGGAAACCTGCACATCGTCCGCCAGGCCCGAGATCACCGCCAGGCCGAACGCGGCAGGGAACGCACCGTCCCTGGTTTCCGCGGGCACCGGACGGAACGGGGCCGAGCCCCCGTTCGCCGCGGCCACCGCCGCCGTATCCATGACCGGGGAGAACCCCCCGTCCGATCCGATGTCCGGCGGTGCCGCGTCGGTCACCACGACTTCGAAACGGCTGCCCAGGTCGGTGAGCTCGATGCGGACGGGCTCGGCGGGGCAGTGCCGCCGGTGCGCCTCCACCGCCCGTGAGCACGCCTCACCCACGGCGAGCCGTACCTCGTCCAGCAGCGCCTCCGCCACACCGCTGCGGCGGGCGACCGCGGTGGCGACCAGCCGCGCGGTGCGGACGTGCGCGGGCAGCGGCGTAAACGTGACTTCAACTGTGGCCATCACGAGAGATGCCGCGCGGGCTACTTCTCAGCTTTGCGGGCGGCGATGGCCTCGTCCACCGTGTCGTGGATGCCGAAGACCTTCGTGAGCCCCGTGATGCGGAAGATCTTGAGGATCCGCTCCTGGGTGCAGACCAGGTCGAGCGAACCGTCGTAGGCGCGCACGCGCTTAAGTCCCCCAACGAGGACCCCGAGACCGGTAGAGTCGAGAAACTCCACCCTCTCCATGTTCACGACCAGGTTGTAGTTGTTCTTATTAACCAGATCGATCAGCAGCTCACGGAGCCGCGGTGCGGTGTACACGTCGATCTCGCCCTCAACATCGACGACCTCGATGCCGTCCTGTGTGTGGTGACCCAGCTTCAGTTCCACAAAATCCTCCAGCGCCATGCAGCCGTCGTCTCGGCGTCCCCCCCGTGCCATCTGGTCCGGCGGACCCTGGGTGCGGGACGGTCCTCGGGGCATTCAACCACGCTCCGGTGTCATGTCTATACGAAATCCAGGTGCCGGGCACGCCGCGACGACAGATGAGGCACTGAAACCGTGGCTTCGATCAACCCCCTGCCGAGTGAGCCGGCGGGCGGACGGAACCCGCGTGCGGTCTGGTCCGCCGCCGGCTCCGGCCCCGTCCGCCCCGCGGTCCGCGCCCTGCGGGCCGGAGTCTCCGCGCCGGGCACCCCCGCCGCAGAGACTCCGGCGACTCCGGCCGCGCCAGAGCCTCCGGAGGCTCCGCCGGTTCCCGCCCTCGGCCTGCTGGAGGAGGGACGGCGGACCGGCCGGCTGATCCATCTGGAGCAGATCCCGGGCCGCACCGGCATCCCCGCGGCCTGGCCGGAGTGGGTTCCCGCCGAGCTGACCGCGGCCTTCGGCCGCTGGGGAGTCCGGACCCCGTGGTCGCATCAGGTCACGGCGGCCGATCACGCCCGGCACGGCCGCAACGTGATCATCTCGACCGGGACCGCCTCCGGGAAATCGCTCGGGTACCTGCTGCCCGCCCTGACCGGGGTCCTGACGGGCGGGACGGCGCTGTACATCGCGCCCACGAAGGCGCTGGCCGCTGATCAGCTTGCCGCGATCCGGGCCCTCGGGCTGCCGGGTATCCGGGCCGCCACGCTGGACGGCGACACGAGTGCGGGCGAACGCGCCTGGGCCCGGTCGCACGCCTGTTACCTGCTCACCAACCCCGACATGCTGCATCACGTCCTGCTGCCGCAGCATCGCCGCTGGGCCGGCTTCTTCAGCCAGCTGCGCTATGTGATCATCGACGAGTGCCACGGATACCGGGGGGTCTTCGGGTCCCATGTGGGACACGTGCTGCGCAGGCTCCGCCGGGTGTGCGCGCACCACGCCCCCGAGTCCCGCCCGGTCTTCATCCTCGCCTCCGCCACCGCGGGGCAGGCAGGTGAGACTGCGCGCCGCCTGACCGGCCTGGCCGCAGAGGAAGTCACCGCGGACGGATCGCCGCACGGGCCGGTGTCGTTCGCCCTGTGGGAACCGCCGCTGACCCAGGCCCGGGGCGAGGCGGGTGCTCCGGTGCGCCGCACAGCGACCGCCGAGGCCTCGGAGCTTCTCGCCGGCCTGGTCCGCGAGAACGTCGCGACGCTGGCGTTCGTCCGCTCCCGCCGCGCCGCCGAGTCCGTGGCGCTGCACGCCAAGCGGCTGCTGGCCGAGCAGGGGGCGGCCGGCCACGCCGACCGGGTCGCGGCGTACCGGTCCGGATACCTGGCCGAGGACCGGCGCGGCGTGGAGGCGGCGCTGCGTGGGGGCCGGCTGACCGGCCTGGCCACCACCACCGCCCTCGAACTCGGGGTCAACATCACCGGCCTGGACGCCGTGCTCATCGCCGGCTGGCCAGGCACCAGGGCGTCCCTGTGGCAGCAGGCTGGCCGGGCCGGCCGGCGGGGCACCAGCGCGGTCGCGGTGCTGATCGCCCGGGACGACCCGCTCGACACCTACCTCGTCCACCACCCGGAGATCCTGCGGCATCCGGTCGAGGCGACCGTGCTCGATCCGGGGAATCCCTACGTGCTGGCCCCGCACCTGTGCGCGGCCGCCGCCGAGCTGCCGCTGACCGAGGCGGATCTCGGGCTGTTCGGCCCGGCCGCCGCCGACGTCGCCGCGGACCTGTGCCGCCGGTCGCTGCTGCGCCGCAGGCCGTCCGGCTGGTACTGGACCCGCCGGGCGCACGCGGCCCGGATGACCAGCCTGCGCGGGACAGGCGCTGAGCCCGTCAAGATCGTGGAACAGACGACCGGGCGGCTGGTCGGCACGGTGGACGAGCCGTCCGCGCACGTCCTGGCGCACGACGGTGCCACCTATCTGCACCAGGGCGACACCTATCTGGTCAGCACGCTCGACCTGGCCGACGGGGTCGCGCTGGTCGGGCTGGGCGACCCGGGCTACGTGACCTCCGCCCGGCAGGTGACCGATATCGAGGTGATCGGCCAGCAGCGCGAGATGCGCTGGGGGGACGCCCAGGTCTGCTTCGGGGATGTCGAGGTCACCCGGCAGGTCACCTCCTTCGTCCGGCGCCGGGCCGACGACGGCCGGATGCTGGGCGAGACCCCGCTGGACTTGCCGCCCCGTACGCTGCGCACCCGGGCGATGTGGTGGACGGTTTCCGGTCCGCAGGCCGAGCGGCTTGCCGCCGGCGGAGTGGATCTGCCCGGGGCCGCGCACGCCGCCGAGCACGCCTCCATCGGCCTGCTCCCGCTGTTCGCCACCTGCGATCGCTGGGACATTGGCGGGGTCTCCACCGACCTGCACCCCGCGACCGGGCGGCTCACCGTATTTGTCTACGACGGGCACGAAGGGGGCGCCGGTTTCGCCGAGCGCGGATATGACGCCGCGGCCGCCTGGCTGACGGCCACCCGGCACGCAATTGCGTCATGTGAATGCGAATCGGGCTGCCCGTCGTGCATACAGTCACCTAAGTGCGGAAACGGAAACATGCCGCTGTCCAAAAGCGGGGCGCTGGCCCTGCTGGACGCGCTGCTCAGTGTCACTGAGGTATGTGTCACTGAGGTATGTGTCACTGGGATCTATGCCGCTGGCGGCACCAACCCGCTCACCAGCTTCAACGCTAAAAAGGGGGCGGCCCTCGCCGGGGGGGAGAGCGAGGGCCGCCGCACGGTCCGGCCCTGGGGGGGAGGAGCCGAACCGGCTTCTAGCAGAGCTTATCTTGAATCGGGCTTGCGGGAACACTTGGGTCTTCCGCAACAAGAATTAGAACATAAGCCGCGCGGTCTGGACAGCACGGACGAGGACCGATCTATAGCACGGCGGAGAGATGACGAGAAGCAGCCGCATTCTTTGATCTCGACAAGACCCTCATCTCGAGATCAAGCACGCTGGCGTTCAGCCGGCCCTTCTACCGGGACGGCTTGATCTCACGCGCGGCGATGATCCGCGGCGCCTTTGCCCAGGCTGTGTTCCAGCGAGCCGGCGCAGGCCCCGGGCGAATGGAACGTATCCGTGTCCAGGCAGGCCAGCTATGCCGCGGCTGGCAGACGGAAAGGGTACGGGAGATCGTCAGGGAGAATCTCGATGAAATCATCGTTCCGCATCTGTACGCGGAGGCCCGGGCCATGGTGTCCGGGCACCGCGAGGCAGGCCAGGACATCATCGTGGTCAGCGCCTCGGGGCACGAGGTCGTAGATCCGATCGCCGCCCTGCTCGGCGCGGACACCGTGATCGCGACCCAGATGGTGATCACGGACGGCCGGTACACCGTCGATTTCGCCTTCTACGCCTACGGCGAGGCAAAGGCCGTGCGGATCCGGCAGCTGGCCGCCGAGCGCGGATACGAGCTGGCTGATTCCTACGCCTGCAGCGACTCCATCACCGATCTGCCGATGCTCGAGGCGGTGGGTCACCCCACCGCAGTCAATCCGGACCGGGCGCTGCGGCGGGCCGCGACCCAGCGGGGCTGGCCGGTGCTGTCCTTCGCGTCCCCGCCCGGCGGCCGCCGGGCGGGCGGGTGATTCCCCCAAAATCCTCGCCCGCGCATGCGCTAAACCAGCAGTTCAGCGCATGTGAAGACGTCTACTGATCGATGTCACGAATTGGTCACGTCAAGGCCTTTTCAAGCGCTGCCAATCGTCGTAGAAAGGAGGTACGGACACCGAAACGTCCGGGCACGGCAGCCGGGAACCCACGTGCGACCAGCCACGAGAGGCTTGCCGTCCAGGAACGCCGGAGACGTCTAAGCGCCCACACCGGCGCAGGCGGAGGCGGCGACCTGGTCGGCAAAAGAAGAGGTGCACGCCTGGTACCGCGGCATCAGTGCATGGCGACGGCGCCCCTCCGGGGGCGCCGTTCGCGTACCGGGACAGCAGGGCCGCCTCTTGATCACGGGGCGGAGTCAGTCCGCTGCGGACCGGCATAAACATGCCTGTCCAGCCCTAACTGCGCGTATGCCAGCGGGCAGGGGTGCGATCTTGCTCTTGCGCCAGACCGTCGATATCGCTGAACTGGTGGCGGACGCACGTTACCGATGAGGCGTCACGAGCCACGTGCGTGCCACCTGGCATCAGGCTCAAACTTCGCGGCAGCAGGTGAGGAGGCACTCATTTCATCGCACTGGTGAAACAATTTTATCCAGGCGGCAAATCTCCTCAACCACCGCGAATGCCGCGAATGCCGCGAGTCGGCGAACGTAACAGCTCGCCTTATACAGTTCGCGCTAGAACGGAGTCAGCGTTGACCAAAGAGACTCTTTCCAATCTGCTGCAAGAATCGCGTCGATTCGACCCGCCACCCGAACTCGCCGCGCACGCCAACGTGACGGCCGACGCATATTCAGAGGCTGCGGCCGATCGCCTCGGCTTCTGGGCGGACAAGGCCCGGCGGCTCACCTGGGACCAGCCGTGGGACCAGGTCCTGGACTGGTCGCGTGCACCGTTCGCCAAGTGGTTCACCGGCGGCAAGCTCAACGCCTCGGTCAACTGCGTCGACCGGCACGTGGCGGCCGGCAACGGCAGCAGGGTCGCGTACTACTGGGAAGGCGAGCCGGGCGACGAGCGGGTAATCACGTACGCCGAGCTCAAGGACGAGGTCTGCCGCGCGGCCAACGCCCTCACCGAACTGGGCGTGCGAAAGGGCGACCGGGTGGCGATCTACATGCCGATGATCCCGGAGACCGTGGTCGCCATGCTCGCGTGCGCCCGCCTGGGCGCCCCGCACATGGTGGTCTTCGGCGGATTCTCCGCGGACGCGCTGAGCTCCCGGATCCTCGACTGCGACGCGCACACGGTCATCACCGCCGATGGCGGGTACCGGCGCGGGAACGCGAGTGCGCTCAAGCCGGCCGTGGACGAAGCCCTGAAGTCCTGCCCGGACGTCCGCTCAGTGCTGGTGGTCCGCCGGACCGGCCAGGACATCGCCTGGACCGAGGGCCGCGACGTGTGGTGGCACGACGTGGTGGACCGGCAATCCGCCGAGCACACACCGGAGGCGCACGACGCGGAGCACCCGCTGTACGTGATGTACACCTCGGGCACGACCGCCAAGCCCAAGGGCATTCTGCATACGACCGGCGGTTACCTGACGCAGGTCGCCTGGACGCACTACGAGGTCTTCGACATCAAGCCGGAGACCGACGTCTACTGGACGGCCGCCGACATCGGCTGGGTCACCGGCCACTCGTACATCGTCTACGGCCCGCTGGCCAACGGCGCGACCTCGGTCATGTACGAGGGCACCCCCGACACGCCGGACCGCGGCCGCTGGTGGGAGATCATCAGCAAGTACAAGGCCACCATCCTGTACTGCGCGCCTACCGTCATCCGCATGTTCATGAAGTGGGGGGAGGACATCCCCGCCAAGTACGACATGTCCAGCCTGCGGCTGCTGGGCTCAGTGGGTGAGCCCATCAATCCCGAGGCCTACATCTGGTACCGGGAGTACATCGGCGGAGGCCGCTGCCCGGTGGTCGACACCTGGTGGCAGACCGAGACCGGCGCGATCATGATCAGCCCGCTGCCGGGGGTCACGTCAGGCAAGCCCGGCGCGGCCATGAAGCCGCTGCCTGGCATCGTCGCCGATGTCGTCGACGACAGTGGGCAGAGTGTGCCCAATGGCGGCGGCGGCTTCCTGGTCATCGAAGAACCATGGCCGTCGATGCTGCGCACCATCTGGGGCGACGACGAGAGGTACGTCAAGACCTACTGGTCCCGGTTCGACGGGATGTACTTCGCCGGCGACGGGGCCAAGAAGGACACGGACGGCGACCTGTGGCTGCTCGGCCGGGTGGACGACGTCATGCTCGTGTCCGGCCACAACATTTCCACCACCGAGGTCGAATCCGCTCTGGTCTCCCATCCCCGGGTCGCCGAGGCGGCCGTTGTCGGGGCCGCCGACCCGGTCACCGGGCAGGGCATCGTGGCGTTCACGATCCTGCGCGGCGACGGCGAGGTGGACGGCGAGGCTCTGGGCGCCGAGCTGCGGGCTCATGTGGCCGAGGTGCTCGGGCCGATCGCCCGCCCCCGGCAGATCCTCGTCGTGGCGGAGCTGCCGAAGACCCGCTCCGGCAAGATCATGCGGCGGCTGCTCAAGGACGTGGCCGAGAACCGGCAGCTCGGTGACGTCACCACGCTGACCGACAGCACGGTCATGGATCTGATCAAGACACAGCTGCCCACGGCCAAATCCGACGAGTGAGACCAGCCGCCGTTGGTCTGGATGCTGTCTCAGCTGCCTGCGGCGCGGCCTGGACGGGCTGCGCCGCAGGCGCGGATTAGGCCCGCAGCACGCCGCCCGGCATAATGATCCCTTGCGCCATGATCTTTTGCGGCACGTACCTCACCGGCGATCGGCACCGGGAACGCTAGCCTTTGAATACAGCGGGCGCCGGGGGAACGGCTCCGGGCAGCGAGCGCACGATGGGAGAACAATCGATGGCCCAGACCGGAACGCCGCGGCCCCCTGCCAGCGAGCTGTCGCTGGGCGAGCTCGTCGCCCAGGCGTCGAAGGACGTCTCCCTGCTGATCCGCGGCGAGCTGAACCTGGCCAAGGTAGAGCTGCGCGACGACCTGCGCCGGATCATCATCGCCGTCGCACTGCTCGGCGTATCCGCGTTCGTCGGCTGCCTGATGCTGGTGCTGCTCTGCTTCGCCTTCGCCTACGGCCTGATGACGCTGGGCATCTGGGACTGGGCGTCGTTCCTCATCGTCGCCGGGGTCTGCCTGCTGCTCATCGTCATCGCCGCGCTGATCGCCGTGCTGCGGGTGCGCGGGGTGACAGGCCTGCGCGAGACCCGCACCTCTGTGCAGGAAACGATCCAGATGCTGCGGGGCACCACCGACAAGCGCCCGGAGATCGCGGGCAGCGACAAGCGCCCGGAGATCGCGGGCCCGGCGCAGCAGTGAGCACGCCCCGATGACCGTCGCCACCGATTCGGCCATCCATATCGACGGGCCCTGGACCCACCGGTTGGTCAGCGCCAACGGCACCCGGTTCCACGTCGCCGAAGCCGGTGACGGCCCGCTGGTCCTGCTGCTGCACGGCTTCCCCCAGTTCTGGTGGACCTGGCGGCACCAGCTCGAATCGCTGCCCGGAGCAGGCTTTCGCGCGGTGGCCGCCGACCTGCGCGGCTACGGTGGCAGCGACAAGCCGCCGCGCGGCTACGACCTGGTCACGGCGGCGTCCGACGTGGCGGGGCTCGTCCGCGCGCTGGGCGAAGCCAATGCCGTCGTGGTCGGCCACGACTGGGGCGGCCTGGTGGCCTGGACGGTGGGTGCGTATTTCCCGAAGGTGGTCCGGCGGCTGGGTGTGGTCTCGGTCGCTCATCCGCTGCGCATGCGCGGGGCCATGTTCACCGAGGCGGTGAGCCGGCGCCGCAATGGTCACATGCTCGCCTTCCAGCTACCGGTCATGCCAGAGCGCCAGCTGGTACGCGACAACGCCGAGCTGGTCGGGCGCATGCTGACCGACTGGTCGGCGCCGGGCTGGCCCGATGACCGGACGGCGCAGGTGTATCGCCAGGCCATCCGGATCCCGTCGGTGGCCCACTCGGCCCTGGAGTACTACCGCTGGTTTTTCCGCTCCACGCTGCGTCCCGATGGCATGCGGTACATCCACCGGATGCGGGTGCCCATCCAGGCCCCGACCCTGCAGGTGCATGGGGCCCTAGACACCTGCGTACTGCCGGGCGTCGCGCGCGGCGCCGGACGGCACGTGGAAGGCCCCTATCGGTGGCGGATGATCGACGGGGCCGGCCACTTCCCGCACGAGGAGCAGGCCAGCCGGTTCGACGCCGAGCTGCGCGGCTGGCTGACGGACCCCGAGCCGGAGCGTTGACCGGTCCAGTCAGTTCAGCAAGCGGCGACCCGCGGGACCGGGATACGGGGGGACGGCCCCGCAACGCCCGGCCGCGCGACGGGCTCGGGCGGCCGCTGCCCAAGGGCGCGGCGGGTGAGCCCCGGGTGCCCGATGACCTGGTACTGCCGCCATGCGAAAGCCTGGCACTGGCCAATGAGCTGCTGGCCACCGGGCGCCCTTTCCACGCCCACGAGGTACTCGAGGCGTCCTGGAAGACCGCGCCGCCGGGCGAGCGCGACTTCTGGCAGGGCCTGGCCCAGCTTGCGGTGGGCCTCACCCACGCCCGGCGCGGTAACGCCGCTGGCGCGGTGACCCTGCTGCGGCGCGGCGCGGCGGCCGTCCGGCCCTACGCGGCGGCCGATCCGCACGCCGTGCCCGTGGAAAGGGTGGCCGCTGACGCGGAAGCCCTCGCGGACCGCATCACCCGCGACGGCCTGGCCGGGATTCAGCCGGAAACGCTGCTGCTGCAGCTGCGCCGCTGACTTCTCCGGCCGCAGTGCCGCTAGTCGCAGCCTTCGGTAGACACCGGCACGGTGGCGTCGCTGCCCGCACGCGCGTCCGCGGACACCTCGGCGGCGGTGAGCACGAAGCCGGTGTCGGGCACGCCGACTGCGGCCGCGAAGACAACCCCGTACACGGTCCCGTTCGGCGCGATCAGCGGGCCACCGGAGTTACCCGGCTGCACGAGCGCCTTGATCTGGTAGATCTGGCGCGTGACCTGGCTCGTCTGGTAGATGTCCGGGCCCGTGGCGTCCTGGATGCCGCCCACCCGGGCCGGCACGGCGGTGAAGGCATGGTCCAGCGGGTACCCCGCGACCACAGCGTCGGCGCCGATCTGGGCCTGGCCCGCGAAGTCCAGTGGCGTCATGTTGAGGCCGGGCACATACAGGATCGCGATATCGACCTGAGGGTCGTAGAAGACCACGGTCGCCTGGTACGCCGACCCGTCCTCCGCGTAGACCTCCGGGCCCTGCGTGACCCCGGCCACGACGTGCGCGTTGGTGATGATGTGGTCCGGAGCGTAGACGAACCCGGAGCCCTCGATCACCCTGGAGCAACTGGGTGCCGTCCCCCTGACCTTCACCACCCGGCTGCGGGCGTCCAGGTAGCCGGCGCTGTCCAGCACGGCACTGTTCGCCGGGGCCACCGACAGCACGTGCGTCGACCCGATCCCGCTGAACACCTCGGGGAACGGCCCGCTGGCCAGCAGGCGGCGGAAGTCGGAGAACATCGTCTGCGCCGGACTGGGCATCAGCCGGTCCGTGGTGCGCAGCACCGCGGAGTTGTTCACCTGCGAAACGACCCCGCTGAACGGGGAGGCCACCAGGACCGAGCCGATCACCCATGCGATGAGCAGCACGGACAGCACGCTGACGGCGGCCCCGCCCACGCTGTCCAGGAAGGCGGCCGGACGCCACGTCATGCGCGACCGCAGCGCAGTGCCGATCGCGGACGCGGCGAACTGCCCGATGATGGCCAGCAGGACGAGGATGATGACGGCCACCAGATCCTGCTGGCTCTGGCCACCGACGATAGCCCGCGCGATCCCGGGGGCGAACAGCGCCCCGGCGACCGCGCCGCCGAGGAAACCGGCGAAGCTCAGGGCACCAACGATGAAGCCCTGCCGGTAACCGGAGACGGCGAAGGCGGCAGCGATCACCAACAGTGCCAAATCCAGCAAATCAGCGTGCACGAGCCTTACGGTATCGGGCGATCCTGAGTGCCTGGGAACACTTCACCCGGTCCACCATCAGCCCGCAGGTCGTGTACAGCTGCGGCGTCCCAGGGCAACTCCCAGCCGCCGAGGGCCAGCAGGCGGTCGACCAAGGCGGCAGTGAAGCCCCAGATGAGCAGTCCCCTGACCCGGAAACCCGGCCCGACCCGCCGGCCGGGCAGCCGGACGGTCACCCGGCCGGCCGGATCGGCCAGCTCGGCGACGCCGATCCGTTCCACCGCCGCCACCTCGCGCGGGTCCACGGCCGAGACCGGGCCCGGGGAGTGCCACCAGGCCAGGACGGGCACTACCCGGAAACCGCTGCGGGATATGTACAGCTCGGGCAGGGTGGCGAGGACCTCGACGGCGGACGGATCCACACCGGCTTCCTCGGCCGCTTCGCGCAGCGCGGCCGCGGCCGGGCTGGGGTCAGCGGGGTCGATGGACCCGCCGGGGAACGCCGGCTGTCCGGGGTGCTGCCGCAGCCCCTGGCTGCGCTGGATGAACAGCAGATCCGGACCGCCCGGGCCTTCGGCGAAGAGGATCAGGACCGCGGACGGCCGCCCACCGGAAGGCGGCGGCTGCAGCGGTGGCGCCACATCCATGCGGGCCGCGGCGGCGGCCAGATCGGTGAGCCAGCGCGGCGCCGCCGGCGGGGAGCCTGCGGCCTCAGCCGCCTGACCGGCCGCCGTGAGCCGGGCCCCGGGATGCTGGAACGGAACTGAATCGGGGTGCCCGGAACGTTCCGGCTCACCACCAGCCGTCATGAGAAGGGCCCGGTCTTGACCAGCTTGGCCGCGACCTCCAGGTCGGTCGGCCCTTCCCCGAAGGACGGGCAGAGCCGGGCCACCCCGCAGGCGCCGCAGGCCGGCCGGCGGGCGTGGCAGACACGGCGGCCGTGCCAGATCATCCGCTGGGACAGATCCGTCCAGTCTCTCGGAGGGAAAAGCGAGGCCACGTCGGCTTCGATCTTGACCGGGTCCGTGCTCGTGGTCCAGCCGAAGCGCCGGGACAGCCGGGCGAAATGCGTGTCGACGGTGATGCCCGGGATTCCGAACGCGTTGCCGAGCACCACGTTCGCTGTCTTCCGCCCCACTCCCGGGAGCGTCACGAGATCGGACAGCTTCGCGGGCACCTCGCCGCCGAACCGGTCGCACAGGGCCTGACCGAGCCCGATCAGGCTGTTGGCCTTCGCGCGGAAGAACCCCGTCGACTGGATCATCTTCTCTAGCTCAGCACGGTCGGCCGAGGCGTAGTCCGCAGCCGACCGGTAGCGGGCGAACACAGTCGGGGTCACCATGTTGACCCTCTTGTCCGTGCACTGCGCCGACAAGATGGTCGCGGCGAGTAGCTCCAGCGGCGAGCTGAAGTTCAGCTCGGTGTGCGCGTCCGGGTAGAGCACGGTCAGTTCACGGTAGATGCGGCGCGCGCGCCGGACCAGCGCCGTACGCGACTCAGCTTGGGCGGTCACGGTCATCAGCCTATTGACTGCTGCCGATCCGATGGGCCGCTCGCGCTCAGCGGGCCACCGGACCGGCGGTCAGCTGCGCCTCCCGGCCGCAGGCGGCCAGCCCTCAAGCACGAACCGATCGTGAGACCAGGCGGCGGCAGCCAGCCCGGTCCGGCACAATGATCCCCAGGCTCAGTGCACGGGTATGTCTCATCGGTCACCTCCGTCACAGCCAGGCCCGGCGTGACCGAACCGGGCCGCGCTGCATCGTGGCCGACGGCGACCATGAAGCGGCGAGCGGCGGCACACGGAGGCCGTTCTGCCCGCCGGCGAGGAAGCCGGTACCGTCCGGAAAGTGATCGCGGGGCCTGCCGCGTCATCAGCACCGGGCGGACTTCATCAGGCGATCGTTTCATTGGGGAGGGGTTTGTCAGATGTCGATGACGGTCGCGGGTGATTCCCAGAAGACCTTGAGCTTCTTTCCGAGCTCGCCCCAGGAACGAGTTCGACGATCTCCTGTGACCCTCGAGAAAGCCCGCCCGGCCGCTGACGCGGCGGACCCCGGATCGGGTGCCCGGCTCACGCCGGTGATGGCCCAGGCCCGCCGTCACTGGGCGCTGCTCATCCTGCTGGCCGCCGGGCTCGGGCTGCGCGTGGTCACCCAGCTCGCCTACCGTCCCGCCCTGCTCTACATCGACTCACCCAAGTACCTCACCGCCGCGCTGGCGAAGTACGACCCGCAGGGGTACCGCGACCTGGTGGTCCGGCCGCTGGAGTGGGTGGGGAACCTGGCCCTGGTGGCGGCCTTCCAGCACCTGCTCGGCCTGGCCATGGCGGTGGCCCTTTATCTCCTGCTGCTGCGCCGCGGCGTTCCCCGCTGGGCTGCCACCCTCGCCGCCGCTCCCATCCTGCTGGACGCCTACCAGCTCCAGATGGAACAGACCATCATGCCCGACGTCACCTTTGAGGCCCTCATCGTGACCGGGTTCCTCATCCTGCTCTGGCGGCCCCGGCCGAGCGTGTACGCCGTGGCGCTGGCCGGCTTCGCGTTCGGGACGGCGGCTACCGTCCGCCAGGTGGGCGAGGCACTGATCCTCCCCGCGGTCATTGCGGCCCTGCTGGGGGCACGCGGCTGGCGGTCGCGGCTGACCACCGCGGGCCTGGCCACGGCCAGCTTCGCGATCCCGGTACTCGTGTACATGACCTACTCAGCGGTCGTCCTGCACGACCGCTTCGAGCTGTCCGACCAGGGCGACGCGATTCTTTACGGCCGGGTCGCGGCGGCCGCAGACTGCGCGACGCTGCGTCTTCCGGCCGCCGAGCGGGCGCTGTGCCCGACGCCGCGGATGGTGGCGTCCTACGGTGTGGACGGCCTGGTGAACGATCCGTACTCACCGGCCTACACGGCCCCGCACCCGGCCGGCCTGGGCCGGGCGGAAATCGTCAAGCGGTTCTCCTACGCGGTGCTCGAGCAGCAGCCGCTGCGGGTGGCCGGGGCGATCGCCGATGACGCGGTGAAGCTGTTCGCGCTGACCAGAGACACGGCCCCCGGGGACCCGCCGATCTCCCGGTGGCAGTTCCAGACGACCTACCCGACGTACCCGGACACGATCACGGTCCCATCCGCGTCCGTGCTGTTCGGCAGCAACGGCGGCGGAGGCGCGCCGGCGGCGGCCCGGCCGCTCGCCGTCTTCCTGCGTGACTATCAGCTGTACGGCGGCTACACCCCGGGACCGTTCCTGCTGTTGTCGCTGGTCGCGGGGCTGGCCGGAACGGCCCTCGGCCGACGCCGCGGCAATCCGCCCGCCATCCTGGCCTGCCTGCTGGTCACCGTAACCGGGATCGCGGTCCTGCTCGGGGCGGACATGTACGAGTTCTCCTGGCGCTACCAGCTGCCGGCCCTGGTGACGCTTCCGGCCGCCGGCGCGTTCGGGGTCACGGTCCTTCAGGCCCGGATCCGGCAGGCTCCCGGCCGGAAGGGGAGCGCAGCGAGTGCGCCCGATCCGGCAGTAACGTTGGGCAGGTGCCCAGCGAGCCCGAGCAGCCCGACGTCCGGCCCCTTGACTCCCGCGTGGTTTACGAGGACCACTGGATCCGGCTGAGGCAGGACCAGATCGAGCGGCGGGACGGCTCCCGCGGCACGTACGCCGTGGTGGAAAAACCCGACTTCGCGCTGATCATCCCGGCCGAGAACGGCGGCTTTCACCTGGTTGAGGAGTACCGGTACCCGATCCAGCGGCGTACCTGGTCGTTTCCCCAGGGTAACTTTCCGGGCCGCGCGGACGGCGACCCGGCGGAGCTCGCCCGGCTGGAGCTGAGCCAGGAGACGGGATTCCGGGCGCGGGAGCTGACCCGCATCGGTTTCTTCCACTGCTCCCATGGGACGAGTAACCAGGGCTGTCACGTGTTCCTGGCCACTGGGCTGGAGCCAGGAGCACCGGACCGGGAACCCGAGGAGCAGGACATGCGCCAGCAGTGGGTCCCGCGCGCCCGCTTCGACGACATGGTCAGGGCGGGGGGTATCACCGATGATTCCAGCCTGGCCGCCTATACCCTGCTGGTGCTGTACGAGAAGCGTTCCGGGTAGCTCCCATGCCAGGCTTCATTAGGGAAAAGCAGCGCTGGTTGCGGCGGCACTGGCTGATTACAGTGCTGCTACTGCTCGCGGCGGCCCTGCGGGGCGTGGTCCTTCTCGCCTACCGCCCAGCCCTGATCTTTCCCGACAGCCTGCGGTACCTGCACGTCGCCGACCGGTTCGCCACCGGCCACTGGTCTCCGGACACCATCCGCCCCAGCGGCTACTCGATCCTCATAGCTCCCGCGACCGCGATCCACATGCTGGCCTTGATCCCGCTGGCCCAGCACGTACTCGGGCTGGCCGAGGGCGCGATGATCTACGCGTTGCTCACCCGCCGGGGGGGCCGCCGCGGGCTGGCCGCGCTCGCTGCTGTGCCCATTTTGTTCGACCCGCTCCAGCTCGATCTGGAGCAGTACGTCCTCAGCGACGTGTGCGCCGCGTTCTTTGTCACCACCGCCCTGGTCGTACTGGCGTGGAACGGCAACCGGGCCGGGCACGGGGCGACGGCCGCGGCCGGGCTGCTGCTGGCCGCCGCCGCCGTGACCCGGGTCGCCGACCTGGTGCTCATCATCCCGGCTGTGCTCTATGTCGCCGTCACCTTCCGGCCGTGGCGGAAGCTGGCCGCTCGCGGCGCGGTCCTGGCCGGCTGCTTCCTGCTGCCGGTCGTGGGTTACGCGGGCTGGTTCGCCGCCGCGCACGGGCAGTGGGGCCTCAGCGATTACAACGGAACCTTCCTGTACGGCCGGGTGGTGCAGTTCGCCAACTGCACCGGGCTGTCGCTGCCGTCTTACGAGCGGCTGCTGTGCCCCACCCAGCCGTCCGCGCAGCGTAACTATGACTTCTACATGTGGTCAGCGAAGTCCCCGCAGTGGCGCTTCGTGCCACCGCCCGGCCTGACCCGGCAGGCGGTGGTGCTCAACTTCAGCCGCCGGATCCTGACCCATCAGCCGCTCAGCTACCTGGACGCGGTGGGCACCGACATCGCCTACAGCTTCTCTCCGGTCCGCGGGAACGGCCCCGAGCACTACCCAGCCGCCTACCTGAAGTTCCAGGCCGGCTTCCCGCCGTACGACGAGGTGCAGACCGCGCTGAGCAGCTACGGCCACACCGGCCCGGCCGTTCAGCCGCAACTGACCGCGTTCCTCACCGGCTACGGCCGGTACTTCTACGTGCCCGGGCCGCTGCTGGCCGCCGGGCTGCTCATCGGCCTGGCGGGCCTGGCCGGGACCAGGCGGTCCCGGCGGCGCGGCCTGCGCTCCGCGGATCTGCTGTTCGCGGCGGGCGCGGTGGCAGCGGTCGCCGGTGCCGCAGCGTTCGCCCCGTTCGACTGGCGCTACCAGCTCCCCCAGCTCACCCTGATCCCGGTGGCCGCCGCATTCGGGTGGATGGCCCTGGCGAGCTGGGGGCCACCGCGCCGCGAGCCAGCCGTTCAGCCGGACGGTCCCCCCGCGGGCTCCGCCGCGGGCGACGACCGCTCGCCGGTGATCCGCTTCGGCGGCTCCCACCACGGGCGATTGTCCCGGTACCACCGGATGGTGGCGGCCAGCCCCGCCCCGAAGGATGTCCGGGGGCGGTATCCCATCCCGCGCAGCAGCAAGTAACGGCGGTCGTGTCCCGGGCGGTCGGCGACCGGGACCGCGATCCTGCCGTAGACCTCATCCGTGGAGACCTGGACGACGCGGGGGGCGCGGCCGTCCAGGCAGCCCTGCCGGTCACCAGGATCCTCATGCCCTGATCTATACCTTGCTGACCAGCCTGGGAATCCGGCCAGGTGGCTCGTAACGCCTGGGCATCACCGGTAACGTCTGCGCATCGGCCTGCGCCGATGGTGCACCGCAGGGCCGCGACGCGCGTCCCTTTATTCGTATCCGGAGTGCAAGGGGAGGAACCGGGCGATGAGCATCGACACGGCGATCAGGGCTACGGACGGAGATGACGACGCCGTCGGGGCTCATGAAAGAGGCGGGGCTGACGGGCCTCGCGACTTGGACGACGCGAGCATTTCACCGTACTGCGAAGCCTGCGGCGCCTGGGTGGGCATGTTCGCGCCCAGGGAGGGCTGGCGGCACTTTCGCGGCAATCCGGCGCCGAACGGCACCCGGTCACCCTTCGATCCCGGGCACGACGTCGCGCTGGCCTGGTGCCTGCCGCCGGCGCGCTCGGTCTCACCCGCCCAGCACGAAGAACTGCTCGCGGCCCTGGACGACGCCATCGCCTACCGGGAGCACGCCGCCTCCACCGGCTACGCCACGGCGTACCGCATGCTCCGCCGCCAACTGGGGGCGCCGGTCCAACCGCAGCCCTGATTTCCTGATCTTCGGGCGCGGCCCGGTTCACGCCGCCGCGTCGCGGTTCCCACGTTGGCGGGCGGCTCGGCAGTGCAGCGCGAGCATGAGGTCCTGATCACGGCGGCCGCCGCGGCCGGGGCCGGAACCCTGATCCGGGGCGGCGCGGCCCGCGGCGCCCCGGCCGAGGACAAGGGCTGGCGGCAGGGGCCGCTCGGTCAGGAGGCGGGTGAAGGGCAGCGCCGCTGGGAGTCCTCCGGCATCGAGGACCTGCTGGACGGGATGAGCCGGATCGAGTTCGTGCTCCGCTTCACCCTCAGCCTCCCCGCCCTGTCCAGCACGATCGTGGGGACTTCAGCTGTGGACCACCTGCGGTCGAACGTCGCCATCGCCGAGAAGGGGCCACTGCCTGCCGACCTTTACGAGGAGGCCAAGGCCCGGTTGAAGTGACAGGCCCAGGTTGCTGAGCAACGCATATTCACCAAGCCGTCTCCGCGAGCGACCACCGGCTGAGAAACCACCCTGCTGGCGAAGAGCAGGGACAATCACCTGAGCGCGGAGGTATGCCTGTCACCCCACCCGTCGGCAGGTTCAGCCCCGGATTGCGACCGTGGCAACCAGATACCGGTGGTCGCTGCCGAACCCTGGCTTGGCGGCAATCTGGGTGACGGCCAAGCGTGCTCCCGTCAGCACGTGATCTATGCGGACGAAGGGCGGCACGACGGCACCGTTCGGCCACGTCATGTCGGTCGCCTTCCCCCGGGCCGCGGCCCCGTCGGTCAGCCCGGCGTGCAGGAGGGCAACGAACTTGCCGTTGCCCCAGGTGGCGTTGAAGTCCCCGATCATCAGCACGCGACTGCTGCCGCTGGCGCGCACGGACTGGCCGGCGGCGGCGAGCGCCGCCGACCACTCCCGCCAGTACGCGGGAAAGGGCGCCAGGGTATGCACCAGGCGCAGGGCCACCGGCCCACCTGGCGACCAAAGGGTGGCCTCGACCAGGTACGGCATCGGCTGATCATCCCAGCGCACGGTCCGTACCTGGCAACCGGTCAGACGCAGCCTGGAGGCGATCAGAAAACCAGTCGCGCCGTAGGCCGGCGCAGAGCAGCGGTAGGGGAAGCTCGCCAGGACGCCCGATGCCGCCATGCTATCCAGCGCTGGTGGCGTGAACTCTTCGAGGGTTACGAGGTCGGGGCGGTCCTGCTCGATGGCTCGCACGTAGCCGGCATGAAAGCGGAGGCTCTTGTCAATGTTGGCGTCGAACACCCGTACGACCGGGGCATGCCGAGCCCATGCCGGCACGGGAGCCGCTGCGAGTAGCTCCGGCATGACGAAGGCCACCTGGGCTGCGACGATGACGCCCGCTGCCGCGGCGAGCCACCAGCGCCGCGCTATGAGCGCCCCGGCGGCCACGATCCAGGCCGGTAGATAGACGATCTGGGTGAGGGCGTCGAGCACGATCAGCGGTTCGGCCGAGTCCCAGGCCACGAGCCGCGACAGCGCGACGAACCCGAGCACAGCGACGATCAACCAGCCGACGACGAGGAGTCCGACTCTTACCACAGCCGGTCCGCGGTAGAGACGGCGCAGCGGGCAGGTCTGTCCCGGCTCGATGGCCATGGCGGTGACTCTAGCGATACCCCGCCTCGTTCTTCACTGTCTCGCGCTGATATCGCACAAGCCCAGCGCCCGTGGAACGCTGCGGACCGAGGGCGGCCCGTCCTCCCGCGGGTCGTCCTCCCCGTTATGGAACGCTCCACCGGCGAAGGGTCAAGAGCAGGCTGCAAACGAGAACCGCCCATGGGAATCGCAACCGGTATGGCACCCGAGACCTATAGCCGGTCGTCACCGCGACGGTTGCCCAACTTGATCCAGTGTTTGAGGCCGGTACGCGGTTCTTCGAGCGCAACCGCAGCTGCCGGAAGGGTGGGTTTGGGGCGGCGAGGTTCACGAATACCGGCCATCGGCGGCCGTCGGCGCCAGTTCCGAATGTGATCGAGCACGCGCTGCAGCGAAGCGGCCATGCTGCGCCAGGCCGAGGGTCGGCGTTTTCGCGTCATATCTTGATTATGCGCCCGGTGGACCGGGACAGGCCCTTCCGGACGGAGCAGGGTTAAACGCGGACCTGAGTGCGACGTCACCCAATGCACAAATATCGCCATATCTATCGACTTAGATGTTTATCTGTGGGATAACGTTCAGGTGCGTGACGCATACCACCGGTGCATCTGCCGGGCGCGCACCTTGACTATGTACCTCGCCGCTTATCTCGGCCATGGGTACCTGGCGTCGTCGATGGAGGGGATATCTGTGCACATCCGAAGGCCGGCGCGTAGCGCCGTATCGTCCGCGCGCCGCGCGCCGTCGCGCGGGGGGTCCGCGTTCAGGCGGGTTTCCGCCCGGGCCGTAGTTCCGGTCGCCGCCGTCGGCGGCCTGGCCGCGCTGTCGCTAGCCACACCCGCCGCCGGCGTATCGGCCGTCACCGCCGCGGTTCACAAGCCCTCCGTCCGCGCAGTCCCCGACATCGGCGGGCCGGTCCTCAAGACCAAGCAACTGCCGGCCCCGCTCACCACCACGGAGTGCCAGGCCGAGATCGGGATCAACTGCTACACGCCGGTGCAGTACCGAGTCGCGTACGACCTGAACCCGCTGTACGCCAAGGGCATCACCGGCGCGGGCCGGACCATCGTGATCGTGGACTCGTACGGCTCGCCGACCATCGCGCACGACCTGCACGTCTTCGACCAGCAGTTCGGCTTCCCCGACCCCACCCTGGTGATCGACAAGTTCGGCAACGTCCCGCCGTTCGACCCGACCAACGCGACCGAGGTCGGCTGGGCCGAGGAAACCTCCCTCGACGTGGAGTACGCGCACTCCATCGCGCCCGGCGCGAAGATCGTGCTGGCCGAGACCCCGGTCGCCGAGACCGAGGGCGTGACCGGCTTCCCCGAGATGATGAACGCCGAGGAGTCGCTGATCAACTCCGGCGTCGGCGACGTCATCTCGCAGAGCTTCGGCGCTACTGAGAACACGTTCCCCGGCTTCTCCAGCGGCAACTACTCCAGCCTGCTGGACCTGCGCTACGCGTTCAAGGACGCCGCGGCGCACAGCGTGACCGTGCTCGCCGCCTCCGGAGACGAAGGTGCCACCAATGACGAGGCGGACGGAGAAACGCTGTACCCGTACCGGGTGAACTCCTGGCCGGCCTCGGACCCGCTGGTCACCGCGGTCGGCGGCACCCAGCTCAGCCTGGACAATGCCGGTAACCGGCTCTCCCCCGACGTGGTGTGGAACGACGGCTTCGGCGCCGGCGGCGGCGGCGTGTCGGCCATCTTCTCCCGCCCGCTGTACCAGATCGGTGTAAGCAAGGTCGTCGGCGCCAAGCGCGGCACTCCGGACATTTCGATGTCCGCCGCCGTTAATGGCGGTGCCTGGGTCTACATGTCCTTCGCGGGCATCGAAACCCCAGGGGTCAGTGATCCGGGCTGGTACATCTTCGGCGGCACCAGCGAGGCCACGCCGATATTCTCCGGTGTCGTCGCGCTCGCCGACCAGTACGCGCACCACCGGCTGGGTCTCATCAACCCGGCGCTGTACACGCTGGGCGCGCTGAGCCGCGTCGGCGTTCCTAACACCGGCATCGTCGACGTCACCTCCGGGAACAACACCTTCGGCGGTGTGACCGGCTACGACGCGACGCCGGGGTACGACCTGGCCAGCGGCTGGGGCACGGTCGACGCGGCAAAGTTCGTCCCCGCGCTCGCCCGTACCGGCGGCCTGTGACCCTTGCATAAGCACCACGCCGGCCCGGACCGCTTCGGCGATCCGGGCCGGCGGCCTCCGGAAGTCCTGCGGGGGCGTGGAAGGGGCCACCGCGTGGCCCCAGGTGCAGCCACTCGCTGATCAGTGGCTCCTGCCGCCTAGGTTCGGCAGGCCGTCGACGTACCCGGAGAGCGCCTCCATGGGTCCGTAGGCTCACTTGTGCCGGATGTACTCATAAATGTCCAGGTACTCGTGGGCCCGGCCGGGCCCACGAGTAATCGGCCAGTATGCAATTAGCCACGAGCTTGCGGAACTCGCGCGGGCGTTCGGACCACAGCCGCAGGGCGCGACTGAGCGCGGACTCGATGGCCCGGTTGTCCGTGTGGTGAAAAGACGTAGCCGTTGCGCTCTGCCGGGGGATGCCCCGAGTCGTCACGGTCGAACACGGTATCGATTATCCCGCCGGTCGCCCGCACCACAGGCACCGTTCCGTAGCGCATCGCGATGAGCGGCGACAACACCGATCAACCAACCGAGAAAGGGAGACCCCGATGAGTATCCAGTCCCACACCCGGGACCACCAGACGGCTTACGACCGCCCGGTCGACGAGACCGTCAGCCTGCCGGAGCAGCAGGCGACCGGCCGTTCACAGAACCGCCGCTGGCTGCTGGGTACCGGCGCGGCGGGGACGCCGTGCTGAGGTCAGCGACCCGAACGAATCCCTGAACCTCGCCCAGCCCGGCCGCCTTGGTGGCGAGCATGTGGAATACGTCCCTAGTCTTCCAGCCAGCACCGCAAATAATTTGACCTGTCCGGAGGCTTCATCACCGGTCGCCAAGGATTGCTCACGCCACTCGACACGGCAAGTGCCCTTGCAGTAATAGGCGCCATCACAATCGGCTGTGTGGCGCCACCACACGACCCGAAGATCTGACGACGGTAGAACGCTGGCTTCAGACCGCCACCACGCGCGAGGGCTGAGGCGCGATAACCCGAAGTGGCGTCATTCGTTCCACGGCCCGTTCCACGTCCTCGAACCAGTTGTTCGGTTAGTACCTCTGACCTTGAGCCGCCTATCGGAATCGAACCGATGACCCACGCATTACGAGGAGGGCGTAGGGTGTCCACCGCCGTCCAGACGGGCACATTCGGCCTGTTCGGACCGCCGCTCGATCCGCACGCGTCCAGGCTGGTCCAGGGTCGTTGTTAGCAGATGCGTTAGCACTGCGCCCCATTGGCTAGGGGGCCCTGGCCGCGCCGCGAAGGGGTGGCCCGCTGGGCCGCACGCCCGTCGCGTGCGTGGCCGGGTGACGTGCTTACCGATCGACCCGGGACCTCATGCGGCCCGGCATGAGTGACCCTTTGCTTGCAAAATCCACACAGAGTGTCCCACACCGTCCATGGCCTGGACTGAGCGCTTTCGTGGGTCTACTGAAATCCGTCAGGATCCGGGCTCGTTGGTGTCAGTTGCGGGTGTCAGCCGCTTGGCGGCCAGCCGCATTAGTGGCAGCCGCGATCATCTGATCCGTAGTGATCTACACGCGCACCCGCGATCTGCCCATTTCAGTGCTGACCTGTCGAGATACTACTCACTGATGCGCAACAGGCGGCGATGTTGAGCGTCGTTGTGCGGCCAAAATGCGGCCAGCGTGACCAAGTGAGCGCCTCTGCTCGATCGTCGGCCAGATGTCAAGGCGCACTTGGCAGCCTCTGCATCTGCGCCCTATCGCAGACCAGGGTAACGGCCAGGGATGTCCACTGGCGCTACGCGCCCGCGCGAAGGACGATCGTGAGACGGTACGACTTGTGAAAGGGGATCCGCATGAGCTCCTCGTCCACCCGGCTGCCCACCCCGGAAGGCCGCGGCTCGGTCTCCGGGGCGCCGAACCTCCCGGCCGGGTTCGCTGACACGTTCACCAGCCGGTACGTCGACACTGGTGAGCTGCGCCAGCACGTGGTTACCGGAGGCGACGGCCCACCGCTGCTGCTGATGCACGGCTGGCCCGAGACCTGGTACGCCTGGCGCCTGGTGATGCCGGGGCTGGCCCGGGACTTCCAGGTCGTCGCGGTCGACCAGCGCGGTATGGGACTGTCCGGCAAACCGGCGGGCGGGTACGACACCGGCACCCTCGCCAGCGACCTGGTGGCGCTGATGGACGCGCTGGGCCATCGCCGGTTCGCCGTGGCCGGCCACGACACCGGGTTGTGGATCGGCTATGCCCTGGCCGCCGATCACCCGGACCGGATGGACTGCCTGGCCGTGGCCGAGGCGGCGATGCCGGGTGTGTCTCCCTCCCCACCGCTGTTCGGCAGCACCCAGGCCAACAACCAGCTGTGGCACTTCGCCTTCAACCGGCTCGCCGAGGTGAACGAGCAGCTCGTCGCCGGACGGGAAGACGTCTACTTCGGCTTCCAGTTCGCCAAAGCCGCGAAGAAACTGCCCGACGACGTCGTGAGGTACTACGTCGACGCCCTCGCCGCCGATCCTGACGCCCTGCGCGGCAGCTTCGCTGCCTACCGCGCGCTGGATGTCACCATCGCGCAGAACGAGCGGCGCAAGGAACGGCGGCTGACCCTGCCGGTCCTGGGGATCGGCGGAGCGGACGGCATCGGCGAGGGGGCCGCGAACACGATGAAGCTGGCCGCGGACGACGTGCAGAGCCTGGTCATTCCCGGCTCCGGCCACTACTGCCTCGAGGAGGCTCCCGAGGAGATGCTGGCCGCGCTGACCGCGTTCCTGGCTCCGTACCGGGACAGAGAGGTCGCGGCGCACAACTGAACGCCGAGCCGTGATTGCCAGATTGCGCACGGTTACTGGCCGGTCCACGTCTGGTCCGCAAGCTAGGCGACTCTCGAGATGCGAACTGTCCGCCCGGGCGCCCCGGGCGGCTTGTCCAGGCAGCTGGGGGCCTTCACGGCCGTGAGTGGATCGACAGTCAGTTCCGTCGGTTTTCGCGGCGTTCCTTGCGGCGTCGGTGACGACGTATCACGCCCAATCCGAACCACACCAGTGCGCCGAATAGCGCTGTAATAATGGTGTAGAACCACAACCGCCAGGTAAAGCCCCAGACTAGGAAGTGGAGCTTGACGTCCTCCCGGTTCTGGATGACGAAGATGAGCAGTACCGCCAAGCCGCAGAGCGAAGCAATCGCCGCGCCGCCGAGTCGTTGACGCCCTCGTTTCGCTTCACCCTGTTGAGTCATCACACTCTCCTAACCACGCATCACACTCACGGCGGAACCTGTCAACCTGGGCGGGGCACCATTAGGTGGTTTTTACTGAGTGGTGGTCTATTTCTCGGCGGGTGGGTTGATCCATGAGCTTGCCGGGAGCCGGGGCGGGGCCGGGGGCTTGCTGACGAAGCGCTCGGGGTGGTCTTGGTAGGCGGCTGCCAGGACCGCGGCGCGTGCGGCCTGGACGGCGGTGGCGTGGCCGTGGTGGACGTCGGCTGCGGTGTGCAGGCCGAGGCCGGAGTGGCGGTGCTGGTCGTTGTACCAGGGGAAAAATTCCCTGCAGTGGGCCCGTGCGTGCTCGATCGAGGTGAACCGGTCAGGGAAGTACGGCCGGTACTTGAGGGTCTTGAACTGCGCTTCGGAGTAGGGATTGTCGTTCGATACGTGCGGGCGGCTGTGGGACTGGGTGATGCCGAGGCCGGCGAGCAGGAACGCGACCGGCCGGGACGTCATCGAGGAGCCGCGGTCGGCGTGAAGGGTGAGCTGGTCCTCGCCGATGCCCTGCTTGGTGCATGTGTCGGCGATGAGCTTTTCGGCCAGGGCGGCGGACTCGCGGGTGGCGATCATCCAGCCGACCGCGTAGCGGGAGTAGATGTCCAGGATCACGTACAGGTGGTAGTAGGTCCATTTCGCGGGCCCATGCAGCTTGGTGATGTCCCAGGACCAGCACTGGTTCGGCCCGGCAGCCAGCAGTTCGGGTTTGACGGCCGCGGGGTGGGTGGCCTGGCGGCGGCGCTCGCGGGTCTCGCCGGCGGCGCGCAGCAGCCGGTAGAACGTCGACTGCGAGCCCAGGTAAATGCCCTCGTCCAGCAGGATCGCCCAGACCTCGGCCGGAGCCAGGTCAGCGAACCGCGCCGAGTGCAGCACATCCAGGATCGCCTGCCGCTCGGCCGCCGCCAGGGCACGGGGCTGGGCCCGGTCCCGGTGCGGCACCGGCGCGCGCCGGGCCGGGACCGGGCTGATCCGGTGCCGCCGGTACCAGCTGGCCTGCGCTACCCCCGCTGCCCGGCATGCGGCCCGGGTACCGATCCTCGGCGCCAGCGCGGTGATCGCCTCACTGGTCACGGCGTCGGCCCCGGCTTGGTGTCCGCGCCCTCGGAGAGCTTCTCCAAGAGCGCCTGAAGTTTTGCCTGGACCTCCACCACGAAGCGGGACGTGGCCAGCTCCTGCTCCAGCTTGGCCTTATCCCGTTCCAGCCGGGCGATCCGCGCGTCCCGCGGATCCGCCGCCGGGCGGCCCCGCGGCTGCTTCAGCCCCGCCAGCGCCCCGGCATCCCGCGCACGGCGCCACTCGCTGATCAGGCTCGAGTACAGGCCCTCCCGGCGCAGCATCGCGCCCTTCTCACCATCAGGTGCCGCCTCATAGGCGGCCAGGATCTCCTGCTTATACGCGGCGGTGAACGTCCGCCGGCGCGCCCGCTCGGGCACCTCCGGATCGGGGCGCTCGTGCCGCTCGCCGGTCACCCGTCCAGCATCGCCGGTCACCGGCACCTGGTCGAGCACGGTCATGGTCATCTCGGGAAGTTGTCTCCATCCCCGCCCTCGGGGAGTCAGTAGTTACTGGAGGGGCGGGTGCCTCACGACAGCTTGGCAGAGAGGGCGGCTGTATCTGCTGGTGACTCGCCCACTCCGACAGCACTGCCAGGGACCGCCCCATCCGTCATGAAGACCCGCGTGCCGGACGAGCAGCACCCGGCCTGCTTCATCGACAGGAATCACCGAGACCGACGGTAGGTGCAGCACCTCGTGCCCGACCACTGCCCGCAGTCGGCCAATGCGCGCAGAGGCACCCATCTGCGCCACCGTACGGCATCAACCTGGCACAGTCATACGGTCGCACGGAGGGGACGGCAGGGCTCGCACTGCCCCGTCCTTGCTGCTGTACAAGATCAACGAAGGCCAGTTCCAAGATCGGAACTGGCCTGTGAGCTGGGTCGGGGTGGCCGGATTTGAACCGGCGGCCTCTTCGTCCCGAAGCCAAGTCGCGGCGCGGACCGCCAGCTCTGCGGCATGCTTGACCTGGGAACGCTCGTCCGTCAGTGTCCGCTGCCGTCCACTGCTGGCGATGGTGATTGGTACTCACTTGGTTATTCGGTTGCTTGCGGGTCGGTGGCGTGAGCTGAGTTTGAAGCACACAAGAATGAGGGTAGAGTAGGCCCTTTCTTTCGGGCTATAGAACATATTGAGAGCTGCATAAACTCGGTGTACCGAGCAACTAGGCATGCGCAGCGGCTTAGGTTGCACATAGAGACTGCCAAGCTAGACCGTACGGATTGGCGGGCAGCGCAGAACGCTGAAACACAGCTTAAGAGAGTTCGCGATACTATCGAACATACAGAAGAACAGCTAGCAAACGACGTAACTACTGATGAACAGCTAGATCTATTGTGGCTCAATGAGAAAAGTCTAGCCATAGCAGGCTACGAAATCAGTTATGAAAACCTGGTTATGCGGATTCAGAGAATACACAAAGTAGCAACCGCATTGCGAACAGCCGAGGTACGCGAGGCGGACGCTACCGTGCCAGAAGCATAGGTCAGCGGATAGCGATCCTGCTGTGAGCATCCCGAACGATGATCGCGACCGGGACTGTCACGACCCGCTGTCGTAGCGGTTGCTCACTGCCGGTCCCTCCTTTCTATGACTTGACGGTCAGTGGACCGGTGCCGGTGAACAGGATGTAGGCACCGTTCATCGTGGCCGGCTCCGCATTGTTGGCCAGAGAGCACTTGC